>JAESGD010000052.1_pt1 | contig 157292 bp, 153 predicted proteins | sample 9269581 | NCBI WGS metagenome assembly JAESGD01 (sample SAMN14515903, study PRJNA621661) | algae metagenome | isolation source: Cyanomargarita calcarea GSE-NOS-MK-12-04C and co-occurring heterotrophs from... | place: USA: Grand Staircase Escalante National Monument, Utah | collected 2007-12-30
GTATATTGAAGACCCACACCACGGAATCAATTAATATAGAAAAGTCCACGGCGGCTAAAGTCGCCGAGTCGCTTATATCTCAGCACTGAAGTGACTAAGTTTTACGCATACCGTGTTTTTCTTATAAACTGTTGTCGGCTGTTGATGTTCTAACTTGAGTAGGGCTTCAATTCGCGCATCGGTGGGGGGATGGCTGGAGAAGAGGCTGCCTAAAAATTGTTTTCCAAAGAAGGAATTGATGATTAACAGGGGTTCAAAGGCTGGGTTGCCATTTGTAGGAATCTGTCTGGCACTGGCTTCCAAGCGTTGCCTCACAGATTAATTGTATCTATCTCAATTAAGATATTTGGTGTAGAAAACCTATCACCCAAGTACGGTTTTCCCGATTAACTTCTCGAAAGTTGAATATGCTCTTCCCGAATAATAGTTAGATCGGGATAACGGTTTCTGGGTTCTCCTCTTACTTCGAGTTCTAAACCATGCCCCCGCACTCTTCTATAATCTAATAGTAAGGCAAAATGAATCAGTAAGAATGTGGCAATCTCAACATTAATTCCAGATTCTGGAGGCATTTCAATCAATTCTCCATTAAACAACTCATAGAGTTTGTCTGTGCCATCATCATAAGACAGGTACTCTTCAAAGCTTTGAAATTGATGTTTAATTTGTAGCATTAGGGTTTCTCCATGATGAGTCTCAATGCAAGTTTAACTTATAGACGACACCTCGGGGGCTTAAGGACTTGCGTCCCAAAAACAGATGTGGCTCCAATAGACGAATTGCATAAATCAAAAAAATATCCCATAGGGTTAACTTTGGCTACTCATGGACGGGCAAAAGTAGAGCCGAAAGTTCAACAGGTGATAGAGAATAGTGTTAGGTCTGATATAGCGATTCCCACCGTCTTGAGGTACAGCATATTGAATTAACCGCTTCGAGAAGAGGATGGACTCATCGCAGTGGTGAAGGAATTTGTGAGGAAATAAACATACATAAAAATTACGCAAACTCCCAGTACCGCTCATTAAGTGGTGAAGGAATTTGTGGGGAAATAAGCATCCTCTAAAAAAAACTGCCAAATTGGCATGACAAATGCTCAAAACTAGCTAAAAATAAATTCTTATGGTGGCGTAAGAATTTATTTTTATGTACGTTGACGTTCCCCAAACAGCTTTAATGTTGCGTGTATCCCAAACCCGAGTGCGACAATATCTTGGTGAAGGTAGAGTTCAGGGTGCTTTTAAAGTGGGTAATAATTGGGTTATTCCCTTATTCGATGGAGAACCTGTAATTACTCCGGGTACTAGAGGTCCAAAATTCAGTTGGGCTGCGCGTCGTCCAACACCTGTGAACAGAATTCACGTCAACCAACATATAATTCGGAATAATACGAAAACAGGCGAACGTGAACCTGTAATTACTGTGAAACGATATGACAGTAATAGTTACGGTCATGAGGTGGTGATTAACGGTCCGTGTCGCGTTGTTTATGAACCAGATAAGGGTTTGCCCTCTTGTCCTGGAGCGAAGGTTTGGATTGAAACTTATTCCAAGGTGGAAGTTATTTGTAAAGAATTCAACAATATTATTAAAAATACAAGGGTTAGACGCGGTTTTGGGTAAGTTTTTCTTTTATCTAGATTTTGCTCACGCAGTTAGGCTAGGAGATGCTTCGCGAAGCTTGCTTCTCATAGGAAGGGGCACGAAGATGTTTGCTCCCGCCATCGCTTAGTGGGGAACATAAAAATCAAGCGAGGGAGCGCAGAAAACCACATCCCCCTGAATAATTTTTCTGTCAATGCGTAGTCCTATTAAGTTATAAAATAAATTATTTTTATAGTTTTTTCGAGCAAGACCTATTTTACAGTAAGGAAATTATCCTGTTGAGAGTTTTATAGGGCTGAGGAAGCGATCGCTATATTTGAACTATAAAGTCAAAAGCTCCCGTCTGCCACTTCAACCTCAAAATTATGTGCTGATAAGCCTTTAGAGGCATAAATGATTTTGTTTATACCAAACTAGGTTTGATGAAATCAGCCCGACTTGAATTTCCTCAGATGCGATATTATGAGATTTCATTAATATTTCATAATGCTGCCGCATGGTTCAATGGGTTGTTTAACGCAATTGATACACTGGCTTCAATGCCGTAGCGCTGTCCAGTTGTGCCAGAGAGCAAGAAATTAGATGTCTTTTCTACAAAAAGCATTACCAGATACTTTATGTTATTGAAGGTAACGTTGTGACTATTTACCATATAGTTCACAGGGTGGGATGACAAGGGAAGAGTTTTTGCAAAGAGCCCCATCAAGATGACGTTGCCCTGTCTGGACGTTAAGGGTTCACAAAGCCGACTTCGCCTGTCAAAATGGCAAGTAAACGAGGTCTGTACAACTATGTCTAGGTTTTACATAAGTAGGTAGATGTAATTAAATATAAGATGTCCGCAGCGAGTAGGAACGAGCAAGCATAAGCCTTCGGGCACGCTCCGGCAATGACAGGGATTGCTTGTCTTCGACACGCTACGCGAACGTTCCTCGCTGCGGACGGGGATAATAGTAGCCTAATTAATTATTGAGTATCAGGGGGAAACCGTGACCGTTAAAACAGCAACTGAACACCTCATATCTTTGGAAGGTGCAAGTAAATCTTACCAGCAGCCCAACGGTCAGCAAATCGTTATCTTGGAAAATATCAACCTAGAGTTGCATCCAGGGCAAATTGTCGCTTTGCTTGGGCCTAGTGGTTCTGGGAAATCTACCTTAATGCGGATGATTGCTGGATTAATTCCCGCTAGCAGTGGTCAAGTGTTATACCATAATCGACCGATGGCGGGGCTGAATCCCGGTGTAGCAATTGTTTTCCAAAGTTTTGCTCTTTATCCGTGGTTGACTGTACTGGAGAATGTAGAACTGGGTTTAAAGGCAAAAGGTGAACCCTCGGACTCCAGACTACAAAAAGCGTTGCGGATGATTGATATTATCGGTTTGGACGGATTTGAAAATGCTTATCCGAAAGAACTTTCCGGGGGAATGCGGCAGCGGGTAGGCTTTGCTCGGGCTTTAGCCGTCGAACCAGAACTATTATGTATGGATGAGCCATTTTCCGCGTTGGATGTGCTGACAGCGGAAAACTTGCGCTTTGAGTTATTAGATTTGTGGTTAGAGCGAAAAATTCCCACCCAAGCAATATTAATTGTTACCCACGGTATTGAAGAAGCCGTGATTTTAGCAGATCGAATTATTGTTTTGGGAAGGAATCCCGGCAGGGTGCGAGCTGACTTGAGTGTGAATCTGCCACATTACCGCGATCGCAAAAGTCCGAGATTCCAAGCTTTAGTAGACCAAATTTATAAAATCATCACTAATCCAGAATTAGATACAATCGATACAGAAACTACTGACTCTCCCCAAGAACCAAGGAGAGAGCAAAAATATCAATCGTTGCCATCTGTACGGATTGGTTCTGTTGCTGGTCTTGTGGAGCTATTGGAAGACCGTCCAGGATATGACCTCTACCGTTTGGGGCAGGAATTGCAACTAGAGGTAGATGACATTCTGCCAATTGTTGAAGCTGCAAAATTGATGAATTTTGTGCAAGTTGCAGAAGGTGATATCACTCTGACTTCAGTGGGACAAGAATTTATTGGTGGTGGAATTGACGAGCGCAAACAAATAGTCAAAACTCAACTAATCGATAGAATTCGCATCGTGCAGCAAATCTATCGTCTTTTAGAAGCCAAGCGCAACCAACGCATCCCAGAAGAACTAGTTTTAGATATTTTAGAAAATCACTTTAGCCCTGAAGAAGCCCAACGACAATTAAAAACCGCTATTGATTGGGGACGTTACGCCGAAATATACAGTTACGACGAACCCGCAGGACAAATCTTTTTAGAGCAAGTTGAAAGCGAACAACCTGCTACAGTCAGCTAAATGAAGGAAGAAGGAAGAAGGAAGAAGGAAGAAGGAAGAGGTTTATATATGGAAACCCGAACCCAATTCAAAACAGCTTACCTGCTTGCGGATAGATAAAGTACCCTAAGTTGGCTTTTGCACTTTGCACTCAATACTCATAATTTAATATGACTCGCCCCCTCACTCCCGCAAATCAAACTCTAGGACGCTTAAATTGGACTTGGCAAGATGCTTTGTTGATTCTGGCTATTGTGTCTTTGATTGTGGCAATTGTCAGAACCGCTTCTAATTTCAGTGGTGCTTTGCCAGTCAATCTCGTTATTTCCACTGATATCACCGCTTTACCAGGATACACAGCCCAAACCTTAATCCGGATGGTTCTGGCTTACTTTGTATCTCTGGTGTTTACCCTGATTTATGCCTATAGTGCCTATCGTTTCCGCCTTGCTAGATTGATTTTGATTCCCCTGTTGGATATCCTCCAATCAATTCCGGTGTTATCGTTTTTACCTGGTGTCGTGCTGGCTTTAATTGCTGTGTTTCCCGGACAGCGAATTGGGGTAGAACTGGCATCTATCCTGCTGATTTTTACGGGTATGGCATGGAACATGGTGTTTAGTTTTTACCAGTCACTATCCAGTATCCCCACGGAATTGTTAGAAGCAGCCCGAGTTTATCGGCTGAATTTATGGCAGCAGTTTTGGACTTTGGAATTACCTGCAGGTGTGATTGGATTGGTATGGAATAGTGTGATGTCGGTGGCTGGAGGCTGGTTCTTCTTAATTGCGATTGAGTCGTTTACCTTGGGTGATAAAGATTTTCGCTTGCCGGGATTAGGCTCTTTTTTGGCAAATGCCGCGAGTAAAGGAGATTTTCCGGCTATATTCTGCGGTTTGGCTGTGCTGATTGGGGTAATTGTGGCGATTGATTTTTTCGCTTGGCGTCCGTTGATTGGTTGGGCAGAAAAGTTTAAGTTTGAGATGGTCGAGGCACAAAATTCACCAGAATCTTGGGTCTTGGATTTATTGCGGCGATCGCCTACTTTCAGAGTCATTAGCGATCGCGTTTTCCAGCCCATCCAAAGTGCCCTTGATAAAGGTTTAATTACAGCGTTTCCTGTGCGAACTCTACCCGTCAACGCCCGAGGACGCATTAAATTCCCTGCATTATTAAATTGGATATTTGTCAGCGGTTTTGCTCTGATTGTGCTTTGGGCAACTTGGGAAGCAGTAATATTATTGAGGTTTTTAAGTCGAAATGATTGGCTTACAGTACTTCGTGGGGCGACTTTTACAGCTTTGCGGGTAATCGTGGCACTGATATTATCTTTACTATGGACTGTACCAGTGGGAGTCGCGATTGGACGCGATCGCAAACTCGCACAATTTTTACAACCCCTGGTACAAATCGCCGCTTCTGTACCGGCAACAGCCTTATTTCCAGTGCTGTTACTGGGGTTAACTCGCATTGCCGGCGGCTTGGAAATTGGTTCCGTGGCTTTGATGATGTTAGGGACGATGTGGTATCTGTTGTTTAACGTCATCGCCGGCGCACAATCGATTCCCTCAGATTTATTTGAAGCCGCTTGGGTGTACAAACTTTCCTTGGTACAACGCTGGAAAACCTTAATTTTACCGGCTATTTTCCCTTATTTAATTACTGGTATCATCACCGCTGTGGGTGGTGCTTGGAATGCCAGCATTGTCAGCGAATATGTAACTTTTCAAGGGAAGGTAATTAGTACTAATGGACTAGGTGCAACGATTTCTCAAGCAACAGCGACGGGTAATTTTTCCTTACTTTTAGCAGCGACAACGGTGATGTCTTTGTTGGTGGTACTTACCAATCGTTTGGTGTGGCGTCCTCTGTATAAATTGGCGCAAGATAAATATCAAATTTTGATTTAGTAGATGAATGAAGGAAGAAGGAAGAAGGATAAATAATTAACCGCAGTAGGGGCTGTACGCCTTCTTGTAGGGTATGACGCAGATATATATATAGACGCGGAACGCCTTCCATCGGTACGGCTTCTTGCAGGGTACGCAGATGAAAAGGTCATCGTGTAGGAGCGCGGAAATCATAAGATGGCAAGTTCGCAGGTGCAGGATTGGGCGATCGCTTATTTGGTGTAGGAGCGCGGAAGTCATAAGATGGTAACCGTTCAGGTGCTTTATTGGGTGGTCGTTTTCTCAATTGAGCGTTAGGTTTACGTTTCGGTCGATGCTTTGATTTATACTTTGGTCGCTGACGCTGGGAACGATTATATGGAGCCTCCTTAAAAATAGTAGGGTGAGGATTTAGTTTTGCTAATACGGGGATACTGATTAAGAAACTGACACCAGTAACTGTTATTAGAACAGCCAACTTATCGATCCAAGTTGTGCGCTTGAGTGTATCCATAAAACCTCGCGGTAAGTCTAAAAACACGGGAGTATAATGTTTAGTTGTGAAGGCTATTCTTGCTTCGTTGATCAGCTTGCTATTAAGCTCATCCTGTATAGTTTATCTTTGGTTGTAACCTTTTTGATACAAAGGATTCTATGTTGCTAATCCTCTGTTACACCGATTCTGTATGAAGCTCCCTCACCCTACCCTAGAAGGGTGTTGCTCTACAAACATACGCCCTTGGCGTTCCGTTCAAAGTAGGCTGCATCTAGTCCCTTTGGGACTCAGTGTGCCGGCAAGGGCTAAAAATGTCTTAACGAGCGTGCTATTCGTATTCAACCCCCTGCTTGCGGATAACTGTTAATTATTTTGGGTATTTGTGATTTGTTAACGTAAAGAACAGTTTGAATTTTGTATTTTTTGTACTATAAGTAATCTTATTTGAATGAACCGCGAAGAGGCGAAGAGGCGAAGGGAAGAAAGAAAAGATTTTAAGAATCATTTAGAACTGCTATATACGCATTCTGTATTTTGTCCCTGCAAAGACGCAATTCTTGATAATTAAAGGAGCTATTAATGTCAAATTCCGAATTTCCCATCACGATTCGCCCGATGGATGAGTATAACCAAAAACTTGTTTCTTATGTGCATCCACTGAATTGGATTAATCCTCAACCTGCCGATCGCTATGATTTGGTGGTGATTGGTGCTGGCACTGCGGGATTGGTGGTGGCTGCAGGTGCGGTGGGTTTGAATTTGGGTTTGAAGGTGGCTTTGGTTGAGAAGCATCTCATGGGTGGAGATTGCTTAAATTTTGGTTGTGTGCCTTCTAAGACTCTGATTCGTTCTTCGCGGGCGATCGCCCAAATGTCGCGGGCTTCAGATTATGGTATTGAACAACCGAAGCATATTGAAGCTGATTTTCCGGCAGTGATGGCAAGAATGCGTCGGATACGGTCTGATATTAGCACTCATGACTCGGCAAAGCGGTTTCAGGAGTTGGGAATTGATGTCTTTTTGGGTAGCGCTCAGTTCACATCCTCGGATACTGTGCAAGTAGGGGAACTGACACTGCGGTTTAAAAAAGCGGCGATCGCTACTGGTGCAAGAGCGGCACAACCGACGATTCCAGGTATTGAAAAGGCGGGTTATCTGACGAATGAGACGGTTTTTTCTCTAATTCAACGACCGCAAAGTTTAGGGATTATTGGTGGTGGCCCCATCGGTTGCGAGTTAGCTCAGGCTTTCCGACGTTTGGGCTGTCAGGTAACGCTTTTGCATCGCGGTTCTCATTTATTGAATAGAGAAGATGCTGATGCTGCAAAAATTGTGCAGAAAGTTTTTCACAAAGAGAAAATTCGTGTAGTGTTGGGTTGTCAGTTGGAGGAGGTGGAAGTTGTTGGCAATGCGAAGCGGCTGTATTTTTCTGCGAATAATAGACGAGATTCTGTGACGGTTGATGAGATTTTAGTCGCTGCAGGACGGACTCCAAATGTCGAGGGGTTGAATTTAGAAGCTGTGGGGGTGGAGTCTGACGAGCATGGTGTGAAGGTGAATGATTATCTCCAAACTACGAATCCCAAGATATATGCAGTTGGAGATATCTGCATGGATTGGAAGTTCACCCATGCGGCAGATGCGGCCGCACGAATTGCGATTAGAAATATGTTATTTACGCCATTTGGGTTGGGACGCTCTAAACTTAGTAGTTTGGTGATGCCTTGGGTGACATTTACCGACCCCGAGGTTGCCCATGTCGGGATGTATGAAGATGAGGCAAAAAAACGGGGTATTGATGTTGCGACGGTTCAGATTCCCTTGAGTAGTGTAGATCGGGCGATCGCTGATGGTGAAGAGGAAGGTTTTGTGAAAATTCTTTACAAAAATGGCTCAGATAAAATTCTCGGTGCAACGATTGTGGCTGCTCATGCAGGTGAAATGATTTCCGAAATCACGACGGCAATTATCGGGAAGGTTGGTTTGAGTAAGTTGAGCAGTGTGATTCATCCTTATCCAACTCAAGCGGAAGCTATTAAGCAGGCTGCGGATGCTTATTATCAGCGTAGTCTATTAACTCCGAGAACTAAAACTATTTTGGGATGGTTGAATAAGCTTTCTTGAGATAATTTGTTAATGGCTGCTGGAAAATCTTTTTTTAACGCAGAGGAACGCGGAGTTTTTGAGAGGGAGATGAGTTAGGAATTTTTGTTTTTAACTCCTAACTCTTAATTTTTAAAGCTCTGATGCTGTATCTGGAGCAACAACTTCACCTGTACCTAGTTCTAATATCATGTCTTGGTCGGTTATCAATTGATTGAGTTCTTTGACTTGTAAATTCATTTCTTCACAAGCTTTCCGCAATTCTCGGGCAAAGGTATTCAAATCAGTTCCATAACCACATAAACTAGCCGCAGTTTCAATTCCCTGCTTGGCATTTGCCCTAGCACAGTCTACTAGTTCTGTTCCGTATATTGGTGTGGGTTCTGCCATAATCTTATAGTTATTTTTTGCTAAGTTATCATTCATCCTCCAAAAGGAGAAGGATAAAATATATATTTTGATTTTACCTTTCTCCTTTTAGCTTAAAATTTATCCGTTAACTACGTCCCCACCATTGGGATGTAGTATCTGCCCAGACATATATGAAGAGTCATCTGAAGCCAAAAATACATAGCTGGGTGCAACTTCTTCTGGTTGTCCGGCTCTTTGCATTGGAACTTGTTGACCAAATCTTTCAACTTTTTCTTCTGGAAACGTTGATGGGATTAAAGGTGTCCAAATTGGCCCTGGTGCAACCCCATTGACACGAATTTTTTTGGAAATCAAACTTTGAGATAACGAACGAGTAAAGGCGACAATAGCACCTTTTGTGGAAGAGTAATCTAGTAGTTGCTGATTGCCTTTATAAGCCGTGACTGATGTGCTGTTGATGATAGCACTACCTTCTCGTAAGTGCTTCATTGCTGCTTTGGTCAGAAAAAACATCGAAAAAATATTTGTCCGGAAGGTTCGTTCTAACTGTTGTTCAGTGATGTTTTCAATACTTTCTTGTGGATGCTGTTCGGCGGCATTGTTGACAAGAATATCAAGTCTACCAAATGTACTTACAGTTTGTTCGACGGCTTGCTGACAAAAGGCTTCATTGCCAATGTCACCTGCGATCGTAACCGCACGCTGTCCGTATTTTTCTACCGTATCCTTAGTTTCTTTGGCATCGTCGTCTTCGTTGAGGTACAGAATAGCTACATCTGCTCCTTCTTTAGCATAGGCGATCGCTACCGCACGACCAATACCGCTATCTGCACCTGTAATTAACGCTACTTTGCCTTTTAACTTCCCACTTCCCTTATATTCAGGGTTGTCGGAAGAAGGTTTTGGCGTCATTTCTGACTCTTTACCCGGTGTTTCCTGCTGCTGTGGTGGTTGTAATGTTTGTTCTTCTGGCATATTATAGATATCTCCAATTGAATGAAGGAAGAAGGAAGAAGGAAGAAGGAAGAAGGATAGATAAATTGTGCTTCAAAATTAAACCTTGGATCGAAAATTCAATCCAAGGTTTAGTTCCACTGCCTGCACCTGTTGGCGTTTGAAATTTTTAGCAATAAAGCCTGGGTAAAGGTGTCTGACTTATGCCTTCTTTCCTCACACCAGTAAATATAGTTTAAGACTGACAAGGAAACGCAAATAGACGGTATTGCATTAACTGTTGTTTTTCCTCATCTATTAATAATTTAGTTGCTCTGTTGTCGGAATTTATCAGTCCCTGGATGTAAAAAAAAATTCAGTACATCAATCTTTGGACGTAGAGCAAGCTCCTCGCTAATGGCTAATAGCTATTGTTTCCCGAACGTGATAAAAAAAATACACCGAGTTCGCTCAACTAAAACTAAATTTATGACTTAGAAGAAGTGTTAACTGACTGCGAATTACGTATTTCTTGGGATATACCTAAGTTAAGTAAGAATAGGATTAGATTTATGGTATTGCTTAATATTTCTCATTTAGAACAAGCTGATGAGTTTAGACATCTTCAGCTAACTTTACGCGATCGCTGGAAAACTATTGAGCTATTTGATAACAGTGATGCTGATATTTTAGTTATTCCTTCTATTAGTCTCGACCAACGGGAAATCAAAAAGGTTGAAGGTTGCGAGCATTATGAAGAAAGGTTACTATTTTCTTTGATCCGCTTGCGAAATCCCCGCACCAGACTAATTTACGTCACATCCGTGCCCTTGCATCCCAGCATCGTTGATTACTACCTGCAACTGTTGCCGGGAATTCCATTTTCTCATGCTCGCAATCGCTTGCTGTTGCTTTCTACTTACGATGCTTCTCCAAAACCTCTGACTCAAAAGATTTTAGAACGTCCTCGTTTATTAGAGCGGATTCGTCAAGCTTTGAGGATGGACAAAGCGTTCATGACCTGTTACAATTCCACCGAATTAGAAGGAGAATTGTCTTTAAAATTAGGTGTACCGTTGTACGCTGCCGCACCAGATTTGCAGATTTGGGGAACGAAAAGTGGTAGTCGGCAAATCTTTGCAGAAAGCGGGGTACCACATCCAGATGGTAGCGAGCTTGTTTGGAGTGCTAAAGAATTGGCGGAAGCTGCAGCGCAGTTGTGGGAACGACAACCAACATTGAAACGGATGGTGGTGAAACTCAATGAAGGTATTTCTGGTGAAGGAAATGCACTCCTAGATTTGCGTCCAATTTCTAATTTAGCAGCCGAGAATGGTTCCCATACTGAAAGAGTCGCAGCAATTGGCGATCGCTTTGCCAAAATGCGTTTTCAAGCCACACAAGAAACTTGGGAGAATTTCTCTGGTCGGATAACCGAATTAGGGGCAATTGTTGAGGCATTTGTGGAAGGGGAGATTAAGCGTTCCCCAAGCGTACAAGGACGTATCACACCCACAGGTGAAGTCGAAATCCTCTCCACCCACGACCAAATTCTTGGAGGCCCTGACGGTCAAATTTACCTCGGTTGCCGATTTCCTGCGGATGAAGCTTATCGTTTGTTATTGCAACAATTAGGCTTAAAAGTTGGTTTAAAACTTGCAGAAAAAGGCGCATTAGAAAGATTTGGTGTGGATTTTGTTGTGGTTGATTTAGGTGATGGACAGTGGGATATTCAAGCAATTGAAATCAACCTGCGCAAAGGTGGTACCACCCATCCTTTCATGACCCTGAAATTATTAACAAACGGTCGTTATGACCCCCCCACTGGATTGTTTTACAGTATGCAAGGTCGTCCCAAATATTATATTGCTACCGACAACTTGCAAAAAGAACGCTATCAAGGATTATTGCCTAATGATTTAATGGATATCATCGCCCATCACAGGTTGCACTTTGACTCCGGCACTGAAACAGGTTCGGTATTTCATCTCATGGGTTGCCTTTCTCAATTTGGTAAGTTGGGATTAACCAGCATCGGTGATTCTCCACAACAAGCCCAAGAAATTTATAACAAAGTTGTCAAAGTTCTGGATGATGAAACTTCCGCAGTTTCCGATTATTCTCCAAATACTACTTGGCAAATGGCTTATTAGAATTTAATGAAGGAAGAAGGAAGAAGGAAGAAGGAAGAAGAAAGAAAAAGCAGGAGGAAGGAGGAAGAAGTCTTCGCGCCTTCAAGCCAAACGGGTCTTGTGTTCCCCACCAAATCGTAAATTGGTGGTCGGTAGAGGTGGTGGGTTTAAATCCCCCACCAATTGCATGAATTCCTTCTTCCTTCTTCCTTCTTCCTTCTTCCTTCTAATTAACAGTATTGGTTTTAGCAGAAATTATGAATTATAACTTTAAAGAATTAGCTGAACTTTATAAAAACTCACTTCTCAATGATGTACTCCCATTTTGGGAAAAACACTCCATTGACTGGGAGAAAGGTGGCTATTTCACTTGTTTGGATAGAGAAGGTAAAGTTTACGATACAGACAAATTTATCTGGCTGCAAAATCGTCAAGTTTGGACTTTTTCCATGCTTTGCAATCAGTTAGAAAAACGCGAAGAATGGTTGACAATTGCCGCAAATGGTGCATCTTTTCTGGCGCAGCATGGCAGAGACACCGACGGTAACTGGTATTTTGCCCTTAATCGAGAAGGAAAGCCCCTAGTTCAGCCTTACAATATCTTTTCTGATTGCTTTGCCGCGATGGCTTTCAGTCAATATGCATTAGCCTCTGGGGAAGAATGGACGAAAGATGTGGCGATGCAAGCTTACAACAACGTTTTGCGCCGCAAGGATAATCCAAAGGGTAGTTACACCAAGGGTTATCCAGGAACTCGTCCGATGAAATCTTTAGCTGTACCGATGATTTTAGCCAACCTGACTTTAGAAATGGAATGGTTGCTGCCCAGTGAAACCCTGGAAAATGTTTTGGCTGCCACTGTTCAAGAAGTTATGAACGATTTCCTTGACAAAGAACGGGGACTAATGTACGAAAACGTTGCTTCCGACGGTTCTCACATTGATTGTTTTGAGGGAAGGTTGATTAATCCCGGTCACGGTATCGAAGCCATGTGGTTTATTATGGACATTGCCCGTCGGAAAAATGATACAAAAACCATTAATCAAGCCGTTGATGTGGTGTTAAATATCCTCAATTTTTCTTGGGATAATGAATACGGCGGATTGTATTACTTCATGGATGCGGACGGTCATCCCCCACAGCAACTGGAATGGGATCAAAAATTGTGGTGGGTGCATTTAGAATCATTGGTTGCGTTAGCGATGGGATACCGTTTGACGGGACGTGAGGCTTGTTGGGAGTGGTATCAAAAGATGCACGAATATTCTTGGTCGCACTTTGCCGATGCAAAATATGGTGAGTGGTTTGGCTATCTGAATCGGCGTGGGGAGGTGCTTTTGAACCTCAAAGGTGGAAAATGGAAGGGGTGTTTTCATGTTCCGCGTACTATGTATCTTTGTTGGCAGCAGTTTAACCAGATATCTGAGGGGAGCTAAATTGTGAGACTCAAAATGAATGGCACTCTTGTTAAGCTGTAAGGCAACCAGGGAGCAGGGAGAAAGCAGTGGGGAGTGGGGAGTGGGGAGGAGAGTAATTGCTTCTGTCAGAATTAAAGCTAAATCCTGCCCTCTTCTCCCCGCTCAGGGCAAAGATTTCACGATTACAAGTGTGCCATTCGACTCAAAATTATGCGATCGCTCCCAGAGGGGGCGACAACTTTCAAAGAAAAGGGGATCTAAATCGTTAGACAAACGCTATTGGAAATAGAAAGCGGCACCGAGAATGACGTAAGTTGCCAACAACAGCACACCTTCTAACCAATTCGACCGTCCATCCAAACTAATCAGATTCGCAACAATCACCGCTACTGCTACGGCCACAACCTCGAAAGGATTGAAACTTAAATCCATCGGTTGACCGATCGCCAATCCTACTAAAACTAGCATTGGAGCCATGAGCAGGGCTACCAACAAGCTCGACCCCATTGCCACAGACACTGACAATTCCATATTATTTTTCACAGCCACACCAACGGCCGTGACATATTCTGCAACACCACCCACCAAGGGTAATATAATCACTCCAGTAAACAGTGGCGTAAATCCCAATCCTTTGGTTGCTTCCTCAACCACTCCCACAAAAATCTCAGACTCAAAGGCAACAGCCACAGTTGAGGCAAGCAAAACCCCCAGCCAAAGCCACAGATTCGGTTTGTGTTCGCTGCCATTTTCGCCTAATCCTTCTAGCTCCATCAAACTCACATCGTATAAATAACTATGGGTTTTCAAGGAGAAGATTAGTGTCATAACATACACTGCAATCAACACAACAGCTACGGTAATCGAAAGCTCCTCAATTGCCAGCGTCTCGACTTTGCCTGAGGTATAGAAAGCCATCGTCGGCAGCAAAATAGCGATCGCTGCCAGGGTCATGGAAGAGCCATTCACCCGTGCCACAATCGGCTTAAACTCTTGTTCCTTATACCGCAGCCCACCAAAAAACATAGAAAGCCCCATTGCCAGCAGGAGGTTACTAATGATGCTGCCGGTGATGCTGGCTTTGACGATATCAATCAACCCGGCTTTGAGCGCTACCAGAGCAATAATCAATTCTGTTGCATTGCCAAACACTGCATTCAACAAACCCCCGACAGATGGGCCAGTAACGACAGCAACTTCTTCTGTAGCGGTACTCAACCAAACGGCAAGAGGAACAATCGCTAACGCCGAGGTGACGAAAACAGTCATTGTTCCCCATTCCAAGTATTCTGCCGCAATAGAAATCGGGACAAAAATCAACAGTCCAATCGAAAGAACTTTTTTGATGGACATAGCAAACTCTAGCTAATGGTCAAAAATCTATAGCAATCCTATGCGAATATCCGCGAATAATACAGTACATATGAAGAAGCAGCAATGTTTGTATAATTAAGCTCCAGTGTCTAACCCCGTATTTTATTACTTCGCTTGTAATCCCAATTGTTTGCGAAAATCTCTAGAGTATTCGCCATCTTCCCAGTTCTGTGCAGATTTGACTTGCGATACAGATAAATTTTTAACTCCTGTGAGCTTAGTTCCTCTGAGGTTAGCCCCTGTCAAATTCGCTCCTTTAAGGTTAGTCCACCTCAAATCAGCTTGGCTCAAGTTAGCCTCACTCAGATTAGCACGCAACAGATATGCACCACTCAGGTGAACTTTATTCAAATTCGCGCTATGCAAGTTAGCTTTGTAAAGGTAAGCTCCCATTCCTTCCATCTCGTACAAATTTGCCCCGCTTAAGTCCGCTGAAATCAAGTTAGCTGCAATTAAGTTGGCAAAAGCGAGGTTACTCCGGTGAAGCTTGGCAGTACCCAAATCAGCATCTGTCAAATTAGCGCTGCTGAAGTCAGTACCAATCAGGTTTGCATCAGCAATAACAGCGCCTTGAAGATTCGCATAACTCAAGTCAGATCCAATGAAATTGGCATGACTCAAATCTGCTTGTGTAAGTATCGCACCGCTCAAGTTAGAAATACTGCAATTAGCATAGCTCAGGTTAGCTTCCATGAGTTTAGCACCTCTGAGGTTAGCGCCGGTGAGGTTAGCTCCTTTGAGATTGGCTCGCACGAGTAAAGCATCACCCAAATCTACCTTGCTTAAATTTACCCCTTGGAGGTTAGCACCTCTGAGGTTATCCCCTTGTAAGTTGGCGACGCTGAGGTCTGGTTCAATCAGGGGATTTTTTTCTCTCCACTCAATCCATGCGATCGCACCTGCTTTCAGTACAGACAGATGCTCGAAATTTGCCATTATCTCTCCTTGACGTAATTTCTGCTTTTTTTAATCCAAAATCTTAAATCATCTTAGTGCTGACGTCCACCTTCAAGATGTGACCGACCAGCGACACTCTCAATTGCCGTTTTTGCACCTGCCGCACCTGCAAGAATATCCCGTTCGTGTCCGCCTAAATACAGTCTGCCAAAACTGCCCACAGCTTGCACCTCCAGGATATTTATCGACGCTGCTTTCTCCGCTTCATTCGCAGCTAGTGCCGCATAAGCAGCTGGCTCAACCTCTAATACATAGAGCGTTTGCCCTGCTAGTAGTAGCTGTCCCCGTCGGGTACGATTGATAAGTTGTGTTTGATAAGCATCGATGTTGCGGATAATCTGACTGGAAATAACACGTGGTTTGAGACATTCATGTTTTTTAACACCTAGCATCTCCAAAATGGCTTGACCGGCAGCCCGCGTCTCCCCTTGAGAGCTAGAATGAACTTCTAATAAACCGTACAGTCGTTCCACTACCAATACTCCCGGACGTACAGAAGCTGATTTAAGCGCAACATCCGTAATCCGATTAATTTCAACACCCGGAGAAATTTCAATCCATAGGGATGCATCTCCCGGCAATGGCAAGAAACCTTGGGCTACTGTTCCTATATATGCTGCGTGTTGAGGTTGCAGGCTATCGAGAAATACGAAGCTGCGTAATTCTATTCCCAAGGTTTTGTTCTCCGGACATGAGAGTAAAGGTGGTTTGTTGCAATATATTAACGTAACCTTAAATTACCATATGCCGGGATACTGAAATCAGCTCCCGCGATGAAGTTGTAAGGGTAAACGTCAATAGAGTTTTGCGTCGCTACATTGAAAGCGATGGTGACAAGCAACACCTTGATACAGACTTGATGTAAAACTTACGCTACGATGTCTCAATAGAGTTTTGCGTCGCTACATTGAAAGCGATGGTGACAAGCAACACCTTGATACAGACTTGATGTAAAACTTACGCTACGATGTCTCAAAAAGCCTTCATGTAATGACGAGGGAAACAGCGCAGGTCAAAACAAACATGACGCAAGAACTCAAAACGCAGGACACAGACAATCTGATTACGATTGCCGACCAATTTACTGCTTCTAAAGTTGCAAGCATTCAAGCATTTGGCAGTGGCAATATAAATGATACCTTCCTGGTAACCCTAGATTCCCCATCCCAACAGCATTTTGTCCTGCAACGCATCAATACTTCTGTGTTTCGTCAGCCCCAACTCGTCATGCAGAATATGTGTATCTTCACCGAGCATATTCGCAATAAGCTACAACATACTCCCCTCAACCGTCCTTGGGAAGTACCGGCAGTACTTTTAACTAAGGATGCTCAAGACCATTGTAAGGATGATGATGGCTCTTTTTGGCGAGCGATTAGCTTTATTGAAGGTTCCGAGTCTTTTGATATTATCAAAGATATTGAACAAGCGAAAGAAGTTGGCTATGCCTTGGGGATGTTCCACAGTCTGATCAGTGACTTATCCCCGGAAAAACTTGCCGATACTCTAGAAGGCTTTCACATTACACCGCTTTACCTGCAACAATACGACGAAGTTTTGGCGAAATATACTGGTAGCAAATTTCCTCTTGTGAATTATTGCTTAAAATTTGTGAGCGATCGCGCATCTTGGGCACACGTCCTGGAAAATGCTAAAAACCAAGGTCACCTGCCATTACGGCTGATGCATGGCGACCCAAAGGTGAATAACATCATGTTTAACACTACCACCCAGAAAGCCGTTAGTGTCATAGACCTTGACACCGTTAAACCCGGTCTGGTTCATTACGATATTGGCGACTGCTTGCGATCGGCTTGCAATCCTCAAGGAGAAGAAACTAAGCAGTGGGAAACAGTTTACTTTGATGCCGATATGTGCAATGCCATTTTGCAAGGCTATTTCTCACAGGCAAGGGATTTCCTCACGGAGAATGATTATGCTTACATCTACGATGCAATTCGCTTGATTGCCTTTGAGTTGGGACTGAGATTTTTTACCGACCATTTGGCGGGTAATGTCTATTTTAAGGTTAAGTATCCAGAACACAATTTAGCTCGGGCGCTTGTCCAGTTCAAGCTTACCGAAAGTATTGAATCCCAGGAAACCAGTATTTGCGGCATTATCAAGGGGATGAGATGATGCCTGCATCAAAGGAAAAAGCCACGCAGGTAGGTTAATAATTTCTCAGCACTCAGTACATATAAGTTTATCTATTTTTTGTGGGGTGACCATCCTTGCCCGTCCAAAGGTAAAGATAAATTTCAAGTTATAAGTTTTACAATAATTTTAATGAACGACCAAACGTTTTCCTTACAACCCTTTGCCTCTGCCGATTTAGTATCTGGTTTGAAGATAGCAGGTAATATCGCCCGAAATGCAAACCTACTCATCATCAGTTATGCAATTCTGGGCAACATACAAGAAGTTGTAATTGCACCTCCATCAAATACCCCATCTCGCAAACACGGACTTTGGGAAAACACCTGTTTTGAGTTTTTCGTTGGGATTCAGAATTCAGATAAGTATTGGGAATTTAACCTCTCACCTAGCTCTGACTGGAATGTTTATCGCTTTGATGGCTATCGTCAAGGGATGCAAGAGGAAACAGCTTTTACGACGCTACCCTTTAGCGTTCAGTATAGTTCGGATTGTTTGGCGATCGCATTGGATATCGATTTGGATAAAATTGTTTCAGAACAGACAGTTCTTGATGTTGCGATTACTACTGTCATAAAACACAGCGATGATACAGTAACTTATTGGGCCTTGACTCATCTAGGGGTGGAGGCTGATTTTCACCTGCGAGATAGTTTTATTATTAAATTGTAAAATTGCTTACAGGGTAATAAGATTATATCCGGCAAATTATTTATAAATTTCACCAAGCCTACCCAAACCGTACTCTCCAACTCGCGGATGCTTGGTACGGAAACTTTTACGGCAAAATTCAAGCGTTTGGCTGCGCTTGATATGGCAAAACTGGATTCTTCATCGCTTTTATCGATTTTTTGGAGCAATCTAAAGAAGTATTAAGAATCAGAATCGCGGAATAGTGCTGACAAATCTCGGTAGCCACTAATAACACGAAAAATCTCGACATCTTGCCCTATGGGCATATAAAGGATGAGGTAGTTGTCTATAGAGAGGCTACGGATACCATGTAAAATTTCATCACGCTGTCGTCCAAGGTTAGGGAACTGAGCAATTTTGGCAAATTTAGCATCAAGCTTACTCAAAAAAACTCAGATTGAACCAAGCCAGATTGTTTCGCAATATAATCCGCAATCTCCTCAATATCTCTAATTGCAGGTTCGGTGAGGCGAAATTGTTGGGTCATGCTTCGTCTGAGACACCGTAGCGCGATCTCAGATTAGCACGGATTTGAGCTATCGCAGTTGACCCATCAACGACTTTACCCTGTTGGGATGCTTCCAACCCAATGCGTGCTTCTTGCTGAAGCTCTTGCAGTCGTCCTTGATAGATGTTTTCTTGCTGTTCTAGCAGTTTTATACCTGCAAGAATAACTTCGATTGCGTTTTGATACTTACCACTAGTAAGTTGGCGTTTTAGCAGGGCTTCTACCTCTGGTGGCAAAAAGACTTGCATGGATTTTTCTAAGAGTAGGAATCACTCTAATTGTAACCGATAAGCATAAAAAGCAAAAGAGACTTTGCGCTTTTCACTTTTGCCTTATTGTACTAGCTGTCTTTTGAACTCAAAGACAACTGGGAATAATTAGTCATCTCAAAATTATTTTCTCCCAAGACCTGACGTACCGATTGACTAAGCAATGCTGCCAATTCAGTCGCACCAGCATCAGTATCTGGATGACAATAAATTTCGACTAAATTTGCCTGTATTTGAGGAATCAAACCTAATAAATATTCCTCTGTTATCGAACCTGTTTGCAATAACCCATAAACTCGCTCTACAAAATTAATATCCCGAGATTTCAACACGCTTTCGCCATATTTTCGCAATTGGTGAAATACTGTAGACCAAATTAATTTATTCACCAATCCACTACGATTTAACTTCAGGGTGAAACTCAGTTCTTCAGAAGGTAGACGAATAAATTTTATGTCAAATTCATTTGCGAATTCCGCCAAGATATTCAAAACTACTGGATGGCTGTGCATATGCAAATGTCCATCCACATGAGAAAGTGGCAATCCCGTTGAGCGAAACTTTTCTAATTGTGCCCTAATTTCCCGATGCAATTCCTGACGTGCAGCCGAATTAAATTGATATTTTAAACCAGCTTTGACAGAATCATTAGAAAAATTCCCCTCCTTGTCAACTAGGTGAGGAATTTCCTTTGGTGGTAGTGCTGAACGTCCGCAAACCAGTACTAAATGCAGCCCCACCGCAAGGTTGGGATGAGTTTTTGCTTTCTCCACCGCATCAGGAGCTTTCTCACCCGTCACCATTAAACTAGTACTGGTAAGAATTCCCTTTTCGTGGGCTTGAATTATTGCCTGATTGACTCTATCTGAGAAGCCAAAATCATCAGCGTTAATAATGGCGAATCTAGGATTTTGGAACATCTTTAATCACGGATTATTACGGATGTCGCGGATGATCGCGGATTTTTATCCTTGTTGGGGGGTTTAATTTCCCATCTTAAAACCTCCTTCTTCCTTCTTCCTTCTTCCTTCTTCCTTCATTCATTCCTTCATTCTCTTATTTCGCATGGGCTGCAGTTTGTTGGGCACGACGTTCTCTAAGATAGGAAAAGAACTCTCCACCTTCCCTTAAACGACGCACTAACATTTGTCTATCTGCTAGCATTTCCCGGACGATGGGAATAATTGCTTTCGGACGGAAATAAAACTGACGATACATCTTCTCAACTGCATCTTCAATATCTGCACTATTTAAGTTAGGATATCTCAATGCGGAGGTTTGAATTCCAGAATTGGCAACCAAAGTATCATCCGCAAACCAACCATTAAGTTGAGCTTGTTTGTAAAGTTCTGTGCCGGGGTAAGGTGCGGCTATAGAAACTTGTATTGTGTGAGGATTAATCTCACAAGCAAAGCGGATGCTCTCCTCGATTGTTTCTTTGTTTTCAATGGGTAAACCGATGATAAAGGTTCCGTGGACAGTTATTCCCAAATCATGGCAATTCTTCATAAATTGGCGAGCTACATCCAGCTTGATGCCTTTTCTGATATTATCTAATATCTGCTGGTTGCCAGATTCAAATCCAACCAACAACAGCCGCAAACCATTATCGCGCAGCTGTTTCAAAGTATCGTAATCTAAATTGGCCCGAGCGTTGCAACTCCAGGTGAGTTTTAACCGCTTCATGTGTTCGCTGACGGCGATCGCTCGCTGTTTGTCGATGGTAAATGTATCATCATCGAACATATATTCCCGGACGCTTGAGCCAAATATCGCTTTGGCTTCTGCCATCTCTCGTCCTACTGCTTCTGGACTTTTGGCACGATAATTGTGACCGCCTATAGTTTGCGGCCACAGACAAAAGCTACATTTTGCTGGACATCCACGCCCCGTATAAAAGGAAATATACGGATGCATTAAGTATCCAATAAAATACTTACTGACATCTAAGTCACGGTGATAAACAGGTAAGACGCTGGGCATGGCATCCCAATCGTGGATAAGTTCCCGATCTTTTGTATGATGCAAGTTGCCAAATTTGTCACGATAACTCAATCCGGGAATTTCTTCCCACGGCCGACCCTCAGCTAACTCTTTGCAGGTATAGTCAAATTCGTGGCGGCAAACAAAATCAATAATCGGGTTATCCCGTAATGTTTCTTCTGGCAACACCGCCACATGGGCACCAATAAAACCAACTTGCGTAGTTGAATTCTGGGCTTTAATCGCTTCCGCACACTTGACATCGTTCCCTAAAGATGGCGTACTAGTATGCATAATCACCAATTCATAATCCTTGGCAATTTTCAGCACATCTTCCACTGTCAAATTGTGTGGGGGTGCATCCACCAACTTACTGCCCGGTACAAGGGCTGCGGGTTGTGCCAACCAAGTCGGATACCAAAAAGAAGTAATCTCTCGTTTAGCCTGATATCTAGCCCCTGCACCACCATCAAACCCGTCAAATGAGGGGGGGCTGAGAAATAGTGTTTTTTTCATAAAGTTTTTTCTGTTTGCGAAAATTTTTTTATCTCATGCAAAGCCGCAAAGTATTTGTTTGCGACTCTACGTCTTTGCACAAAACTATATTATCGGCTGGTACTCGTCGCTTGTTCAATCAGAGTTACCACATCCGTGCGGCTGAGTTTCTCTTTCCCATTTGCCATTGCATTCAAAGTCCCATGAGCCAGCACTAAGGGAATTTTGCAAAAGTCTAATGCAGGGCCAGATGGAAGAGCAGCAGTGTAGGCATCTGCTAAAAGTAAATTGCGTTCGGCATATGCATGTACTTGGGAAATTGTCCAACCTTCTGGGAAGAAATCTACTCCTCGTTGCAAGTCTTCTGCATGGTTACGCAGAATATTTACTGCTTGTAAACCCCGCCCAAAACCGATCGCTGCCGTCCGGTTTGTCTCTGTGCCATCATACCACGACCATAAATCGGAAAGCAGCAACCCCACCGCACCCGCCACGCCAAAGGTATATCTATCTAAATCTGCTTCATTGTGAATTTTCCAGTTGTTGTCTGCCCAGTTTGCCATGCGATCGCTCATCGCTGCGGTCGCATCCCAAATTCTCGGGGCAATTGTTTCTGGTGCTAATATCAACCATTCGCGAATTCGGACAGTTACTTCTGGTAAAATATCCAAATATGGATGCATGGACATGACAAAAGCATCCACTGGAAAGCCATTCACTCCTGACTGGATGGTTTGACTGATAGAACGCAGTAGCATAGCTTTTGTGGCATTATCTAACTCTGCATGGTCTTCTATTTGGTCAATGGCACGCATACAAAGATAAGCAGAAGCTACTGCCTCTTGCAGTCCCAATGGTAACTCTACAATGGGTATATAAAATGTCCGACTAGTTTCTTTGAGAATTTCTAAAGCATCTCTAAGTAAATTCATTCTCTCTCACTCCTCTAGCTGTTCATTAATGGAATTGATTCGATCTCAACTGTTTTTGTTTCTTTCTTTACAGCTAAGTATTCTCACACCAAGCGCTTGAACGTTTTCCATGTTGTTGTTTTAACATAAAATGAACGCTCAGTTTCTCCATATTCCTAATGACTGTAAACTTTACTAAATTATGTAAACACCGCTTTCTCGCCTGCAATAATCCTTGCCTTTGAGCATTTTGCTGGCTATACATAAGGTGTATATTTCCATGAACTAGTAGTATCAATAATAAGTACCACTTTATCCTACTTATTTGTTTTTTATATGCAGGAATCTTACTACATTTATATCTTTGAAACAACTACTGAAGTTTGAACCGAAATAACTAGCCAACCAAATATAGGCAAAAAGCTTTGATTTATAAGCTTTTCACCCCTGTTGCCATCTGACGAATGACGTTCTTCACGGTGCTGGGTGCAAATAAAGCTACCATACATCCCGCACTCAAAGGCTTACCATATTGAATTTTGTAGACGTCCTGCGGGGGTGCAGTTAGCCCAATACGATACTAAGCTATCAATTTTACCAGCCAAGTAATCTCATTTGAGATTGGATGAAGGCGGTAAATTTAGTCTTTGACAAATGTAAATAAATATTGCTTTGGGTATATTGACACCTGGAACGTAACTAAAGGATTTTCTCATTCTTAACTGATATTGATGCTTGCATGAAAAGTACTAGTTGTACAGATAAATTGTATACAAATGAAGGAAGAAGGAAGAAGGAAGAAGGAATGAATGAAGGAGAATGAAGGAAGAAGGAAGAAGGAAGAAGGTTTATATATGTGGATACAGGACCCCAAAAAACGAGCGACCTGAATAAGTCGGGGTATTAAACCCCCCACAAAGAAGCGGATAAATTTTTTCACCAATAAAAAGTTTTTGTAACACAACAATACTTTTGATTGCAAATATTAAGTGTAATGTAGCAAAATACTGTGCTTACCAGCCGTAAAAAGGCGGGTTGCTAGTGTAATACTTGCAAGTGTTGTTGAGGGTGAATAAGTTAATAGTATTTATGCAAATCCAAGACAAGATAATAGTATCAGATTTGTCGGCAGCGATCGCTAACAGCCAAAACTATCTTATAAAGCTTCAAAATCCTGATGGTTACTGGTGGTCGCATCTGGAATCGAACGTCACAATTACCGCAGAGGTGGTGCTGCTGCACAAAATTTGGGGTACTGACAGCACTCGTCCCTTAGATAAAATTGAAGTATACTTGCGCTCCCAACAGCGAGAACATGGTGGTTGGGAACTATTTTACGGCGATGGCGGCGAACTTAGTACCTCTGTGGAGGCATATATGGCACTCCGACTGTTGGGGGTGGCAGCAAATGAGCCGTCGATGTTGCGAGCAAAAGCCTTTATCCTGTCACGGGGTGGCATCAGCAAAACCAGGATTTTTACCAAATTTCACTTAGCTCTGATTGGTTGTTATAGCTGGCGTGGTATTCCCTCTATCCCCCCTGCTGTGATGCTACTGCCTAATGAATTCCCAGTGACAATTTATGAAATGTCAAGTTGGGCACGGGGTAGTACAGTACCATTACTGATTGTCTTTGACCGCAAGCCAGTATATGCTACTAACCCGGCCATTACTCTGGATGAACTCTATACTGAAGGAATAGAAAACGCTAAGTACGAAATACCACGGAACGGCGATTGGAGCGATATATTTATTTGGCTGGATAACGTCTTAAAAGTAGCGGAAAAATTTGATTTAGTTCCCTGGCGTTCCGAAGGTATCAAAGCTGCGGAAAAATGGGTTTTGGAACGCCAGGAAGCCACAGGAGATTGGGGTGGGATTATTCCAGCAATGCTCAATTCTATGTTAGCTTTGCGTAGCTTGGATTACACCGCAAACGACCCGATCGTCGTCCGGGGTTTGCAAGCAATTGATAACTTTGGCGTCGAAAATTCTGATAGTTATTGGGTACAGCCTTGCGTTTCCCCGGTTTGGGATACTGCATTGGTGATGCGATCGCTCGTTGATTCTGGATTATCTCCCAACCATCCGGCTTTAGTCCAAGGTGGGGAGTGGCTGCTGCAAAAGCAAATCCTCGACTATGGCGATTGGTCTGTAAAAAATCGCATAGGCAAACCCGGTGCTTGGGCATTTGAATTTGACAACCGCTTTTATCCAGATGTCGATGATACGGCAGTTGTGGTCATGGCATTGGATGGCGTAAAACTGCCCAACGAAAAACTCAAAGGTGCAGCAATTACCCGCGCAGTTGATTGGATTGCTTCGATGCAATGTTCCCCAGGTGGTTGGGCTGCATTTGACCTTGATAACAATCAAGATTGGTTAAATGCCATCCCCTATGGCGACCTAAAAGCCATGATAGACCCCAACACAGCCGATGTCACCGCCAGAGTATTGGAAATGGTGGGACAGTTGAGAGGGAGTGGGCAGTTAGAAACCTTACACCCAAAAAACATCCAACGTGCCCTCAATTACCTAGAACACGAGCAAGAACCAGAAGGCTGCTGGTTTGGGCGTTGGGGTGTAAATTATATCTACGGTACCAGTGGCGTTTTATCTGCCCTTTGTCTAATTGCACCTACAACACATCAGACACATATTGAACGGGGTGCAGCCTGGTTAGTGAGTTGTCAGAACTCCGATGGTGGTTGGGGGGAAACTTGTTTTAGCTACAATGACCCGACACTCAAAGGTCAAGGTCTAAGTACCCCATCTCAGACAGCTTGGGCACTGATTGGGTTAATGGCCGCAGGGGAAGCTACAGGTAACTTTGCTGACTATCCTCTTGGTAAAGGTATTGAGTATCTGTTGAAAACTCAATTGCCTGATGGTAGTTGGGAAGAAGTGGAATTTACGGGGACGGGATTTCCCTGTCATTTCTATCTGAATTACAACCTGTATCGGCAACACTTCTCCCTGACAGCTTTAGGGAAGTATCAGCGACTGAATAAATAGCGAGTGGGGAGTGGAGAATTCAAAAAACTCCACGCTCCTAGAAGTTGAAAAAATATTTGAAATTTATTGATTACATTCTAATTAACAAATTTGGAATTGTTTTGTAGTCTGTACAGCACCGTAAAAGCTTTTTGTACGTAATAATATGTGTACTTTATACATAGGTTTAATGCGTAAAAAAAGCAGTCATCTCAAAACTCTAATCTCTATTGGTTGTGTAATTGTATTAACGAATATATTCGCGGGTTTGATATTATACGTCGCTTTAGTAGATAGGAAAGAATCTTTAATTATTTCCCCTAACAGAGAATCTATTTTTGCTAGTATCGTGATAATCTTTGGAGCGATCGCCTATTTAAGTTGGCGAATTTTCAGAAATCAGCCAAATCTAAATGGTGCGTTCAAACTAGATAATAGTCAACTTTCTCATCAGGGACTTCAGGAATCACGGTATCAATTATACAAGGTTGTGAGGGACGAACTTGAAAATAAATTGTATCAAAAAATACCGAAACAAGGACTTATGCAACTGGAGATTAACGAAACAGATACACTGTCATTGTTATCTAATCCAGACAGATTAAGCCTAATCAAAAACAAATTTTCTCATACTAATTGTTTTTGGGTATCTCCCGCTCAAGATAATAATTTATTTCCGAGGTTAGATACAAAAATTTATAATATTTTTCATAGAAAACAACGTAAATTATTAATTTTAGGTGATGCTGGATCGGGCAAAACCATAATGCTACAAAAACTCGCACAGATTTTGTTAAATAGATTTACTCCAGATAATGAAGAACCGATTCCAGTCATATTTGAGTTAACCTATTGGAACCCTCATCAGAGTATTCAAGATTGGTTAGTTCAAGAACTTAAATCTAGGTATAATCTTCAAAAAGACATAGCCGAATATTGGCTGAATACTCGTCAAATACTACCAATTTTAGATAATTTGGATGAGCAGACAAAATCTCAAAAAGAATGTAGGATTGCTATCAATAATTTTCTTAATCAAAAGGATGATGCTCCCTTAGTTGTATGTTGTCGTTTAAAAGAATATAGTAAAATTGACACTCGGATACAACTAAATGTAATCGAGTTAAAACCACTTCCGTTAAAAGAAATAAAGTCATACTTGATACTTGCTAGAAAAGAAGATTTATGGAAGCAGATAAAAAATAATAGCGATTTTAAAAAATATGCTCTGTTTCCACTATATGTGAAATTAATAAGTGACATGAACGAACCACTTTCAATAGTTAAAAAACCAGACTTAATTTCCCAAGATGCATATAAAAAATATTATTGTGATTGTTTATTAAACAAATATATACAACATCAATTAGCTTCCAGTAAAGTGAAGGAAAGTGATTGTTCTGTCCTGGATAATCAACTCAAGAAAGAAAATACAGAAAAATGGTTAATTTGGTTAGCTAAAACACTAGAAGAACACAGAATTAAAGATTTTTTAATTGAACGAATACAGCCTAATTGGTTAAAGTATGAGCCTCATTTGCTCCGACGATATTTGATTGCATTTGGAATAACCTCAGGATTAATTTATGGTTTAATTTCCGCTGCAATTATTTCACTATTTAATAAAGAAGACTCAATTTCTCCTGCAATAGTTTCTGGGATTATTTCTGCATTGATTTCTGTATTAATACATGGGGAGGTAGATGAAATTATTTTATTTGAAGAATTTCAAATATCTTGGGATGAGATAGTCGCATTTTGGAAAAATCCTGTCCAATTATTCCTTTGTGCTTTGATTCCAATAATCATTTCACAAATTTTACTTCAATGCTTTATTTCCAACATTCCTTCAGATATTGTAAATATTTTAGCTTGTTCTGGTGTAATTCCAATAATTCTGCGTAATGATTGGCAGTTAATTGGACAATTAACTGTAATTATACCAATATTTACAACAATATTAATAACCGTAGTTTTCTCAGGAAGAAAAACTGAAATTAAAAATATAGAAATTCCCAATCAAGGACTAAGAGATTCTTTCGGTAGTGCAGTAATTTTTATGATAATAGCAACTACAGTTGTTTTCAGTTTACATTTAATAATCTCCCATTATTTCCAAGAAAATTTTGTTCTAAGACATTCTAGAGTTTTAGGACTTAGTATTGGTATACTCTTTGGCTTGCTATGTGGTGGCTTTGCGACCATTCAGCATTACATTCTACGTTTAATTCTCTGCTGGAGTGGTTTTGCTCCTTGGGACTATCCAAAATTTCTAGCTTACGTGGTTGAACGAGGATTAATTCTGAAAAGAGGTGGACGTTACCGTTTCGTACATCAGTTAATCCGGGAAAGGTTTGTACAAATGTAATATTATAAATATTAGTAGAATGAAGAAAGAAGGAAGAAGTTTGGAGATGGGGATTGGAACCCCAACAGAAAACGGACAATTTCTTTCTTGTCGGGGTATTAAACCCCTTCTCTGAGATAGATAAAGGATAGGACTTACGCAAAATTGTTTGAAAAGCCTGATTTGTCGTAGTGGTAATTCATGTTGGCGAAGCCATCTTGCAGGGTATTACCACTGCATTGGTTATGTTTTGCGTAAGTCCTAAAGGAAATGGACAAATAACTATTGACTATTAACAAATGATAATTATATTAGGATTAATTTTACCTATAGCTATTTGGCTGTGGCTTTTGTGCTTTCGTGGGCTGTTTTGGCGATGTGATGAACAATTAGAGAATGAACTGTTAGGGATTGAAAGCCCAAGTATCTGTACTGTAATTCCTGCACGTAATGAAGCAGATTTATTGCCAGTGACTATGCGATCGCTCTTAAATCAAACTTATTCAGGAACTCTAAATATAGTTTTGGTAGACGACTGTAGCACCGACGGGACAGCCAAGGTCGCTAGGGAAATTGCGGATGGCTTGGGTAAATTACAGCACTTGCATATTGTTTCTGCTGCGTCCTTACCATCTGGTTGGACGGGTAAACTTTGGGCAATGCATCAAGGTATTGAGAAAGCTGAAAGTTTTGCACCTGATTATATTTTGCTCACAGATGCTGACATTGAACACGATAAAGATAACCTCCAGCGATTAGTTAGTAAAGTGGTACAGCAAGATTTGGATATGGCTTCGGTAATGGTGCGCTTGCGGTGCGAAAGCTTTTGGGAAAAATTTTTGATTCCGGCTTTTGTGTTTTTCTTTCAGAAACTCTATCCTTTTCGTTGGGTGAATAATCCCGGTAATCCAACTGCTGCTGCTGCGGGAGGTTGTATTTTAATTCGTCGGGAAGTTTTGGAAGAAATTGGCGGTATTCAGGTTGTCAGACAAGCGTTGATTGATGATTGTGCTTTGGCTGCTGCTGTAAAGTCCAAGGAGCGGAAAATTTGGCTGGGATTAAGTAATTTAACTTGCAGTCTCCGTCCTTATCCTTCGTTGGAAACGATTTGGAGTATGGTGGCCCGAACTGCGTTTACACAACTTAATTACTCTCCATTGCTGTTGGTGGGAACCCTGTTGGGGATGATAGTGATATATGTGGTTTTGCCTGTAGGTTTTTTGTTGGGTGCGGTGTTGGGGAGTTGGTGGGTTGTGATTGTCGGGTTATTTGGTTGGCTGTTGATGACTGTTTGTTATTTGCCGACTATTCGCTTTTATCGGTGTTCTTTTTGGTATGCTTTTTGTCTGCCTGCTGTGGCATTTCTTTATACTTTGATGACTTTTGATTCGGCTTTGCGTCATTGGCAAGGACGTGGTGGGGCTTGGAAGGGAAGAGTTTATCCTTGAAGAAGGAAGAAGGAAGAAGGAAGAAGGAAGAAGTTTATATATGTGGATTCAGATATGCAAGCAAACTTCTGCTGGTAATTCCTCCACTTCTCAATCACCCCTACCCCTTGACCATCCACACCAAAAAACCAAGAATCTGATCTGCTGGTAGTAGCGGGTAGTCCGTTAGGTCAATTGTTACCGTTTGTCTTTCGAGTTTCATAAACCGCCATTGAGTACCACTGCTGACAACACCATAAATAGTGGAAATTATATTCTCGGAAGTTTCGTTAAAGCGTTGAGCAGCAACCATCTCCGCCAGACATTGCCCTAGTCCTTCGTTGAGGTCAGCTTTTTTAGCCTCAGTTACTACAACAACGGGGGCTTCAATAATAAGTTGTTCTGGTGAACGGCTAATCAAGAAGTCAACATAGCCAGTTAGGTCACAGGTTAAATCTACATTAAACTCTCGTCCGGAGAATAAACTGATCTGACGATTGAGGATACGTCTTACTTCCTGGAGTACTGGATAAACAATGGCTTCAGAGCGAGCCTTTTCTGAACCGACAGCAATCGTCCAAGGTAAATCTTCGAGTTCACTCGCCAATCTGGGGCTAGGAGAAATGTATTCAATCTCTGGGAAGAACCGAGAACCTTCAACGATAGTCAGATCAAACGCCTTCTTTGCCTTGCTGAGAGTGAACTCACTATATGGCATGGAATTTGTCTGGTGATGACATGGTGACTTATCATTTAGTTTAACTAATATCGATATTTTGGCGTTGCTGAATCCGGGTATGAATTGTTAAATTTACCCTCACCCTAGCCCTCTGTGCCAAGGGAGAGGCGATAAGAATTAAAAGCTCCCCTCTCCCTCGGCACAGAGGGGCTGGGGGGTGAGGGTAATTCATACCTCAATTCAGCAACGCCGATATTTTGATGCAATTCGGTTTTTCTAAACTTGACTACGCCATGACCGTAAAACCATGATTGACGTTGGATATAAAGCCCTTGATTACCGATAGTATTGGAATTTTGACAAATACAGCACTTTTGAGGTAAATGAGGTGCAGTGCTTAATTTTAAAACTCTTGTGGGGGAGCCAGTGCGTTGCGGGGGTACAGTTTTGACGTGAGGTCAGATCCCCTACTTTTTAAAGAAGCCGGGGATCTTGCAACTACTCGACTTTTCTGCATTCCTAATTCCTACAAAATAAAAACTTCATGACAACAGCAATAAATCGACAATTTAGATTGGCATCTCGTCCAGTTGGCGACATTAAGGAAAGCGATTTTGAGTATAGAGAAGAGCCGATTCCTACTCCGAAAGAGGGTGAGATTTTAATCCGGAATATATATCTTTCATTAGACCCGACCAACCGGATTTGGATGACCGATGCAGAACAGTATATGCCACCCGTTAAACTAGGGGAAGTTATGCGTGGTATTACTGTCGGTGTAGTTGAAGAATCGAAAAATCAAAACTTTAAAAAAGGCGATTTTGTTTCCGGGATGCTTGGTTGGCAAGATTACGCGATCGCTTTTGGAGATAGTGGTAATTTTATCACGGCATTACCTAACCCTTTATCTGTTCCTTTAACTGCATTTTTATCACCACTTGGTGGTACTGGTTGTACGGCTTACTTTGGGCTTTTAGATATCGGACAGCCGAAAGCAGGAGAAACTGTGGTAGTCTCAGCGGCATCGGGTGCTGTTGGTTCGATTGTCGGACAAATTGCTAAAATTAAGGGCTGTCGTGCAGTTGGGATAACTGGTTCGGATGAAAAATGTCAGTGGCTTGTGAATGAACTTGGTTTTGATGCCGCAATTAATTATAAAACTGCCGATTTAGATAAAGAACTCGCAGCATCATGTCCCGATGGAATTGATGTTTATTTTGATAATGTTGGTGGTTCAATTCTGGATGCTGTGCTGAAAAAAATTAATCTCAACGCCCGGATTCCCCTGTGTGGTTTAATCTCAAGTTATAATTCTCAAAAACCTGTTCCTGGTCCATATAATTACAGCCAAATTCTGATGAAACGCGCTCGGGTTCAAGGATTTATTATCCTCGATTATATCCCCCGATGGTCTGAGGCAATTACAGAAATGGGACAATGGCTGAAAGAGGGAAAAATTAAATATTCTCTAGAAATTGTTGAGGGGTTGGAAAATGCACCCAAGGCGATTCTAAAACTATTCGACGGCAACAAAAACGGAAAACTAATCGTGAAAGTTTCAGAACAACCCTAAGAGGATGTTGCCCCCGTCCCCCAATTCAAAGCAGGGCTGATTCATTCCCTAAAAGGCCTTAAAAATCAAGGGTTCAGGAGATGAAAAATAAGCAAGGCATTCAATTGGCATTCAATCTTAGGCATCAAAAAGGTCAAAAATTCATGACTTTTGCCCGAATATTTATCGCCAATGGTATTGACAAAATACATACCTTGTCGAATGAATCAGCCCTGCAATTCAAAGGGGAGAATAAAATTCAAAGTTGAACATAATTGGGGGCAGGGGGGTTAGGCCTCTACGAACTAAAAAGACTGACGGTAACTTCCTGCAACACTTTCAGCCCCCGCAATGAACCGCGTATTAACTGCACAGCCGCGACAGGTTGACGCATCATTGCCAAAGCCAAGGGAAAAGTCTCAAGTTTGCCCTCACGATTGATAGCGGATGTTAAATCTGGCATATTATGATGACAATCATCACTCACAACTCTCACTGTCGCAACTGGAACTTTCCCCTTACGTAATACCTCCTGGATTAGCGTCCCTTCCATATCGATCACATCCGCATTGTTAGCCTTTCCTAGAGACAGTTTTTCTGGGGCTGAATGAATAAAGCGATCGCTCGTCCAAGCTGTGACCAAAGAAACCCTCTCTTTTAAATGGTGTTGAATTATGAAGGTGAATTTCTCGTCACTATCATCATACAGAACCACATCACCCACCCCATACCGGGGATTCAAACTTCCACACAACCCCATAACTAAAACACTAGATTGACTTAAAAATCCAGTTGACAGCCATTCTTCTAAATATTGCTTCACCGATACACCAACAGGAATTGATACAACGGTTGGCTTCTTCCCAGAAACACGACTCAAACCCTGACAAACAGCTTTATGTTCCGCACCTTGACAAACCAAAATTGCTTCGATAGGTAAAATATTGAACACTCCTTTTAAAATAGGAAATGACAGTTGTTAGGAGGAGCAAAGGAGCGGAGTTTTTTTGCTTCCGCACTCCCTCCACTCCCCAGTCCCTAGTTCCTCTAGACAATCGGTAGCTAAAAATTTATTAAAAATGGGTACTTATGCTGACAAAAAAGTTAAAACTTAGATAAAGTCTAAGTGTAAGATAAAATCCTTAAGTGCGCAGTTTTGTATAAGGTGCAGTGAGGAATCGATGGTAGAGCCAATTCGCAAACCCACCATTAGAGAGCGCTTCAATATTTCCCGATTAGCAATACAGTATCCGTGGTTGACTATTAGCTTTTGGCTAGCCATTCTTGTGGCTGGATCTCTAGCATTTAGTTCCCTCAAGTATGCTCTGTTTCCAGATATCACATTTCCGGTGGTAGTGGTTAATGCCAACGCACCTTTGCAAACAGCACTGGATACTGAAAAGCAGCTAACGAAGGTTATTGAAGAACGAGTTAAAGGACTACAAGGTTTAGATGATACAAGTTCTTTAACCTATCCTGGACAGTCGGTTGTTAGTTTGAACTTTGCTGTTGGAACCAACCTTGATGAGTCAAAGCGTGAGGTAGAAAGACAACTCAAAGGTTTGAAGCTTCCGCAAGGAGCCACTTTTAAGGTGATTCCAATCAACCTGAATGAGGCTTCTGTAGTGAGTTATGCGGTTGAAAGTGACTCGCAAAAGTTGGAAGAACTGAGTAAAACTACCAAAAACCAGATTTTACCTCTTATTTCTAAACTGCCAGGAGTATTGAAAGTCAACTTCCTGGGCGAACCTGTTCCAATCGATCTTACCAAACCGCCGACATCAGAAGAGGGATTGGGTCTAAGTGGAACAATCGTAAAATTCAATGGGCGTGATGCATTAGCATTCCAAGTTGTCAAGCGGGGTGATGCAAACACTTTGGAAGTGGTGCAGGAAGTCAATCAAGCAGTTAAGCGACTACAAACTAAACTCCCCAATGTCAGACTAACTTTGGCGACAACCCAAGCCGAATACATTGAGGCTGCCACGAGGGAAACCATCCAAGCATTAATTGAAGCAATTATTCTTTCCATTATCGTGATTTTGCCTTTCCTGTGGAATTGGAAAGCAACGGTAATTTCCGCTTTGGCGATACCCATGTCGCTGTTGGGTACGTTTATCGTCATGGCGATTTATGGATTTAACCTGGAGACACTCACCTTGTTAGCCCTGGCGATGGTGATTGGCAGTATCATTGACGATGCGATCGTAGATGTGGAAAATATTTCCCGCCACTTAGAAATGGGGGAATCTCCCAAAGAAGCGGCGATAAATGCTACCAGTGAAATTGGTTTGACGGTGACAGCCGCAACTTTGACAGCTGTCGCAGTGTTTTTACCTGTGGGCACAATGGGTGGTGTTATCGGGCAATTTTTCAAACCATTTGGGATCACTATCTCAGCGGCAATGCTAACTTCAATGTTGGTAGCGCGTACCCTATCGCCATTACTCGCCGTTTACTGGCTGAAACCTCCACGTCCTCAAACCCACAAAGATAATACCCCATCCGGTATAGTCCAGATTTTTCAGAACTGGATGGAAGGACTTAATCGCAGCTACCGCAATTTGCTACGCTGGTCTTTGAAACATAGAAGTATCGTAGTTGGCATCGCTTTACTTAGTTTTGTAGCCGGACTAGCCCTGATACCCTTAATTCCCAAGGGTTTTATTCCCAAATTGGATAGAGGCGAATTTAATATTACATACACCGCACCTTTACCGGAGATTCCTAAGGATTTACAAGCATTGGCAGCCGGTGGACAAACTGCACCTCCTGCTGAAATAGATTTAACTCAAATTTCTCCCGGAGAAATTCTACAAGGAGCTCCTCAAATTCCGTCGTTTAATCTTTTGGAAGACTCGCTGAAAGTGGCGAAGCAACTGGATGATTTTGTTCGGAAGTCAAATCAAGTAGAAACCGCCTTTACTGTTGTCGGCTCCCGTCAAGGTGAACCCAACAAAGGCACGATTTATGTAAAATTGAAGGGTCAGCGCACGATTAGCACTGCTGATTTACAAGACCAATTTCGCAAAACATTACCGAAAATTAAAGGTGTAAGCACTAGCGTCGAAGATGTTCAATTTATTGATACTGGCGGCGAGAAACCCGTACAAGTCCGCATTGCAGGTGAAGACTTAGTTATCCTCAACCGTGCAGCTCGCGATATCACAGCCAGATTGGAAAAAATACCTGGTTTTGTGGATGTCTCCAGCACAGGGGAAGCGAATCAAGGAAACGATATTTTTGAAATCAAACGTGCGGATAGGAAACGAGTAGCCGTCATCAGCGCCAATTTAGGTCAGAATTTTAGTATAGGGGAAGCAACAGACCGCGCCGTAGCAGAAACAAAAGCTGTTATCCCCAAAGGTGTGACATTGGAATTGGGTGGAGACTCTGCCCGTGTTGATGAAGTTTTGGGCAGTTTTGGGATAACACTAGGACTATCTGTGCTGTGTATTATCTTGGTTCTGTACTTCCTTTTCAGAAGCTGGATTGATACCCTAGTTATCTTCTTGTCCCTACCACTTTCAATTGTCGGTGCAATGGTGGGGCTGTTGGTAGTACAAAGCGATTTTGGGATGATTTCTCTAATTGGAATTATCTTCTTACTGGGATTAACCAACAAAAACTCCATCTTGATTGTCGATTATATCAAGCAGTTGCGTGCAGAGGGGATGAGTCGTACAGAAGCGATTCTAGAAGCTGGTCCCGTGCGCTTGCGGCCAATTTTGATGACAACAGCAGCCACCATTTTAGGGATGGTACCCTTAGCACTAGGTTTCGGTGCCGGTGTAGAATTGCGATCGCCTATGGCTGTAGCAATCATGGGTGGTTTGGTGACATCTACTTTGTTGAGTTTGATTGTAGTACCGGTGATTTACGATTTGCTTGATGATTTGCGAACGAAAAAAGTCAAGAAGAGCGGAGCTAGGAGTTAAAAATTCATAACTCCTAACTCATAACTCATAACTCCTAACTTTTCCCCATCCCCCCTTCCCCAATATGCGTGCATTTGTCACAGGTGGTACTGGTTTTATCGGTGCGAATTTAATCCGCTTGTTGTTACAAGAAGGTTATCAAGTCAAAGCTCTAGTACGTCCCACCAGTCGCTTGGACAACCTAGAGGGGCTTAATGTGGAGATTGTAACCGGAGACTTAAATAATCCCGATCTGTCGTGGCAAATGCAAGGTTGTCAAGTTCTTTTTCATACAGCGGCACATTATTCGCTGTGGCAAGCTGACCGGGAAAAACTCTATTTACACAACGTCATGGGGACGCGCAATGTATTAAATGCAGCGGCAAAGGCGGGGATTGAGCGCACAGTTTATACCAGCTCGGTGGCGGCGATTGGGGCGGGTGAAAATGCTCAAGTTGTGGATGAAACTCACCAATCACCAGTAGAAAAGTTGGTGGGAGATTACAAAAAGTCTAAGTTCTTCGCTGAACAGGAGGCAGTAAAAGCCGCAAATTTCGGTATTGATGTGGTTATTGTTAATCCCAGTACTCCCATTGGTCCTTGGGATATTAAACCAACCCCTACTGGTGATGATATAATTTTGCGGTTTCTACGCAGACAGATGCCTGTTTATCTAGATACAGGCTTAAATTTTATTGATGTGCGGGATGTGGCATCGGGACATTTACTGGCATTGCAAAAAGGGAAAACAGGCACACGCTATATTCTCGGCAATCAAAATCTGACTCTCAAAGCTTTGTTGGAACAACTGGCACAAATTACAGGTCTAAATCCTCCTAGAAGAACTGTACCTACGTGGTTACCCTTAAGTGTGGCATGGGTAGATGAAATAATTCTCACGCGATTTGGTAAATCTCCCTCAGTTCCCCTTGATGGTGTTCGCATGGCACATCAATATATGTACTATGACCCCTCTAAAGCAATCCGAGAATTAGGACTGCCTCAAACCCCCATTACAACTGCTTTGCAAGATGCTGTAGAATGGTTCTCCGCTCGTGGATATGTCAATTAATTGTTAATTGTTAGTGGTTAGTGGTTAGGGGTTAGGAGTTTGGAGTTATTTTTTACAACCAACAACCAACAACCAACAACTAACAACCAACAACTAACAACCAACAACCAACAACCAAAAACCAACAACTAACAACTCAATAAAAAATTTATGGCAATTCATTTACAGCAAGTAGTTGATATTGGCAAGTATCTGGTTACACAACGTTTGAGAGGTCGCAAGCGCTTTCCTTTAGTCTTGATGCTAGAACCTTTGTTCCGGTGTAACTTGGCTTGCACTGGTTGTGGCAAAATCCAGCATCCGGCTGAGATTTTAAAACAGAACTTGACATCACAACAGTGTTTTGCTGCAGTTGATGAGTGTGGCGCTCCCGTTGTCTCTATTCCTGGTGGCGAACCACTATTACACCCACAAATTGATGAGATTGTCAAGGGGCTAATTGAACGCAAAAAATATATTTACCTCTGCACCAACGGCATATTACTAGAAAAAAGCCTTGACAAATTCCAGCCTTCGCCTTACCTAGCTTTTACCGTGCATCTCGACGGAATGCGGGAATTACACGATAAGAGTGTAGACCGCAAAGGCGTGTTTGACACTGCTATCAAAGGGATTCGCGCTGCCAAAGCTAGAGGATTTAGAGTAGCAATTAATACTACTGTTTTTGATGGGGCAAATCCTCAAGAAATGCAAGAATTTTTTGATTTCGTAGGAACTCTCGGCGTTGATGGGATGACGATTTCCCCCGGTTACAGCTACGAATGGGCACCAGATCAAGACCATTTCCTCAAACGGGAGCAAGCCAACGCTCTGTTTAGAGAAATTCTTGCTCCTTACAAAGCAGGTAAGAAGAAATGGGACTTTAATAATAATCCCCTATTCTTAGATTTTCTCATGGGTGAGAAGAATTACGAGTGTACCCCTTGGGGTAGTCCTTGTTATAGCGTTTTGGGTTGGCAGAAACCTTGTTACTTGTTGAATGACGGATATTTTAAGACATTCAAAGAGTTGTTAGACAAGACTAATTGGAGCGAGTACGGTACAGCAAGCGGAAATCCGAAATGTGCTGACTGTATGGTGCATTGTGGCTATGAACCGACTGCCGCTATTGATGCCATGCAGCCACAAAATATGGCGCGATCGCTTGGTAGTGTTTTGGGAATGGGCAGTTAATGGTTGACGGTTGACGGTTAGCAGTCAATTGTTAACCGTCAACATATATTATTTCCAGCAATTGTAGGAAGGTACTGGATATGGTGACAACAGCGACACCAGGAGAAACTAGAACTTTACTCGAAAATATTACCTGGCAGACTTTTAAAGCCATGTTGGGAGACATGGGTTCAAAGCGAAGTACAAGGCTAGCTTATGATTCCAAAATAGTAGAAATCATGACTCCACTAATGCCACACGAGAACTCAAACCGCATGATTGAGGGTTTTGTTGTTGTGTTGTGTGAAGAATTAGGTTTGGAGATTAAACGCACTGGTTCGCTGACTCTGACACGAGATGACTTGGAACGTGGGGGAGAACCAGATAGCAGCTACTACATTCAAAATGAGTCTTTGGTTAGGGCTAAGGATAATATTAACTTGGAGACAGATCCACCGCCAGACTTGGTGCTAGAGGTTGAATACTCCAAACCTAGGGTTGACAAGTTAAGCCTTTATGCAGCCATTGGCATCCCGGAATTTTGGCGATATGACGGCACTGTGTTGCGTGTGTATAACCTTTCTGAGGGGCAATACTCGGAGGTTCAAATCAGCTCTACTTTTGCGACTGTGGCCGTGAAAGAGATTCCCCGATTTATCCAAGAAAGTAAAAAGAATGGGGAAAGGGCAATAACTCACGCTTTCCGTGTTTGGGTTAGACAGCAGATTGCTTGATAATAGTTATACGAATTCTGTATGAGGTTGCGCTTTATTCACCTAGTACTCCATGTCATTAATTTTGATGGATGTAGAGACGCAAAATTTCGGCTCTCTATAAGGTTTTCAACACCCAACCAACCCCTCAGAACTAATGACATGAAGTACTAGTAGTCTATGTCATTAATTTTGATGGATGTAGAGACGCAAAATTTCGGCTTTCTACAAGGTTTTCAACACCCAACCAACCCCTCAGAACTAATGACATGGAGTACTAGTACTCCACCACATTAATTATGAGGGGGAAGGATTGAACCGCAAAGACGCAAAGTACGCGAAGGAAGAGGGAAAGAAGAGGAATGGAAAGAAGGTTCACCCCTCATAGCGAGTGCGGTGGAGTACTAGTAGTCTATGTCATTAATTTTGATGGATGTAGAGACGCAAAATTTCGGCTTTCTACAAGGTTTTCAACACCCAACCAACCCCTCAGAACTAATGACATGGAGTACTAGTAGTCCATTGTCATTAATTTTGATTTTTGAGACCCAGATCCCCGACTTCTCCAAGGATGCAGAAGAGCGAATCAGGGGTAAGACCCCTCCGAAACCCGGAATCCCGCCGTCACCATAGAATGGTGTGGCTAATTAAACAAAGCCCCACCCTTCCAGGGTGTGGGCGTTATGTCGGGTATGCGAGAGAACTGTTTCGATCCTCATTGAGGGGTCAGACCTACCATTCGCTCTTCTGCATCCTCCAAGAAGTCGGAGATATAGCAACCCCCCCCCAAAAACTTTTGACATAGACCACTAAACATTAATATCTAACTTCCCATCTCTATTTAACTTCAATTTTTGCCCCCGCCACTCAATAGTGTTACCTACAAACCCACACAACCAAACTGCAAAACTCAGCAAATCCCGCAGGGGCATCAACCACCAAAACCTCTGAGCAGAATGGTCTTTCAGTGCCCATGCTCCTACTACCCACGCCATTGTCATTCGGGTGGCAAATACTACAGCCATCAAAACCAAACTCCAGACTGCTCCTTTAGTAATCATCACTAACAGCAGACTGATAATTGTCCCGTTAGTAAAAATAGTGCCCAAATATCCCCAAGGACGAGAAACTCGGATACCTTTTGACCAACGAATTTGCCGCTGCAAAGACTCAACTAGGGAATTAGATGCCGGGACATGCTCAACCACATAGTGGGAAAGCACTACTTTGTAACCAAGGGCAGCGGGCTGATATCCTAATTGAAAATCGTCAGCTAAATAATCAGCGATCGCCTTCCATCCACCAATCTCTGACCATACACTTTTGCGAATGGCGATCGTCGAACCACAGGCAAATTTTATACCCTCTAGCTTTCGAGCAACTAAAACCCCAGGATGAAACTCACAAGCTGTTCCCAACGCTTCTATAATTGCCACCCATCCTTTTACAATGGAGCGATACGGACAAGTAATTACACCAACTTGCAAATCTTGGAATGGTTGGATAACTTCCTGAAGATAATTTTTGCTAACTCTGATGTCGCTGTCGGCAATTAGCCAGATATCATGTTTTGCACAATCAGATGTATTTGCCAGGTTGTTGACTTTGGGATTTCCACCAATTGCACTATCGCGAACAATTAACTGAATATCTTGCGCAGAATATTCTTGAATCAATTTCTGTACAATTTCAATGCTGGGGTCATTAGGGTTTTGGACAGCGAAGATAATTTGGTACTCTGGGTAGTCCTGGTGACAAAACGAGGCAAGATTTTCGTAAGCATCAGTGTCTAACCCGCAAATTGGTTTGAGGATAGTTACAGGTGGATGAAATTCTCCATCAATTGTCTGAGATTGACCGAATAAATCCCATGCACCATAAATGGCATAGCAGTAGAACCAAATTGCGATTATGCATAAAAATATAAATAAGGCATCTATCGTGAGAAATAAATTTGGTAAAATAATAGACACTTAACTTTAAATTGTAATCTTGTTTAAGTAAATTAAATCTGAGATCATTAAACAGCTTTTTTCAATCAAAAATCTCAAATTGCCAGGATGAATCTATTTATATTTATTTTGCGGTCTTCTTGGAAGATGGTGGCGATCGCTATAATCGCAGGTTCTTTGAGCGGTGGTAGTAGTGCGGCCCTAATTGCTTTAATTAGCAATCAGGTTAGTCAAAATCCCAACTCCTGGTTTATCTCAGTTATTTGGGGTTTTGCGGGGTTAGCACTAGTAGCAGCCACTACCAATTTTATCTCTCAGGCTGTGTTGATTCGGTTGTCTCAAAATGCCATATTTCAGATGAGAATGCGTCTGGCTTCGCAAATCATGGCTTCTGAACTCAACCATTTGGAACAGTTAGGAACTCCTCGCTTGTTAGCAACACTGACAGATGACGTACAATCTGTTACTAGTGCCGTTCAAGTACTGCCATTTCTCTGTATAGATTTGGCGATTGTGCTGGGTTGTCTAACTTACTTATGCTTGCTTTACTCTTCAGTATTTATGCTGTTACTGGCTTTTATGGTGGTGGCTTTTGCAAGTTGTCTGCTAATTTTCAATAAAGGTAAAAAGTTACTAGTTGTAGTCAGAGAAGAACAAGATTTACTATTTAAACACTTTCGTACCGTTACTGAAGGCATTAAAGAATTAAAGTTAAATTATAATCGCCGAGAAGATTTTATCAATAACGAATTACAAACAACAGCAAATAATTATCGACGCAATAATATTCGGAGTTTGACGCTGTTTGCAATAACATCTAGTTGGGGTCAATTTGTATTGTTTTTTGCAATTGGGTTAGTTTTGTTTGCTTTACCCAGTTTATTGAATGTCTCAGCACAAACTCTTGCTGGTTATATTTTAACTTTCACATATTTAATGTTACCGATGGATAATCTGGTAAACAACATACCTCAAATTACCAGAGCAAGTGTAGCATTACAAAAAATAGAGACATTGGGTTTATCCTTAAGCGAATATACAGAATCCATTACAACTCCACCCGCACCTAAATATACCTGGCAAAGCTTAGAATTTAAAGGAGTTACCCATCGTTACCGAGGAGAACAAGAAGAAAGTGACTTTATTCTCGGCCCGATTAATTTGACAATACATCCAGGAGAATTAATATTTATAGTTGGGGGCAATGGTAGCGGTAAATCAACTCTTGCCAAGCTAATTGTGGGACTATATATCCCAGAAGATGGAGAAATCTTGCTTGACAAAGAAATTATCAAGCAAGAAAATAGAGAATGGTATCGACAGTATTTTTCGGCAATATTTGCTGATTTTTACTTATTTGACCGCTTCTTGGGACTAACTAACCCGAATTTAGATACCCAAGCGCAAGCTTACTTAAAAGAATTGCAATTAGATAGAAAAGTCAAGATAGAAAATGGGAAACTTTCAACTACAGCACTTTCCCAAGGACAGCGGAAACGATTATCACTGCTAACTGCTTATCTTGAAGACCGACCAATTTACCTATTTGATGAATGGGCTGCAGACCAAGACCCAGTATTTAAAGAACTTTTTTACACCAAATTAATTCAAGAATTGCGAAATAAAGGGAAAACAGTATTAGTTATCAGCCACGATGACCGCTATTTTAGTTTAGCCGATAGAATCGTCAAACTCGACTATGGAAAAATAGAGTATGACAGTTCCCAAACATAAATACAACTTTGCGTTCCTTTGCGGTACCCTCTGCGTCCCTCTGCGTTTAAAAATATATTATTGGGAATACTAAATATAACTATATGTAACCCTCTTGACGATTATGAAAAAACTTCCTTTGTTACTGATTGCATTTTCTCTCTTAATGGCACAACCAGCGATCGCAGAAAAAATTGTTGAATCTGACCGTGAATTTGCTTGGAAAGAAGTCCCAGGAACTTTGCAATCGTCAGAACCGGGGAATCCGAAAGCAGAACAATTACCCTGGTATCTGAATGCAAAAAATGTGACTCGACAGGGAGACACCATAGTTTTTGAAACAGTAAGCCCGGAAGCTGAATACGTAAAGTTTGAGGGAAACTGTAAAACTCAACAATTGCGAGTACAGTATCTAGGAGAATTTCAATCGGAAACAAAGGTAGCTTATGAACCTGCACCTGATTTTTGGTCATCGGATAAAGCCACAGGAGTACAGCAAAAGTTGTTAAACTCGGCCTGCAGTCTTAATTAAGTCTATCTCCCTGAACTACCCTGCACAGAACAGAGAGTTTACAGTTAACAGTCAATCACCCCTAAAGTTAGTTACACTTTTGAGTACAGTTCGGTATCAGCACTCATAACTGCTGAACTTTTTGTTTTTGCGTAATTCCTTTGAAACGTTAGAATCATTTAAGCCCTTGTCTTTCAGCTGTCGTGTCCCACGTAAATAAGAGTGCGGTTCACTGCATCAATCCAGACTGTCAAAGTCCTTATCCTCAACCGTGGGGAAATAAGTTTTGTAACGGCTGTGGCGCACCCCTACAGCTTCTATACCGTTATATCCCACTCCAACGTTTGGGTACGGGAGGGTTTGCCCAAATTTATACAGTTTGGGATGAGTTAGCGCAAACCGAAAAAGTTCTCAAGGTTTTGGTGGAAAATTCACCAAAAGCACTGGAATTGTTTGCCCAAGAAGCGGAGGTATTAAAAACTTTACGCCATCCGGGTATTCCTCGGGTGGAGGCTGATGCTTATTTTCTTTTGAACTTGTCTCACCCAAAACAGCGGCAAATGCCTTGTTTGGTGATGGAAAAAATTCACGGTGAGACTCTAGAGGAAATTCAAAAGAATTATCCTCAAGGATGTCCCCAAGAGTTAGTTTTAAACTGGTTGAGCCAAATTGTAGATATTCTCCAGGATTTACACCAACGCAATATTATTCACCGTGACATCAAACCTTCTAATTTGATGCTGCGGACTCCTTATCAAGGAGGGACAAAGGGTGAACAATTAGTATTGATTGATTTTGGGGGAGCGAAACAATTTAGTGCTGCAAGTACTAATTCTCACTCTACTTCTACTAGGTTATTTTCCTCTGGCTACAGTCCTCCAGAACAAATTAGAGGTCGGAATGTCGAGCCTGTTGCGGATTTTTATGCCCTCGGGCGGACGATGATTGAGTTACTCACAGGAAAGTATCCGCCGAATTTAGAAGAACCCCTGACAGGAGAATTGCGCTGGCGAACAATTATAGATATTAACCCGCAGTTCGCAGATTTGTTGGATGAGATGGTGCAAGACTCAGCGCGATCGCGTCCGGCAAATGCAACAATCATTCAAAGGCGTTTGACACAAATTTCTTCTCTCAACCAACGCCCTCATCTGTTCGCAAAAATACCAGAAACAATCCGACAAGCTTTTGCCTCTTTTGCTCCCCAAAATCCCCCGACTATAACGAATCCCAAACCTGCTTTTTTTCCCCAACTACAACAAGAGGTTAGCCAATTAGTTACTGGTACGACACGCAATATCAGTAATACTACTGTATTTGTCTTGAAAGCGATCGCCAAAACAGCCTTAGCTTGTTTGGATACAGTTTGGACAATGATTCTCACAGGTTTTGGCGCTTGTTTCGGTACTTTTGCTGGATTTATTTTGGCATACCGGACAAGTTGGGGCGATCGCGTTGCCGAATTTGTGTCAAAACAGCTACCCGAAGTGATTCCCAATACTCAAACAGGATTAGGGTCTGAGATTATTTTATTTGCAGCAGCAGGCTTGGGAACCGCCTTGGGATTGACATTAGCGGGGGGTTTTGGTCAGAAACGGCGGTACTTAGTTGCATCGATAACGGGTATTGTCGGCTATGGGTTGGGCTGGTTAGTATTGCAATTCCTCACAGCAACAAATGGCGAGGGATTGGTGGGATTAATTTTGACAGCAATTTCCCTACTCACATTAAGTTTGGGATTCCGCAGCCATCATCTAGTTTATGCAGCGATCGCCGCCTTTGGCAGTGCTGTTGTATTTACAGGTTTGATAAATTTAGGGTTTCCGTCTACTTTATTTGAATTTTCCGGCCAACCAAGCTGGGGAGATTTAGCCCTACCTCTAACTTTTTTTATCCTGTTAGGCGTTTTTGTTAGCTTCTGGTTGGGGGTGAGTCACTACATTATTGTCCCTGGATTGCGCTTTCTTGGCTGGCGATGATTATTATTTTAAGAGTTAGGAGTTAGGAGTTAGGAGTTAGGAGTTAGGAGTTAATGACCAACTCTCGTAGGATGTTCTTTACTCCGCTCCTCCAAGCTCCTGGTTTCTTGCACTTCTAAAAAAGAATGTCAAAATCATCACTGCTGTTACTCGGGGAAATTGATTAATTTCCCTACCCGCCAGGGACTATAAGTCCCTGTCTAATAGCATAAGTCCATTAAAATGGACTATAAATAATGCTAAATTATTTAGTACTATTTATGACTTGCAAAATTATAAATACGCGGTTTATACGCAAGGTACAACTTTATCTATATGAGAACTCCTAACTCCCCACTCCCCACTCCCAACTCCCAACTCCTAACTCCTAACTCCTAACTCCTAACTCCTAACTCCCAACTCCTAACTCCTAACTCCCAACTCCTAAAATAATAATCCCCCCAAGCCGTTTATATAGCTTGAGGGGATTGACTTTTCCTTGTCTATAGAGTTTCTGTATATATCTGGTTGACGCCTTATAGATATATATTATGAAGCGAGATTTATTTTGACTACCGTAAATATAACAATTTATGGTATTTTCACAGTTTCTTTATTGCGTCTTTATGCCAGGATATTGCGGATAGAGTCGTATATGTAAGTATAGCAATACAGACTGGCTCAAATTACTCATCTTTAAACTATCTGTAAAGAATATGAAACTCAAGATTATTGCGACCGTGGCTTTTTTAGCTTGTCTGGGATTGAGCGAGCAAGCCTTTGGGGCCAATCAGCAAGATGTGGAACAGCTCAAAGCAAATGGTGGTTGTCCCCGATGCGATTTGAGCGGTGCTGACCTCACAGGAGCCAATCTGCCTGGAGCTAATTTGCGGGATGCGAATTTAAAGGGGGCTAATTTATCTCAGGCTGTTTTAACGAATGCGGATCTCACCGGGGCCAATCTGGAAGCTGCAGTAATGACCGCTGCAAATCTTACCGGCGCTTCCTTCACTGGTGCAAACTTGAAATCCGCAACCTTGGAAAATACTAACCTGACTTTCGCGGGTTTCATGAGCGCTAATTTGGAAGCTGCTAATTTAAAAGGTGCCCTCATCCAGTTAACCAATTTCCGTGCGGCAAACTTCCGCTTGACAACGATGTCTAATGGTGTGGTTACCTCTGATAAATCTTACGGTTGGGCTTTACAGCAAGGTACGCAGCCGCAAGCCAGACAGGACGAGAAGAAGAAGTAGAGAGTTAGGAGTTAGGAGTTAGGAGCTAGGAGTTTGGAGTTTGGAGTTTGGAGTTTGGAGTTTGGAGTTTGGAGTTATGAATTTTTAACTCCTAATAACGATTCTGTATGAAGCCCCTCACCCCTATTCGTGTCTTGCTCTACAAACTGAGCTACACCTGCGTGGACTATTAATTGCATCTTTGTACTATTTGGTATAACTCCTAACTATTTATTCTTAATTCCTAATTCCTAACTCCTAACTCTTAACTCCTAACTCCGCTCCGGACATCTTTATCATGAGAGAAAAGCCTGTAGATTTGTTAACCGATGCTTAATAATATTAAAGAATTAGCGACAAAACTAGCACCCCGTCTGATTGAAATTCGCCGCCACATTCACTCTCATCCAGAACTCAGCGGTCTTGAACATCAAACTGCGGCCTTCGTTGCTGGTGTTTTGTCTTCCAGTGGTCTGCACGTACAAGAGGGAGTGGGCAAAACTGGTGTTATCGGCGAACTGCGAGGTACTGGTAAAGATGAGCGGACTTTGGCTATTCGTACTGATATGGATGCCTTGCCAATTACCGAACGCACTAATTTGGAATTTTCTTCCCGCAACCAAGGGATTATGCACGCTTGCGGTCATGATGTCCACACAACATTGGGCTTGGGAACGGCAATGATTTTGTCGCAAATGGCGGAGGAATTGCCAGGTAGGGTAAGGTTTCTATTTCAGCCGGGAGAGGAAATTGCCCAAGGTGCTAGCTGGATGGTATCAGATGGGGCGATGGAAAAAGTGGACGCTATATTAGGGGTTCATGTTTTCCCATCAATACCTGGTGGTTCGATTGGTGTACGTTACGGTGCTTTGACTGCCGCCGCTGATGATTTAGAGATTATCATTATTGGAGAATCGGGACATGGGGCGCGTCCTCATGAGGCAATTGACGCTATCTGGATTGCTTCCCAAGTAATCACCACACTACAGCAAGCAATTAGCCGGACGCAGAATCCTTTACGCCCTATGGTATTGAGTATCGGACAAATTAGTGGTGGTAGAGCGCCGAATATCATTGCAGACCAAGTACAGATGCGCGGAACAGTGCGATCGCTTCATCCCGAAACCCGTGCAAATTTACCAAAATGGATTGAGCAAATTGTTGCTAATGTATGCAATTCTTATGGGGCAAAATATCAAGTAAATTACTGCCAGGGGGTGCCCGGAGTGCAAAACAATTATACTCTAACCCAGTTATTGCAATCAGCAGCAGAAGAAGCTTGGGGAAGCGATCGCGTCCAAGTATTACCGGAACCATCCCTTGGGGCTGAAGATTTTTCTGTTTATTTAGAACATGCTCCCGGTTCGATGTTTCGCTTGGGTGTAGGCTATAAAGACCGAACCATTAATCATCCATTACACCATCCCCAATTTGAAGTTGATGAATCTGCGATTATGACGGGTGTTGTAACTCTGGCATACGCAGCTTGTAAATTTTGGCAAAAGAATGGTGTTGATGGGTAGTTGTTATACCGTTTCTTTGTGAAGCTGCATATATTACCCCCCGGCTACGCCGTCCCCCCTTGCCAAGGGGGGACTACAGGGGGGTCTTGATTATGTGCATCTTCATACAGAATTGGTATTAGTTGTTGGTTGATGGTGAACAACCAACAATTAACAAAAAAACTCCTAACACTTTTGTGTCAGGAGTTAAAAATTAAACCCGGTGTTCTAAGCAACCACTTGGCAAATTAGCTAGATGATTGATAATTAGAAAGAGATTTTCGCGTTGAGTTAGAAATTATCTCTTAATTCCTAACTATCAACTTAGCTACTCTTAACTAATTACTTCATTGCTCCGCTCTTTTGAGCCATTTTTTGTTGTTCTTCGCTCTTGGCTTGTTTGAACTTAGTAGCTAATTGTTCGCTTTGGTCAGAGCTAAAGTTGTTGCGGATGGTAGCAAACATGGTGCTTTCTTCTTGACGAATATGGTCGCCAACAGCATCCATGATTTCTTTGATTTTTTCTTTGAATTGAGGAGAGGATGGGCTCAGAGCCTTAACTTCATCCAACTTGACTTTCAACTCAGCTTGCTCGTCGTAAAGTTCTTGGGTGTTGCTTTCACCGTAGTAAGGACGAACTGCTGGGTAAACAACTTGTTCTTCGGCAATGGAGTGTACCAACAAATCTTTGTAGATTTGACCGAAGTACTCTTGGATTTTATTTGGATCGTTGCTTTGCATTAACTGGGTGAACAGGGTATTTACTTTGCTGTGATCCATCCGGATGACATCCTGGATGTTCATGTCCTGTTTGTCAGAACCTTGGGTAACAGCACTACCAACAACACCGCTAACCGCTGCCATCGCATCTTGTACCCGTGCCCAAATGCCTTGGTCTGCATCTTGTCCGGTTAGTTCACGGACACCTAGGACTTCCAGAACACCTTTGAGTTGCTCTTGGTGAGCCCGGTTTTCAAAGTTAACGGTATTCAAAGGCCCAATCGCCATCATGACGTCTGCGCCAACTTTTTGAGCCGCTTTATGGACTGTCAAACCGCTCATTACTTGTTGGTGCTTGAGCAATTCATGCTGAAATACTTTTTCATACAAACTCAATTCCGAGCCTTGCATCAATTTTTTCAGCTTTTCAACCATTTCTGTAATGGTTTGTTTTGGTTGACCTTGAACGCCATACTGCACGATTACGGTGTCCAGAATGCCCAAGTTTTTCTGGTCATCTTCCAGCATCTTGCGAAAGCGATCGCTGATTTCAGAATCGGTGCTTTCTTTTAAAAATTGCTGTTCGTTTTGCACGATCAACTGTTGGAGAGCTTTCATGTCCGCCAGTTTCATGCCAATCGCAGAACGCTTGGTATCATCTAAGGTCGCTACCATAGTTTGTTCTCCCTCTTGAAAGTTTCTTTATCAGTGTTCAGATATCATGTTGTCTTAAGAAGTAGGAACATTCCATCTTTCTTTTGAGCGATAAAGATTGTAACTAAGGGTATAAAACTGATTATTTGGCGACAAAATCTATATTTATACTTTTAGATAGAGAAGTATTAAATTTTTCCTCCATCGCTAGATAGATAAAATTTTTGCGTCAATTCTTTAGATTGACTCCAGGATAATCATTTTATTGTAGGATTTTGGATTTACACCAATGTTGATACATATTTTTAGATCGACTTAACTTTTTTTTAGATTTGTTCACCTTTGTGGCTGGAATCTAAAATCTATAACTCCAAAATCTAACTAAAATTTTTCTTGCAGGAGATTGGTATATAATGTCCGACAGTCCTGGACTCGGAGAACAAGCGCTGAATAAAGTCGCAGAAATAGGGTTATCTAGCCAGTTAGATGAAGTTGATAATTTGGATGTAGATATCAAAACCGACCCGCTAAAACTTCTGACGGGACAATTGGATGCAGTAACAATTGCAGGCGAAGGTTTGGTGATGCAAAAAGACCTCCGCATCGATGAATTGCAGATGCAAGTGAATAACGTTGCCATTAATCCTTTAAGTGTTACTTTTGGCAAAATTGAACTTACCCAACCGACTGAAGGTAATGCACGGGTTGTTTTAACTGAGGGAGATATCAACCGTGCCTTCAATTCAGACTATGTGCGATCGCAGTTGCAAAGCCTAAAAATACAAGTAAATGGGCAATCAATGAGAATTGATCCCCAACACATAAATTGTGCTCTACTTCGCAAAGGCAAACTAGCGCTTAATGCAAGCATTTTGTTAAAAGAAAGTGGCGAAACCAAACAAGCTGCTTTTTCTGCGGTACCCCGTGTTAGTGCTAACGGACAAAGCGTTTCTTTAGAAAATGTCGAGTTTGGTGAAAGTGAAGAAATTTCCCCAGAACTTACAAAAGCTTTGGTAGATGCAACCAGTGAAATTTTGAATCTGAGCAACTTTGACTTGCAAGGAATGTCTTTGCAACTCAAACAATTAGAAGTAGAAACAGGCAAAATAACGTTGCAAGCTTCTGCTTACGTTGAACAAATTCCCTCCGCATAAAATTAGGATAAAAAAATCATGGAAACTACAGAAAGCACATCTCGAGCATCTACACCATTCCCGAATCTTCCACCAGTAATTGAAAGTGATGATAGAGAATACAATGATACTGGTGTACCCAGCACAGTAGCGATCGCCGGACATCCCCTACACCCTTTAAGTGTTATTTTCCCTATTGCCTTTTTAGCGGCAGCATTGGGAAGCGATTTTGGTTACTGGTTAACTCGTGATTTTTTCTGGGCAAGGGCTTCTTTGTGGTTAATCGGTCTGGGGTTAGCTGGAGGCTTACTAGCAGCGGCGATCGGTCTGAGCGATTTTCTGCAAATTGAACGAGTCCGCAAGCGCAGTGCGGGCTGGGTACATCTGGGTCTTAATGTTGCGCTCCTAGTCCTATCAGCCATTAATTTTCTTTTGCGTTTGGGCGACGCTGAGTCAAGAATATTACCTTGGGGACTCGCAATCTCTCTAATTGTTGGTACTTTGACTAGCGCTTCTGGATGGTTTGGGGCTGAACTTTCCTATCGTCATAAAATTGGTGTGGTAGGCGCTGGTAGCAGAAGATATCCGTAGTTCCCGAAAAGGCAGGGGAGCGGGGAGCAGGGGGAAAATTAAAATATTCCCCTGCATAAGGGCTAGAATCTTTCTTAATCCTTAACAACTAAGAAAATGCTACAGAACCGCAAAGAAACTTTATTTACTATTATTTCTATGCTCATCGTTGTGACGATGGGCTTATTTTTTAAGTATTACAAAGGCATTGCTAGCGAGTGGTTCAATAATTCATTTTCGACGTTGTTTTATGAAATATTCTGGTGCTTGTTTATCTTTTTATGGGTAAGGCATCCAAAAGCAGTAAATAAAATTCCTATTTGGGTATTTATCGCCACTTGTATAATAGAATTTTTACAACTGTGGAAACCGCCGTTATTACAGCAAATTCGCGCCACTTTTGTGGGTAGGATGATACTTGGCAGTACATTTGTTTGGTCAGATTTTATCTATTATATTTTCGGAAGTCTGTTAGGGTGGTTGTGGTTGTGGCAACTCCAGAGGGTATTTAATGCAAAAAAAGATGTCTGTTAAAGTTAAACCTAATTCTAAAATACAAAAAGTTATAGAAGAAGCTGATGGTAGTCTGACAATCAATTTAAAATCACCACCTGTGGATGGTAAGGCAAATGAAGAGTTAATTAAACTACTCGCAGAAAAATTCGATATCCCTAAATCGGACATCAAAATTAAGTCTGGTTTATCTTCTCGGCAAAAATTAGTAGAAATCACTTTGGAAGAATAAGGTATGAATTACAAATTAGATGTTGAACTTGCCCCGGAGTTAGAAGAGTATCGAGAGAAAATTGAGGTTACCATCAAACCTTACATTGAAATCATTCTCGGAACTAATCAAGAGCCGAACTGGTGGGAAAGTAAATTTGGTGGTTTGCCTTATTTACCTAAAGGTTTTGAATATCCGACAACTCCTGAAGGTAATTATTTATTCTTGCTCGCACAAATAAATTTTGCAGAAGTACCGCATTTAGAAAATTTTCCTGACAAAGGTATCTTGCAGTTTTATGTAGCTAATGATGAATTGTATGGCTTGAATTATGAAAACCATGCAACCCAAACAGGATTTAGAGTTTTGTATTTTCCGGAACCAGATTTAAATATTGAAAATATTGTTACTAATTATGAATTTTTACCCAATATCAGTCAGTATGGTTTACCTATTTCTGGCTGTTGTAGTTTGCAATTTATGCCCAAATATGCACCGATTAGTTATAACGATTTTCAATTTACAGAACTTTTAGGAGACGATATTTATAACTTATTATCAGAAGATGACAGAATTTTCGATGAATATACTAATAGATTATCTCCTGCTGGACATAAAATCGGTGGTTATCCAGATTTTACACAGACTGACATGAGGTATTTTTATAATGCAAATAAACAAGAACCATATATTCTTTTATTCCAAATGGATACTGATGCTAATGATGTCATAGATGTTATGTGGGGAGATGCTGGTATTGGAAACTTTTTTATTCAAGAATCTGCACTGAAAAATTTGGATTTTAGCAGCGTTCTTTATAATTGGGATTGCGGTTGAAGAAAAAGACCCTCAGCTTCGATATAGTAATTCTAAATCTCAAGTGAAGATTTCGCGATGGTGCTGGTGCTCAACGCTTATTGGCATCTCAGGCTGGAACACGGATTAGTATGGATTAAAGGATTACACGGAGAAGATGTGTTCAAGGTCTACTGGGTGCTGAACCTCTACCTACTTAAGGTTAGAACACAAATTAGAGCGCAATTATATCACAGCTATTATTCAGTGCTCAACGCTTATTGGCCCAGACACAAAAAGAGGTAACGATACTTTAGCTGATTCTCTACTAGAAGGAATAACGTTTACACCGCAAGATATTTTCTACCAAGCTGGGATACCCTAAACTTAAAATACAATCCCTTCCATTTTACTAAATATGGTTCAGTCTCCTAATAAGCGCCTAACCTTGGAAGAATTTCTCGCACTCCCCGAAGGTGATGTTACATACGAGTTTGTTAACGGTGAAGCAGTCCCCAAATATAAAGATGAGGAAATGTCTCCCAAATTTTCCCATAGTTTAACTACTGGCGCGTTATTTCTACTATTATCTGCATGGGCACAAGGAAAAGGTCGGGTTGTAATCGAGTGGGCAATCAAACTGACTCGCAATCGCCAAGATTGGGTTCCAGTTCCGGACATGACATACTTATCCTACAGTCGTCTAGCTGCTGATTGGTTCGCAGATGAGGCTTGTCCTGTAATACCCGAACTAGTCATCGAAATTATTTCCCCCAGTCAAACTTTTGGCCAGATGGCTCAGAAAGCAACTGACTATCTCGAAGCTGGTGTTTCTCGTGTTTGGATTGTGGATACAAGAGCCAAAACTATCACGATTTTTTATCCCGATGCTCCACCTCAAACCAAGCGAGGTACAGATAATTTAGCTGATTCCCTACTAGAAGGAATAACGTTTACACCCCAAGATGTTTTCCAACAAGCTGGGATACCCTAAACTTAAAATACAATCCCTTCCATTTTACTAAATATGGTTCAGTCTCCTAATAAGCGCCTAACCTTGGAAGAATTCCTCGCACTCCCCGAAGGTGATGTTACATACGAGTTTGTTAATGGTGAAGCAGTCTCCAAATTCAAAAACGATGAAATGTCTCCCAAATTTTTTCATTCTAGGTTCCAAAAAACTTTACTTATCCTTCTAGACCAATGCTTGCAAAACAAAGGTCGTGTAGAAGTTGAATGGGCTGTAAAATTAAAAATTAAAAATCAGGATTGGCTTCCTGTACCTGACTTGACCTATGTTTCTTATAACCTTCTTCCTGCTGATTGGTTACAAGACGAAGCTTGTCCTGTTCCTCCAGAATTAGTTATTGAAATTATCTCACCCGGTCAAACTTTTGGCGAGATGATCCAGAAAGCTGCTAGTTATATCGAAGCTGGTGTTTCTCGTGTTTGGGTTGTAGATACAAAAGCCAGAACCATTACTATATTTGCACCCGCTTCCGTTCCTATCACCTATCGAGATAATCAATTAATTAGCGATGATTTGCTACCAGGATTAGAAATTACTCCCAATGAAGTATTTCAACGTGCTGGTTTGATTGGCTAAAATATCTGAAATTGCAAAATTACCACCCAATCAAACTCACATAAAATTTGGGTTCATATCTCGTATTACCTCCGATGTCGTAAGGCGCTAAAACACAATTACCTTACAGACATATATGGAAACTCTCCAACATCTCGAACTTTCCACTAAACCCGAAACCATCCGCGTTTCTGCCCTTCATGCCCTTGCCTATTGTCCTCGCCTATTTTACCTCGAAGAAGTCGAAGAACTTTACACCCAGGACGCAGCAGTATTCGCTGGACGCAGGTTGCATGCCGAACTGGAAAAACAAGAAGACGAATGGGAAGAATTATTTCTCACCAGCGAAGAATTAGGTATCCGAGGTCGGTTGGATGCGCTGCGGACTCGTGAAGGAGAAACTATTCCCAACGAACACAAGCGGGGGAGATGTCACCGTGACGAAAGTGCTTTAACCTCTGATACCGTAAGGTGTTGAGCACATATGCGAATCACGTCTCAACCCACGGGTAAAACTACCCGAAGGTGCAGTAGAATTTCAAGGAGTTATCGTTGAAGGGATTGCCTCATGAAACGACTAATTTCTGTTTGTGTTGGACTCCCGCGTGAAGTGAGTTGGAAGGGAAAGCGTGTCACGACTGGCATTTTTAAACAGCCTGTGAATGAACGAGTGATGCTGCGATCGCTCAATCTGGAAGGCGATCAACAGGCAGATTTGACCGTTCACGGGGGTGCCGAGAAAGCCGTTTACGCTTATTCAATGGAGCATTACGCCTACTGGCGGCAGCAGTTACCGGATGAGGACTTTCCTTGGGGCGCGTTTGGCGAAAACTTAACGATTGAAGAATTGTTGGAAACGGAAGTAAATATTGGCGATCGCTTTCGCATTGGCACTGCCGAAGTGATGGTGACGCAGCCCCGGTTTCCCTGCTTCAAGCTCAATCTCAAGTTTGGGCGCGATGATATGGTCAAACGGTTTCTGAACAGCCGTTTGAGTGGCATTTACTTTTCAGTGGTGCAAGAAGGTGAAGTTGGCGTAGGGGATGCGATCGAACTGGTGAGTCGTGATGAGAACAACGTCACGGTTGCCGACATCGTGCAAATCTACGTGCGTGAAGCTGATGACAATTTGGTGCGCCGCGCCGTCAAAGTTCCAGCTTTGGCAGGCAGTTTGCGAACTTACTTCCTTTCTCAAATCGAACCAGAGCGATCGCTTTGATTCACCCACCCTTGTAGCAACATAATACATTCCCCGGTTTTCCCAGGGAAGTAGAGAAAAAAAATTAATTATTGCTCCTGAGTAATGCTGATATATCCCGACTGACTTTTAACACGTTCTATCCAAGCTTGGATCGCAGGAAATCTTGTTAAATCAAATCCTCCCTCGTCTGCGACATGAGTGTAAGCAAATAACGCAATATCAGCAATGGTATAACGCTCTGCCACCAAGAAAGTGCGAGAGGTTAAATGCTGTTCCATCACATAAAGGGCTGCGTAACCAGGCTCCCGTTTTTCCTCAAGTTTCTCCTGGTATTCCTTCGCTTTATCTAAGATAGAAATCCAAAATCTGGATGTAGCGATAAAAGGCTCATGACTGTACTGTTCAAAAAATAACCATTGCAGTACTTGCGCCCTTAAAAAGCGGTCATAAGGTAAAAATTCTGTCCCTTCACTTAGATAAATTAATATAGCATTTGATTCTGCTAAATATTTACTTGATTCAATTTCCAAAACCGGAATTTGACCGTTGGGGTTTTTACTCAAAAATTCTGGGGTTCGCGTCTCACCTTTGAGGATATCAACCTCTACCCTATCAAAAGGCATACCTAGTTGTGTTAATAAAAGACGTATTTTATAGCCATTACCTGAAGGTAAAAAATCGTACAGACGTAGCGTTTCCATGCGAACAGATGTGGGGAGCAAGTTGTTGATCAATTATGATGAAATAAAATACAATAGATTAATAGAGAACACCAATATATATAATAAAGTCTTTATAGATTCACCGTAATTCCTATGGTACATAATTATCTCCAAATAAAAATATTTAAAGGATGATTTATCTCTGATATTTAGCAGTTTACGACTAGTAAGTAGTTAAGTATAAAAATATGTGTGGAAGATTTACTTTAAGTGTCAACAAAGAAACACTCGCTCAAGCATTCCATCTAGAATTTCCAGATATAGCCGCTAAATATAACATTGCACCGACTCAAGAGGTGGCAACGGTTTTACATAATCTTGAAAGTAACCAGCGTGAATTTCAGCACTTACGTTGGGGACTGATTCCCTCATGGGCAAAAAATACCAGTATCGGCGCAAAGCTCATTAATGCTAGGGCTGAAACCGTTGCCGAAAAACCCTCTTTCCGTTCAGCTTTCAAGCACCGACGCTGTTTAGTTCTTGCTGATGGCTTTTACGAGTGGCAAAAACAAGAAGGCAAAAAACAGCCATTTTATTTTCGTCTCAATTCCGGGCAACCCTTTGGCTTTGCTGGGTTGTGGGAAAAATGGAAATCTCCTGAAGGTATTGAAATCAATTCTTGTACAATTGTGACAACACAGGCCAATGAGTTACTCCAACCCATCCACGATCGCATGCCAGTAATTCTCGCCGAGCGAGATTACGATTTATGGCTAAATCCCGAGGTTCAGAAGGCCTCTGCACTACAGCAACTCTTGGTTCCATATCCAGCACCAGTGATGATAGCAAGCCCTGTTAGCACCAAGGTAAACAATCCCAGGCATGATAGCCCAGACTGCATATTAAGCAGCCCTTCCTGATGAAGTGTAAATTAATAAGTCTCAACTATGAGAGTTTTTGCGCTCTAGCCTACAATCAGCGTTAAATTATCTATTGAGTATTACAAAACCCTCTTCTTCTAGCCCAACACTAACAGAGACGGATATGCCAAGAACCCAGAAAAACGATAACTTTATCGATAAATCCTTTACAGTTATGGCAGACATAATCTTAAAGATTCTGCCAACCAGTAAAAAAGCCAAAGAAGCTTTTGTTTATTACCGAGATGGGATGTCAGCCCAGGCAGAAGGAGAATATGCCGAAGCTCTAGATTATTACAACGAAGCCTTAGAGTTAGAACAAGATACCAACGATCGCAGCTATATTCTCTATAATATGGGCTTGATTTATGCCAGCAATGGTGACCACGATCGCGCTTTGGACTTATATCACCAGGCAATTGAATTAAACCCACGCTTACCCCAAGCCTTGAATAACATTGCTGTAATTTTCCATTTTAAAGGGGAAAGAGCAAAAGAAACAGGCGATCATGACGGTGGAGAAGCGTTATTTGACCAAGCCGCAGATTATTGGCTCCGAGCAATTCGCATGGCACCTAATAATTACATCGAAGCCCAAAACTGGCTAAAAACTACCAAGCGATCGCAAGTTGACATATTCTTTTAACGAAGGAAGAAGGAAGAAGGAAGAAGGAAGAAGGAAGAAGGAAGAAGTCTTTTAACTTGAAGCCAAACGGGTTCCGTGTCCCCCACTATAATTGGTGGCAAGTTAAAATCCCTTACCAATTGCATGAATTCCTTCTTCCTTCTAACTTCAACATCCATTCTTGTAAAAGTTAAGAGTTAGGAGTTATTTTTAACTCATAACTCATAATTCATAACTGATAACTCAATAAACTATGATCGATCGCGAACAAGTCCACAAAGTAGCCCGTCTCGCTCGTTTGGAATTGACACCCGAAGAGGAGGAGCAATTCACCATTCAACTGGGGGATATTCTCAACTATGTTGAACAAATGAACGAACTTGATGTCAGCAACGTTATACCTACCACGCGGGCAATTGATGTCAGCAATGTGACACGAGAAGATAAACTACAGCCCTATCCCGAACGAGATGCCATTCTCAGCAGTGCCCCGCAACAAGAAGGCGAATTTTTTAAAGTGCCAAAAATCATGAATGCGGACTAAATCTAAGTTAGGAGTTAGGAGTTAGGAGTTAGGAGTTAGGAGTTAGGAGTTAGGAGTTAGGAATTCACAACTAACAACCAACAACCAACAACTAACAACTAACAACTAATTATTTAGGAGCGCTAAAGCCGGCTTTTTGTGCAGTTGCAGCATCCTTAAAACAAAGCTCAGGCTTAACTTTCGCATAATCAGGTGACTTGGCAATGTGATATATATTGCCTCGTTTTTTCGTTGACAAACCCTTAATCGGTGCATTGCCGGGACAAGTAGTTGCTCCTGTGGGTTTAACTCCCAGTTTTTGTGCATCCGCTGAAATAGAGCCTCCATTTGCGATCGCTGCCGGAGAAGAAGCCCCTACAGGATTAGCCGGGTTAACCGCATTTTCAGGAGTGCTGGCAATAGGTTCATCCTTTTTGCCACCGCAGCCTGCGAGCATTAAAGTAGCTAATAATGCCAGTCCAATCGTGATTTTACTTGCTTTGAGTTGATTGTTCATTGCACCATGACCGTAAAACTAAAAAATCAAGAGAATTTGATGACAAATGAAGGCAAAACTCATACTTTGAATTTTGCCTGAAATTACGCTTTTTCAAGAATTCTAACTTTGAAGAAGTCAGCCCACTAATAAGGCAAATTTCTTCTAACCAACTGTGACTTGATCGGTGTTAACATCCCCTGTGCCGCTAACTCCTCTAGCGACTTCCACCATTTGATCGAGAATATCTTGACTCTCAACTTGTCCTTTTAAAACTACTGTAGTCCCTGTCTGAGCAACATAGAGGGAATCAATATCATCAAAGGTACCGTCTTCATCGAAAGCAAGGGCAACTCGTTTAGCCAAGCCGCTTTGGTCAAATTCGCCGCTAAGTCCCATCCGTTCAATAGGAATAGTTTCACCTGTTGCGTCTTCTGAAGTGTCCTCTGCAACTAGAGTTGCATCAGGATTAACTTGAGCATCTTCAGGTTTTTCCATACCGAAGAGTCTTTTTAACCAACCCATAGCTGTATGTTCTCCAATCTAAAACATGGAAATTATACAACTAGCTTCTGTTTTTTTGCTGCTATATAATTTTCGGTAATATAACAAAACAAAAACTCAGCAAATATTACTAGATGAAGCTACGTAGTGTATTAGTATCAGCATCTAATGTCAAACACTGCTTTTAAAGAAGCTTTGTAGAGTCCTACTATAAAAAATACATATAGTTAACTAAAAAAATCCTAAAGAAAATCTGTAATTTTATACTTAGGGATGATGATTTTCCCGCGATGATTTGAGGCAATAGGTTTATAGCTCGTTATTAGTTATAGCAAAGGAGATAATTATGGGTTTGGGAATCCTCAAAGACGGTAAATGGATCTCTGAGCGAGAGCAAGAAGACGACTCTGGTAGATTTATTCGTCCATCAACGACTTTTCGCAATTTCCTAACAGCCGATGGTTCTAGTGGATTTAAAGCGGAACCTGGACGCTATCACCTTTATATTTCTTGGGCTTGTCCTTGGGCTTGTCGGACTGCAATTATGCGACAATTAAAAGGACTGCAAGACGCGATTGGTCTGTCAGTAGTCGCCCCAGAAATTAAGGAAAATAGTTGGGAATTCTCTTCGGAGCCTGGTTGCATTCCCGATACAGTTAACCATACTCAGTATCTCTGGCAAGTTTATCTCAAAGCCGATCCCAATTATAGCGGAAGGGTGACAGTCCCAATTTTATGGGATAAACAAACGGGTACGATTGTAAATAACGAATCCCGTGAAATTATCAGGATGCTAGATACGGAATTTAATAATTTTGCCAAACAACAAGATGTAAATTTCTATCCAGAAAAATTAAGAACAGTCATTGATGAGACAATTGATGCTATTTACCAACCAATTAACAATGGCGTCTATCGTGCGGGATTTGCTACAACTCAGTCGGCTTATGATGAGGCCGTAACAGAATTATTTGATAATCTCGACCATTGGGAGAAAGTGTTAGAGGAGGATCGTTATCTCTGCGGGGATCGAATTACTCAAGCTGACTGGTGTCTGTTCACGACTCTATTTCGCTTTGATGCAGTTTATTATGTGCATTTTAAATGTAATCTCCGCCGGATTGTAGATTATCCTAATTTGTGGAATTATCTCAAAGATTTGTACCAGCAACCGGGAGTTAAGGAAACTTGCAATCTTGACCACATTAAACGGCATTATTATAAGAGTCATCCTAAGGTTAATCCTACTCGGATTGTGCCCAAAGGCCCGCTGATTAATTTTGATGAAGCTCACAACCGTCATGGAGTTAATCGTTAATAGTTATTAGTTGTTGGTAAATGCACCTTTAAATAGCGTTATCCTATGGTGCAATTCATTTGAGTTAAGATAATTCATCTACTGTCAACTGATGTAGAGGCGTTAGATGTAACGTCTCTACAAAGCGCAAAATTCACAACACTGAAGAAGGAAGAATGATATATTTTTCCACAAACCCAGGAGAGCGGATTTTGAGCCATTACTTCACGAAAACTTGATAATTCTCATTGAAAAAGATATCGTTAATTTAAAAATAGTTTGCCATTTAGGTGTTAAATGGAGAAAGTATAACGTTTCCTTTTTAAGAAAAGCATTTTGGTCAGGGTAAATATCTAAGTAAATTATCTTCACGGATTATGATTACAACGGCACAATCTACAAGCAGGCTGCAAGTGAGCCGTTATAGCAAGCGGGGAAGCGTTTACTTATTCGCTCCGATGGTAGACTTTAACGTGATGGCTGAAGTTGGTGACACTCCGCCCTAATGTTTAGGGAACTAGTTGGAAATAATACGAGAAAACCATTAAATTATATCTTGGCAAAGGTGAGAAAACTTTACTCACACTTTAAGAACGTTCGCCAGATATGTAATTTTTTTAAATATCTGCTTTTTTGAACTACGCAACTGTCTAAAGTGGCAAGTTCAATTATTTGCTCATCCACGCTGATATTTCACTGATTAAGACAGTATATGGTTGCTACTAAGTTGTGAATCAGTTTCATAAATTAAAAGTAGCATCTCGATTTTCCAAAAAATACAAGTTTTGACTAATTAAATATTAAATCCTAACTGCACGATTTGCTTGTAACAAAGCGGAATAAGCTGCAAAAAGCAGAACATATTTTTTCGGCTTACATCTAGGAATTAAATAATATCTGTATTTGATATTTCTTCAAGTTCAAAATGATTTGTAGCTTAAGTAAGTATCATCTCAGTTATCTGAATAATTATATTGCAGATGGAGTTTCTCTTGGCATTAAGGCATTGAAGAATAGATACATCTATTCCTTATGTTTGTATTACTGAACTTGGAAATGTCAAAATTCGCAAAGACTGTTTAATTGCTGCACATTCTGGCATATTTGCAAATAATCATATTTACTCAGACCCTCATGAATCAACTAATAGCATCTACTAATACAAAAAAACTACATCTTCCCTACTTGGATGGTTTACGTGGAATCGCATCTCTTTACGTATTGCTTGTCCACATTGAGCCATCAGTAGGAGAGCAATTACCCGCATTATTTGAAATTTTTCTAAAAACATTAAGATATGGTCGTATTAGTGTTGTAGTTTTCATCGTACTTTCTGGCTATGTTTTGATGCTGCCGATAGTTCGCTCTGATGGCTATGTCTCAGGGGGATTGCTTGGTTATATTAAGCGGCGATCTCGGCGAATTTTACCGCCATTTTACGCAACTCTTTTCTTCTGTTTACTACTAGCAGGAGCAGTATTTGCACTAGAGACATTTACCAGTTTTCGGTGGGACAAAGTTGCTGGTGTAGGTCCATTTTTTCCAAAATTTTCTGTGAGGGATTTCTTGGCTCACCTGCTACTGATTCACAATCTTAGCCCTGACACATATATGTCTATCAATCCACCGATGTGGACTGTGGCTACTGAGTGGCAACTGTACTTTATTCTGCCGCTTCTATTACTACCTATTTGGCGACGTTTTGGATTAGCTCCAACTGTTGTTACTGCCTTTTTAATTGGAATAGCACCCTTATACCTTCTAAATGGATTATTTGAAACAGCTAGTCCCTGGTTTCTCGGTTTATTTGCCTTGGGGATGGCATCAGCAGATATTGGATTTTCTCAAAAGCCAAAGTTAATGGCAATGAAAAAATCATTACCGTGGGGTGTATTTGCCATTATATTTACTTGTGTCGCTTTTCTAACTGAGTGGAAAAGCCTTGGATTACACATATGGATTAATGAGAGTCTTTTTGGCATTGGAACTGCTTGTCTATTTATTTATTCCACTGAGCTTTTGGTTAATACCAAAAAGCTACCTCTAATTCTACAAATATTCGAGTATCCTTGGGCAATCGCACTTGGGACTTTTTCCTACAGCTTATACCTCATTCACGGACCAGTGTTAGTCCTAGTACGTTACTTCCTTTTTAACCGACAAATGTCTCCACTCATGTTTGGGGTAACATCTTACCTTCTGGAAGTGCCAATTTCCCTATTAGTTGCCTATCTATTTTATTTGGTTTTTGAACGACCATTTATGTCAAATCCTTTAAAAAACGTAAAGTTAAAGATGCAATCAGTTGATATAAAACGGAGGATAATTTGAATACAAAAGTTTTGCAACGCGAATGGTTCTCTAATCTCCGAAGTGATATTTTATCAGGTACAGTGGTCGCATTGGCACTAATTCCAGAGGCGATCGCCTTCTCTATCATCGCAGGTGTTGACCCTAAGGTTGGGCTGTATGCTTCATTTTCTATCGCCACAATTACAGCCTTTTTGGGTGGACGACCTGGTTTAATTTCAGCGGCAACGGCAGCGATGGCACTGCTGATGATTGACCTCGTTAAGCAGCATGGAATCGAGTACCTGTTAGCGGCAACAATTTTAACTGGCATTTTCCAGGTCATCTTTGGTTGGCTAAAATTAGGTCGCCAGATGAAGTACGTTCCCCGTTCTGTAATGATTGGCTTTATTAATGCCTTGGCTATTTCTATCTTTATGGCACAGTTACCACAGTTAAGGAATGTCCCTTGGCAAGTCTACCCGATGGTGGCAGGAACACTCACCATTATTTATATATTGCCGCGATTTACCAAAGCTGTACCATCACCATTGGTTGCCATTATTGTCATCACGGCAATTTCCCTTATCGGTGGGATCAAAGTTCCTACTGTTGGCGATATGGGTGCATTTCCCTCGACTTTGCCTTTATTCCGAATTCCACAAGTCCCCTTCAATTTGGAAACACTGCAAATTATTTTTCCTCATGCACTAAGTCTGTCGATTGTGGGCTTGTTAGATACTTGGTTGGTTGTATCCCTAGTTGACGAACTCACAGATACTCCCAGTGATAAAAATCGAGAAGCAATAGGACAGGGAATAGCCAATTTTGTTACAGGTTTCATTGGGGGAATGGCGGGTTGTGCCATGATTGGTCAGTCGGTAATTAATATTAAATCTGGTGGACGTACCCGGCTTTCTACTTTGTGTGCGGGAGTATTATTATTAATTCTGATTTTGGCGTTGGGTAACTGGGTAAAGCAAATCCCGATGGCATCTCTGGTAGGGGTGATGGTGATGGTGTCTATTGGTACTTTTAACTGGAATTCCTTGCGGACAATCAACTTAGTACCCAGAAGTGAAACGGTTGTGATGTTAACAACGGTTTTCGTCACCGTACTTACCCGTAATTTAGGGTCGGGAGTGCTGCTGGGTATTATTCTCAGCACAGTTTTCTTCTCTCGTCAAATTGCCAAAGTTGTTTTTGTTGACTCGGTTCTGAGTTCTGACGGAACACATCGTGTATACAGCGTTGCTGGACAATTATTCTTTTTATCGGTGGATGAATTTCTCTTACCGTTCGACTTTCAAGAAAATTTAGAGCGCATCAAGATTGATTTAACTCATGCTCATATTTGGGATCAAGCTGCGGTTGTTGCAATCGATAAGGTAGTGATGAAGTTTCGCAAAAATGGCGTGGAGGCAGACTTGGTGGGAATGAATGAAGCAAGTGCCACATTATTAGATAAACTGGCGGTTCATAACAAGTCAGGAGCTTGCAATGAAGCCCAATCACATTAACATCTACAAGTAAAAACGGTAACGCGGTGAATTCAAATGAAAATGTCCTGCGTTGCCGTTTTTTGCTTTTAACGAATAAAAGATTAACTGCAAACTTGTTGCAGGGTTGGGGTAAAGTCTGGGTAGGAAATAGCAGCGGCTTCCGCACGGTTGATGGTGGTAGTACCACTAGCGTTAAGAGCAGCGATCGCCAAACTCATGGCTATTCTATGATCTGTATGGCTATCGACATCAGTACCCGTTAAATTAGTACCGCCTGTAATTTCCATACCATCGGGTAATTCTGTAACTCTAGCCCCCATTTTGTTGAGTTGCTGCGCCATCACTGCAATGCGATCGCTCTCTTTTACCCGTAATTCTTCTGCATCCTTAATCACCGTAGTTCCTTCGGCAAATACTGCTGCTACCGCCAAAATCGGAATTTCATCAATCAACCTGGGGATAATTTCCCCGCCAATAGTACAACTTCGCAAGGGACTGGAACGCACCCGCAAATCAGCGACGGGTTCCCCTGCGACCTCACGCTCATTCAAAAGCTCGATATCTGCTCCCATCATCGCTAAAACTTCCAAAATACCCGTACGAGTGGGATTCACACCGACATTTTCAATCGTTAACTCAGAATTTGGTACAATAGCCCCAGCGACCAACCAAAAAGCTGCGGAACTGATATCCCCTGGCACAATCACATGACGCCCATGCAATTGAGCAGGACCAATAATTGTGACACTGTTGGTTTCTGGGTTAACGCTCAATTCTGCCCCAAATGCTCGTAGCATCCGTTCGCTATGGTCACGAGAAAGTGCAGGTTCGGTGATAGTGGTTTCTCCCTCAACACTCAAACCCGCAAGGAGAATGCAGGATTTAACTTGAGCAGAAGCAATAGGAGAATTGTAGTGAATTGGGTTGAGATTTTGTCCGGCGATCGCCAAGGGTGCTAAAGAATTTCCTTTCCGTCCCCAAATTTGTGCCCCCATTTCTTGCAACGGTTTCACAACACGGGACATCGGACGCGATCGCAAGGAACTATCCCCCGTGACAGTAAAAAACCGTTTTGGATGAGATGCCAAAATTCCCATCATTAGTCGCAGAGTGGTTCCAGAGTTCCCAGCATTTAACACATCTACAGGTTCTTGTAAATTCCCCAAACCAATACCGTTAACCCGCACAAATTCCGTATTCAATTCCGAAATAGATGCTCCCATAGCTTGAAAGCAGGTAGCAGTACTGCGAGGATCTTCTCCCAAGAGAAGGCCTTCGATCTGGGTTTCACCTTGGGCTAGTGCCCCCAACATTAAAGCCCTGTGAGAAATAGATTTATCTCCTGGAACTTTGATCCGACCTTTTAGAGACAGCCCACATTGGGGAGGCTGAATTATTAAATTCTGGCAAAAACTTTCTTTATTTTCTACGGTGATAACAGAAGGCGACATTAGGATAAACTGGCGTGTGATTGCGAGAAGTTTCAGTAAAAGTTTACAAAGGAAGGCGAGAGTTACTCCCGATGGGAGGCTCAAGACTTCAGTACCGAAAGTTAAAACTTGAAAAAACCCGATTAATACTCGCTAGTATCCTACCGCTTTCCTTGACCTGAAGTACGCTCCTGATTTTATTTTATTTTTCTTCTTCTTAACTGCCCTTATCGCTCCCATGCTTACCCATCACCGCAAACCCGTGTGCCTTTCACTAATTTCCACAGACCTACCCGTGTGGTCTGTAATGGAAACTGCAGCGACACTGTATCAAAAAGATACCCAACGCTTTCATTTACTGTTGACCGCACCGCCCCTAAGAAACTCCGAAGTAGGCAACTTTCCAAGCCAAAATGAGATATCCCAAGAGTCCGGTAATACGACCCCCAGCAGTCCTCGGCTGTTGTGGCTGGAGATTTCCCCTTATCGGGTAATCATGACCATGCAAGGCAATTCTGAGTTGAGTTACCGTCATTTTTGGGAACAGGGTGTCTATGGCGTTAGTCGTTACTGGTTGCCAACTGAGTCATTGCAAACTAATCATCCAATTCGTCTGCGTAACTTCACTCGCAGCCTCACACTTAGCGGACACCCCCTACCAGAAAACTTGCGGGTGGAATACGAATTGTGGGCAGGAAAACTCCAATTTGGTTCTTATATCTTGAGTTTGGAAATTCATCACTGATGAACGTTGGTTGTTAGTGGAAGAGTAAAGGGCAAGAATTAATTCCTTTTGCATTTACTCAAAAACATCTGCACCCAGAAGTGTTTTGGCCACTAACAACGCTCCAATTAACCTCAGAACAACTACCTTAAAAATCAGCAATTAGCTTGGCTTCTCTGAGGAAAAATTGCAGAACAGTTTCTTCTCTAGAAATAATATCGACTCGACCCTGCATTCCTAGTTGAATGGAACACTTCTTATCACCGTGACTCAATAAATACCTCTCTGGCTTAATCGTTACTTCGTAAAAGGCGGGTATATTATCTGCTTGTAGTTTGTGAGTATCTTCCGAAATAATACTGACTACTCCTTTGAGGGTACCGTAATCTGGATAGGGACAAGCAGAGACTCGCATATGCACCTTTTGCCCCGCTTTTAACCTGTTTCGCTCCTGAGGTGACACGGATGCTTTTACTTGTAGTGGTGCAGCACTGGGTACAATTTGGGCAACTTCCGCCCCTGTACTGACTGTCTGTCCGGGGTTGCGAATATTCAGTTTGGTGATGATTCCCGAAGCTGTGGCTGTAATCGTAGTTTGCTTGAGGTCAATTTCGACTTGTTGCAGTTCCGAAATATTACGCTTAAGCTGTTCTCTAGCTTCAATTTGTTGCTGGATTAAAGCTTCTCGTTCTTTGGTTAGCGTTGCAAGATTTGCTTGACCGCTAGCTTGTTCTAAAGCAACTCTTTCTGTCGCAATTGCAACAGGGGCATTACTAGGATTGAGAGCAGCCTGCGTACGTTGCAGTTTTGCTCTTGCTGCTGCAACTGCCTGCTCTTGCTGCTGCATATCTAATTGAGCCTCATCCAATTGATTTTTCGGGAGCGCTCCAGCTTGTGCAATAGGTTGATATCGGGCCAATTTCACCTTGGCTGCACCCAAAGCCGCTTTTGCCGAATTGAGCATTGCTGAAGCTTCTTGAACTTCAGCACTAACTGTTATTCGTCGCTCTTGATACTCCCGATGGCGACCGCCCAGTTCTGCTTTTGCAGCCCCAACTGAGCGATTGATGCGCTTAGTTTCTCCATCGAGTTGCCGATTTAACATACTAATTTGAGTATTAATCTGTACCAATTGCAACCTAATTTGTTCGATACTGCTTTCCAATTGATTCTTTTTGGTTTGCAATTGCGAGTTATCGATAGTCGCGATCGCATCACCTAGTTTAACCCGTTGATTTTCTTTCACGGCGACATTTCTCACCGAACCGGATGCTGCTGCTTGCACTAACCGCAATTCTCCTGTCGGACGCACGGTTGCTTCTCCTTTGATGGTGACTCTATATTTGATTACAGATGCAAGTGCAAGGGTAATTCCGACAATTGTGACGGTTATAATTCCGCCAATGCTCGTCCACCGACTAATAGGTGGAATAAATTCGCTGGCTTCGATTGAGGGTAGTGACTCTGGGTTGGTGTTTGAAGAAGTAATCATAAAAATAAACGAACCGCGTTCACGTAGTGGAGCCTAGCGCTTAGGTGCAAAGAAAGAAGAGAAAAAATCTAAAATCGTGCGGTTTTTACCAAACCATTTGTTAATGGGGTAATTTTATTTAGGAAACCTAAGTGGTCACCTGTTTGGTGGCGTAAATCATCGGGAGTACCTTGGATTTTCATCCGTCCCTGCTCTAGCAGGATAATCCAATCAGCTTTTTCGATAACGCTAGGACGATGACTAATTAAAATAGTGGTTTTTCCTTGGCGGTGATTGAGAAGTTGGAATAGTACTTGCGATTCGCTTACCGGGTCTAACGCACCTGTAGACTCGTCCATGATTAAGATGGGTGGGTCAGTGACAATAGCGCGAGCGATCGCCAACCGTTGTTTTTGCCCTCCCGAGAGATTTGCTCCAAATTCTCCTAAAATTGTTTGATATTTGTCAGGTAATTCGCTGATGAATTCGTCTGCACCGGCTATCTCGCAGGCTTTGACAACTTGGTCGAATGTAACATGGGGGTAGCTAAAGCGGAAATTGTCAATAATGGAGCGACTCCAGAAGTGAGGTTCTTGGGGTACAAGCACGACACAGGAGCGCAAGCATTCTAAAGAAAGGTCTTGCTGGTTATAGGAACCATAGCGGATATTGCCAGATTCTAGGGAATATAATCCAGCTAGTAATTTAACAAGAGTGCTTTTTCCACAGCCAGATTTTCCAATTAAGGCGATAACTTGACCACCTGGAATCTTCAAGGAAAAATCTTGCAGCAAGTCAACTCGACCGGGATGATGGAAGTTGAGAGATTTGCAGGTAATATCTGCTGTACCCGAAATTTCCACCCAGGCTTTTTTTGAGTCATTTTGGGATTCTGGAGTAGCATCAATGACTTCGTTTAAACGCTGGATGACTACCCCAGCTCTGATAAATTCATCTACTAAGCCGATAGCGGAACTCAAAAACCCAAGAAAATTACTGCTCATGCCGTTAAATGCTAGTAATTGACCGATGCTTAATGTTTTGTTAATTACTAAGTAGCTACCTAACCAGAGCAAAGCAATGCTTGTAAAGGAGGAAAAAAGTTTGGTAATTGTGCCGCTATATACCCCCAGTTTCATCATGCTCCAGTTAAGCCCAGCAAGGCGACCATAACTGCTTTGGTACTCTTGCCAAGCTTGAGGAGTTGATTGGGTAGTTTTAAGCACTTGTACTCCGCGAAATGTTTCGACTAAAAAACCTTGAGTCTCGGTACCTAGAACAATTAAATTGCGAGTTTTTTGCTGTAAAGCAGGAAGAAATAGCAGGTTAATCAGGGTGACAACAACAAAGGCAGTAGCAGATGCTAAGGTTAGTTGCCAACTATAGAAAAGCATAAAGCCCAAGGAAACAATTGCTACAAAGAATTGACTGGGCAAACCAAGAACAACTTGGGAAATAAGTTCATTAATGGCATCGACATCAGCTATTCGACTAACAACTTCTCCACTGCGCCGTCCTTCAAAATAACTTAGGGGTAAGTGTAATAGTTTACGCCCGTACTCAAAAATTAGCCCTAATTGCAGCCTATTTCCAAAATGACCGATTAGAAACGATTGAACTAATCCGATTAGACTCTCGAACAAATTCATCATAACTACTCCAATGGCTACAGTAGTCAGCAATTGAGTATCTCCCCGCACCAGTACATCATCAGTGAGCAACTGCATCATAAACGGAGAGGCTAGGGATAATAGACCAATGGCAATATTAATGGCGGTCGCTTGAAATAAAATGTTGCGATAGGGTAAGACTCGCACTAAAAACCGCCCAAAACCGCCTATTTTATCTTCGGATTGTTGAACAAATCGGCTATCATCAGGTTGCAATAGCAACATAATGCCATTGCCCCAACCGTCAACTAACTCCCTATGGCTCAAGTAACGAATGCCAATACTAGGGTCTGAAACAACATATTTTTGACGTTTTCGACCATACAGTACAACCCAGTGATTACCTTTCCAGTGAATGACTGCAGGTAGGGGAATTTGGTCGAGGCTGCCAAGCATTTCAGTTCCAGCTTTGACCTGACGAGCGTTAAATCCTAAGGCTTCGGCACCTCGATATAGCCCTAGTAAAGTGGTTCCCCTCGACCCCGTACCCACTGCTTCTCGCACGCGGCTGATAGCAAAAGTGCGTCCGTAATGTTTAGCAACGGTAGCAAGGCAAGCAGCTCCGCAGTCTTCTTCCGTGTGTTGAAGTATACTTTGGTAACGCATTTTGGAGTTAGGAATTAAAGAGGGAAAAGGGGGTTTTAGATGGGAATTTAGGCATCTCCTGAAATATGCCACTTATGGGAGTGGGGTCTGTGACTCCCAGATAGGGAACCTACCGTGTACACACAAGTCGTAAAAATTTCTTCTTCGTGTCCTTTGCGTCCTTCGTGGTTAAAAACATATATTCTTTTATTCTTTTTTAACCACGTAAGCGAAGCGCTCTTGAAGGGTAGGACACGAAGAAAGAAAAGAATAAGCCTTGGAGAGTAACAATTTTAGGACTTGTGTGTACACCGTAGGATAGGGAACAGGGAATAGGAAAAACTGCTACCTATTCACTGTTCCTTTCTTCGATGACATATTCGGGGTGCGATTCTTGGAAAGGCACATTCCAAACACTGCTGTTAGGCCAGTTCCGTAAAATTGCCTTAGGGTGTTCAAAATTGCCATGACGAACTTGAAGAGACCAGCGCGGATAATTACTGCGATTAGTTCCACTGGCGTGTAACATTAAAGTGCTGAAGACCAGTACATCCCCTGAGAACATCGGCACGCGGATGCGGGGAAACTGACTCAGTATCGAGTCGTCGGGAATTGTTGCGCTCGCAGCATCTTCTTCTCTTTGCGGTAACTGCGGGAGAACCCCCATTCTGTGTGACCCCGGTGCAACATGCAAACAACCGTTTTCTTCTCCTACGTCCCGCAATGGAATCCAGTACACCAGTGCGTCTTCAGAGTCTTGAATGACTGGGTAATCCTGATGCCACGGGAATAAATAGCGATCGCCGTAAGGATAATCAACTCGTAAGTCGTATGACATATGAACCATGACTGTCGAAGTGGACATTAGTTTTTTAGAAAGACGCACTAGCTCGGAATGTACATTGATTTGCTGAACGGACAGCAGGGTACGACAGGCATTTGCAATCACTTCGCTGTGGGCGTACTCTAGCTGATTTGATGTTTGGTAATTAACGATGTCTTTGGACATGAGTTCATTTACGTATGCACTTTCTAACTGCCTTAATATCTGTAACCCGTCATCAAATTGAGAAAGTTTATCTACTAAGGTTTCTTTTTTTAGTCCCGTTCGTTGCATTCTCAGAGAAATAAGTTGTCTGATGTCGTGGTGAATTAAGTCAATTTCTCCATTGTTTAGTAGCCCTTTTGCAAGGAAACAACCAAATTCATCTAGTAACTGTTGAGCTAGTAGGTCAGACTCAAAGAGGTCATTTTCGTTGGAAATTGAGTAATCTACTAATAAATCCTTGGCTGAAATGTTTTTCATGTGTTTTTCGCAACATATCAAAATTAATAGTAATATTGACAATTGGAATTAAATTTCAACAAAGAAGTAGGGGCAAGGCATAATTCGCCCCTACAAACTGCAAGAATAGATTAAGAAAATCGCTTAACCGATAGACTGCAAGGAGGAAACTTTATTATTGAAACCTGGAGGTAAGAATTTACGATCCTGTCCTGGTCCTACATCGAAAGAAGCTCCTTTATAGTTAGGTAAGGCATAAAATCGCCATACCTTTTTGTTAATTTTCCCGTCTACTACAACCGATGAAGTTCTATTGTCAAAATCGCCCAGTCTCGTTTGTCCTTCATTGATTTCTCGGCTTGCACCTTTAAACTTTGTACAATCGTACAACGTCACATCTGCACCACCGGAAACAGATGCTGCAGATTCATGGGAAAGGTCTTGTACGGCTTTGATAGCATAGAGGTCTTGGGATTGATTGCTGATATTAGACATTTGTTTTCTCCTTTGTTTTTTGGATTGAGAATTAAGTGAAAGCGAACTCGATAAAAGAATAAGGTTAACAGGTATATTTCCACTATTTGATATTTTTAATCTGTGGAATCTACAAACCTTTTTCCTTCGTTCGATAAGCCTATTATTGCGTTTTTTATAGTAAAATAAAATACAAAATAGACCAGTTAAGCACTAACTTATTTTTTATATATGTATCAGTTTTAATGCTAATATAAACAGCATCTGTTAATTATTTTTAAATTGGATAACTCATTTTAATTTGACTTGACAAAAAATATTTCTGGATTGACGCAAGAATAGGAATTTGTTTCTGAATTCACATCTCGCAACTTGCATAAAAGCCACAAATTTTTAATTTTTAACTAGTGAAAAATACTCAGATATCAACCATTAATTTTAGTCGATTTTAATGGACTTATGCTATTAGACAGGGACTTCTAGTCCCTGGCGGGTAGGGAGATTAATCTATTTACCTGAGTAATAATAGCAATTGACAAAGATATTAAATTAGCAGAAGAAATAAGAATTGATTTTACTCACTATGCTGGTAATGAATAGGGAGACAATCGACGCAAATATTCAACTAGCAGAGTTGAAAAAACTAAACAGTGAAATTGTGGAGCATTACGCTTACCTTGCAAAGCTGACTTAACTCAGACCTTTTGCCTTTCATTGTTTGGCAACCTCTTACACTTGAAGGGCAAATCAAGAATTGACATATTTCGTAAGCCAACTTTCGATAATCGTTGGCTTTCACCTTTTATACCCGTAAATAAGCTTTCAGTTTTTAATTTTGAGTTTTGAGTCAATTCTGATTGATGAAGTTCTGCTAAGTATCCTGTAACATAGTCCATTATTAAAGGCTCTAAACTAAATCCGATATGACTCTGCACAATCATGGAACGGCGCATTAGAGAATTAATTGCATCTAAAAGCGATCGCTTTGTGGTGATAGTCGCAACTTTTTCATTTAACTGTTCTAGGGTGACTGGCTCTCGATTTATTGCCAGCCATTGTATTACTTCTTGTTCTAGCAAAGACAATCTGTTAAATTGATTCTCTAGGAGGTTGCGAATATCTTCAAAAAGTGCAGTTTCACACTCAATATATTCCAGCACTGTTGCAATACTGCCATTGAGAAATTCTTGGGTAGCGGTGGCGACTACTTTGAGTACTAACGGATTTCCGCCATAGTGTTTAACAAGTCTGTTCCATTCGGCCTCGGTACCTGTAAAGTTTCCTTTGTATTCAAATAGTTCTCGTCCTTCGCTAGGGAGCAGTCCATTTAGCTGTAGCGAGCGTACGGGTAAGCGTTCTCCTTCGAGTAAGGCAATTTCTCTTAACTTTTCTCGACTGGTTAGTAACAAGCAACTTTGGTGCGGTACGTTTCCAATCGCCTTAAGCATTTGCCCGTAAACATCATACCCCGTTTGGTAGGCTCCTACTTGACAACCGCTATCAAGGATAGTCTCAGCATTATCCAAAATTAGCAAACAACGCTGTTGCTTGAGACATTTAAATAGAGAAGTTAGTTTTTTGTCTAAGCTCGCGGGTATTGCTGTATCTTTGCCTTGTATGGGCAACAGAAATGAAAGAATACTAGTTAGCAAATCCTCTAAGGATGGCGCATTTTGCAGCGATCGCCAAATAACGACCTCAAACTCAGTTTGAATTTGCAGTCCTAATTTCACCGCAAGGGAAGTTTTGCCAATCCCACCTATTCCCAACACTGTTACTAACCGACAATTGTCTTCTAAAATCCACTGTTGCAGTTGCGCCAATTCTTGCTCTCGACCAAAGAATACCGATACATCAACAGCTTCGTCCCAATCCTGTGCTTTGTTTGCTACTTCTTCCTGATGTGAGATAGGTGGAGCAAAATCTCCTTGAGATAATTCTAAGCTAAACGCTCGCAGAAAATATTCTATAGATAGCTTATCAACAGCTTCTTGTCGCTTGAGAATGCGAGAAATAGTTTGCAGCGATAGTCCAGTGCGCTCGTTCAATTGTTCGCGAGTAAAACGCAATCCCCAGTTGTGTTCTGATTCTGCTAAGAGCATTGCTTGCTGGAGCTTTTGCCATCCCTTGGTAGTGAGAATAACACCGCGTCCCCGTTTCGATTTAGGAGTACATTTATCAGACATAAGCCAGCCACCTGATGATAGAGGTTTAAAATTCTCTTCTATTTGCTCATGGGTAGCACTTTAATTGAGTTATGCAAATTCATGGGATTTTAGAGGATGTGTATGACTTCTGTTTCTTCAACAGCCCGACTCAAAATAAAGTTAAATTCAGTCGTATAAAAAGCTTTTTTACCATCATACGCATCATGTTTTTGCAGTTTCATAATTGTGGAGGACATGACTGCAAAAGAGGTATCAGAGTCGAGGTAAGGGTCATTCTCCGGGTATATTTGCGTAATTAATGGTGTAAAGCCTGCTGCACTTAGTTTGAAGTGAATATGTGCAGGTCGTTTGGTATGGCGACCCAAAAGCCTATTCTGTATGAAGATGCACATAATCAAGACCCCCCTGTAGTCCCCCCTTGGCAAGGGGGGACGGCGTAGCCGGGGGTTAATATATGCAGCTTCACAAAGAAACAATATCAGTAGATAATATACTTAATCTAATTTGTGAAAACTCGAAATACTTGCTCTATGCTAATGAAGAACCAAAAGACTATTAAAAAATTTCGGACAAAAACTAGATAACTAATTTTTAAGCAGGCGGTTTAACGCTTCAGGACGAAAAATGCTGAACTGAGAGGAATTCGTATCATTAAAAGTTTGGTAAATAAATAATTTTCCTTGGTAAATATTAATCTTGAAATTATTGGATAAATTAGATTTACGGCTCTCGACCTGTTTTGCCCTGATAAAATCTTTCTTAATTTGCTCACTATATATTTTTTGGATGAGTTTAAGTCCTTCCGAATCTTTTTGAGTAAAGCTTAAAGAAGGACGCATTCTACTATAATCTCGATAATCAACAGTTTGACTTTCAACAATTTTATTGGAGTTTACAAATACTTCAAATGATATGTATGAAGCTGATTGACCTAGTTTTTGACCAAGTTTAATAATACTTTGGTAGTCTGGATAATGGTCTTCAAGCTTTTGAACAGCTTGCAATGGAGGCAAAAATTTGTGACTTCTAGACCATGCTATTACTTGTTTAACTGTTTGACCTGGTAATCCAGATAAATTATTAGCTGTTAGTTGGGTCTTCTCTGTGGAATAATTAAGATTATTCTGCGCCATTGATGGGGTAACTATACCTCCAATGCCTATTAATTCGACTAGTAATTTCGTAATAAGATAACTTTTCACTTTTCTACTTCTCCTTTTTATTTATGCAGTGAGAATTCCAGTTTTGGATAATCATATTGAAAGTTTTGTAAAGAAATGGGAAAGGGTAAAAAGCTTAAAAAATTAACTTTTACCCAATCTCCCAAATAACTGCAATGTTTATGAACCAGTAATGTTAGTCAGCAGTTGGTATTTGATTAATTAAAATATCCCAAGTCCGTTGACCAACTGTTCCATCTTTAACTAGTCCATTATTACTTTGGAATTCCTTGACTCTAGATTCAGTTTGGTCGCCAAAAATTCCATCGGAGCCAATAGGCTTATATCCAAAAGATGCTAACAATTGCTGCAACAATCTTACCGATTGACCAGAGTATCCTTTTTGAAGCAATGGTTGAGCAACTTGCTTAGATTGTACATTTTGAGCTTGCATGATGAAATTCTCCTTACAATTGTGTTTCAAAATTCACGAAGAAAGAAGGAAGAAGTACCCACATGAGTAAAAGGTGGGATTGAATGAGCTTTAAACTCAGAACGCGCATTTTTATTAGCTATTCCTTCTTCCAACTTCGGTCCTTACTTCTTCCTTCATTTGTAATTAGAGGTAAGTCTAATAAAGTAGAACATTGCAGTAGATAGCGATACAATGACTAAAATCAGAGTTCTGTACCTCTCTGTTAATGAATGGGTGGAAGTAAAAGTCGATTATGCACTTTACTTGAGAAAAAAATTTGGCATTTTCACAGACTTACATTCACCATCACGTGGCTTCCGGTTCCCCGCCTTCTTGTCGGCCTACCTCGACTTGAACCGTCTTGTTTGTTTGCATTAATTGGTTGCTGTTTGCTTTGTGCTAGCACTGAATAGCTATTACAGTCAAATGATGCTAAAAAAATGACAAATAAAAAATAGATTGCTACGAATCTATGACGAGGTATTAGTTTTAGTTGCATACTCATATCCTCTACATTTTTTTAAGAGTTATTTTGTTAAATCTTTAAAAAAAATTAAAAAAACTTATTTATATCTTGCGTTATAATAATCGCTTTTGGTTTAGAGTTCGTTAACCCACTCTACTTACCAACACCATATAATGCTATTGGTCGAAATAAAAGTACCAATTTTGGTTAAACCGACAGTGCCAATTGCATAATTATGGCAAACGAAATGCGATCTGATATCGCCAAAATACTAGAACTACAGGCCAAAGACTCTAGACCTTTGTACCGCCAATTATACGACCGTTTGCGAATAGCGATTTTGTCAGGACAACTCAAACCAGGGGCACAGCTTCCTTCTACCCGCAGTCTTGCAAGCGAGTTAGGGATTTCTCGCAATACCGTATTGCTTGCCTACGAACAACTTTTGGCAGAAGGTTATGTGGATGGCAAGGTTGGTCGTGGAACTACTGTTGCTTATGTATTGCCAGAAACATTTCTTGCAACTTCTAACGACCTCCCTATTCTCCCCCAACAACAAGCCGTTCCCTCTCAATTATCGCAACGAGGAATAATCTTAGCAAACAATCCCTTTATCCCCAAGCCACTCTTGACACCTGAAGGCATTCAACAAAGAGCTTTTCGAGTGGGAATGCCAGCGTTAGATGCTTTCCCCCAAGAACTTTGGGCACAATTAATTGCTAAACGAGCAAAGCATTCACTCCCTGAGTTATTAAACTATCGCCACCCCGCAGGCTATTATCCTTTACGGGAAGCGATCGCATCTCATTTGGTTGTGGCACGAGGGGTTCGCTGTACGGCAGAACAGGTGATTGTGGTTGCAGGTTCCCAGGGGGCAATCGATTTGGCTGCGCAAGTACTCCTCGACCCTGGAGATGATGTCTGGATAGAAGAACCGGGGTACTTAGGTGCCCGTGGAGCTTTAGAGGGAGCAGGGGCAAATCTATTTCCTGTGCCAGTTGATACAGAAGGGCTGGATGTCGCATTTGGGATAGCCCATTGTCCGCAGGCTCGTTTGGCATATGTAACGCCTTCCCACCAATTTCCTCTTGGGGTGACAATGAGTCTGCCACGGAGACTAGCACTACTAGAATGGGCTTTGCAGAAAAATGCTTGGTTGCTAGAAGATGACTACGATAGCGAATATCGTTTTGCTGGGCGACCCTTGTCTGCAATGCAAGGTCTTGACCTCGCAAACCGGACTATATATATTGGCACTTTTAGTAAAGTGCTTTTTCCAGCTTTGCGCTTAGGTTATATAGTTGTTGCACCCGATACGGTAGAGGCTTTTATCACAGTCCAACGCTTGACAAAACTACATCTCCCTGCATTTGAGCAGGCAGTAGTTGCAGATTTTATAGTAGAAGGGCATTTTACACGGCATATCCGACAAATGCGGACATTATATGCAAAGCGCCGAGCAATACTGGTGAAAGCGTTGAAAGACGCACTAGAACTGGAGATTTCCGCACCAGATACTGGAATGCATCTTGTAGTTTGGCTACCACGAGGAATAAACGATCAGCTAGCATCTCAACAAGCAGCAAATCATGGGGTTGATGTACTACCAATATCTTTATTTAGTATTAATGAACATCGGTCTGGGCTAATGCTGGGCTACGCTACTGTGAATGAGCAGGAAATTCACGAAGGCGTGCAAAGGCTTGCGAAAGCCCTACGTTCAATCTAATTATTTAATACTTTCAATTGCAATACGTAGTAAAGTACTACTAGCAATAATTGCTAATACAGATGGAACCAGAGGAACCCAAGCGCCTTGTATTAACAAACCCAGGCAAACTCCAGATAAGATAATAATTGTAATGCCTCCTGCTATCCTGAAACCGAGTGTTGACTGAAAATGCCAAGAAATTACACCTCCAACAATTGCCCAACACCAAATCCATAGTGCTTCACTCCACTTTGACAAAAACCATATTAAGGGTCGGTTGTCTAAAGTTGCACTTAAAATTTGGCTGACCATATGCGCTTGAACTACAACCCCAGGCATTTCTTCGTGAGGAAATTTTCCTGCACTATAAGGTGTAGACCAATAATCCTGAAAACTTTCGGCTACTGTTCCTATTAGGACAACGCGATTTTTGACTAATTCAGATGCTAGCTGATTATTAAGAACATCTGCAAGAGTGACTTGTTTGGCGACTAAATCTGAGGAACGCCAATTTAACATTACTTGATGACCTAAATTATCAACTCCGTGGTATCCTCCACTGTTTTCTTCCAGATTTTGAAAGACAGTATTACCAAACTGCAAGTTTTTTTCTTGGTTAAGTGTGGGATGAATATTTTCCGATGCTAGATAAATTGTTGCTAATTGGAAACTTAAAGATTTATCAGTGTTGCAAGGTGATATCGGCGAGAGCGCTAATAATTGACGGCGAATAATATTATCAGAATCTATTACAGCGTCGCTAAAACCCAAGCGATGGGTTGGAACTTCTGGTGGTGGAGATACACCCGCGTCTTTGCTTTCTTCGCTAATTTTGCAAATAGCAATAAACTTATCATTTTGTTGCAAAGTCTTAGCTAAATCAGCAAACTCAGATTTAACCGCATTTTCACGATAAATATCCAAACCAATCACGCGGGGTTGCATCTGTAACAATTTTGCTAAAAGTTGCGCCAATGTTTTGTCAGAAAGGGATGCCGAACCCCTTTCTCTAACTGGTTGAGACTGAACATCGGTGTTTGTGATGGTTACAATTAAAATCCGATTATCGGGTGCTTCTTCGGGACGCAACCTCATCAAACTATCAAAAGCAGAAAGTTCGTATGGTTGTAATAAGCTTAAAGAACGTATTACAATTATCAAAATTGTTACTATAATACTTATCTTCCCAATCAATGGCACAACTCGCCGAAATTTTAATCTTTGACGAGTTTGCTCGCTAATATTTTTTGTCCAGACAAGGGGTGCTTCGGAAGGATTTTGACAAATTACAGGTAGCCAACTAGCACAAGGAAAGTTATTTTCTAACCCCTGTAATTTTTCCCTTGCTTGTCGTACTGCTAAATAAAAACACTCACCATCAGCAAAAGTTGACAAAAAATGCTTCAGAAACTCGTGAGCAATTAAATCTGGTATCCCCTCCCGCATTACAATTACTTGGGGAATGTCTAGAGATGCTAACTGCGGTACTAATCCTAAACCATCGCAGGAGTTAAAAATTGCCAAACTTAAGCTACGTGTTTTGCCATAGCGAGTTCCTCGAGGCGTGATAGCAGCTTTCAGTGAATTTTTTAATTGAGAAATAGTTAAACTATCGGTTGGATTAATATAAATTCTACCAGTTGCACTCTCACCTCGACTAGAACTATGCCCTGCAAAAAAAAGAATATCCCAACCGGATTTATCCCAAAGCCACCTATCTAATTCTTGACGCTTTGGCTCAACTAAAAAAACTACTTCAGATCCCGGTAATTCTTCGAGTATAACCCTATCTTTATTGATATCAATCCCTTTACTATTACCTAAAATAGCTAATATTCTAACTTTGTTTATAAGGGTTTTATGCAAAACTTTTACACGGTCAAAATCTTGCGTACTTAAACACACTTCACTTGATTGATAATCATCCAGAAAATCCCATAAATGCCAAGGAATTCGCCGCACTTGCTCGCATTCTGTTTGAATAATCACTCTAATATCATCAGTAGAAGCTAACTTTGTACGTATTTTTTGGTCAATAGAACGAAAATACTTGGATTTGAGCCAGATATTAATACTATTTTGCAGTTCATTACATAAATTATTAAATTCGATAGAAGAAACATTAGTTACATCTTCCTTTTCAATCTCAATATTTTCCTCAATTTCCATCCGTTTTTGCCAGCTTGGATGCTGATAGGGAGTTTCATAGAGTAAATAATAAAGTAATTGCCAACTTCTGTAGAGTTTTGCAAGCTGCGGTGCGGGAGGTAAACTACCTGTAAACTGGGTGGGTAAAGCTACATTCTCATCCCACAGTTGAACCGTAACAACAGGAAAACCTGTTTTTAAGTCACCTTGTCCCAAGTTCAGCACAACTAACTTACTCATAGTTAAAAGCCAATAGGCTCCTCAAGCAAGAATTCTTCTCTTATACTGACATCATTTAGGGCAACTTGAATACTAAAGCGATTCCCTAAGGAAGATTTAAACCGCTTTAATTGAATATAATGGTCGTGAGTTCTGGATTGTACCTCTTGAAGAATTTTACCCGACTCCGAGAGCAAAACTAGTTTTAAATTGCTTGGCAAATAAATATCCTCAGTTGTTGGGTATATTTGGACGCGAATATTAACTTTTTGATTATCCTCTGGTGTAAGAGCAACTAATAAAACTACACCTTTTCCTTCTAACTGCATTCCTAAATCTATTACTTTAGCTCCTGTGACACGAACCTCGTTAAATCCAGAATTATTTCTAAAGCTAAAAGCTAAAGTTGTTTCATCGAAATTTAATAACATCTCAAGAGACTGCCAAGCATCCTCAAAAATATTTTCAAACCATTGGCTTAAGTTATTTACACCTAGCTTATTTTCTTGAGGGGCTTGTTGTTTTTCTAGTAAGCATAAAAGCCGTCGCTGATAAAGTTGTTGTCTTATTTTATCAGATGCAATTATTGCCGCCCATTCTGGAAATGCTACATTTAAACGAGGTGAATATGCTGTTGTTTTACTCAGTTTCTCTAATAATTCTTCTACTTGTACGGGAGATAAATTTATAAAATTACGTACTATCTCCGGTAAATGATGTGCAGGTTTTGAACAAGATACCCACATCACATTTAAATCTGTTATTAAATCCTCACCATTCAGAACATAAGTCCTATCGATCCCATCATATATCGCTTGTTTTCTAATTTGTTCATAGCTGGTATAACCCCAGATTCTTAACCAATTTTCTGCTAAATTTATCTGTACAGGCAAATAATAATTAGCTGCCATCTGGGGAATATCAACCCATTCTTGCTGAATTCTAAACTCCTGGAGACAGGATTTTTCACAAGGAATTAAAGCTAATCGATTACTACCTAAACTTAACTCTGTACCGTTGAGTATTTCCCAGAAAGAAGGTAATTCATTCGGTTGACACAAAAGTTGAAAGCCGTGATATAAATCTTTGTCATCTTTTAACCAAGATTCAAAAGCATCTAAACATAGTTTGTTAAGATAAGCATTTCTCTGAGCGGCAGCATTAGAATAAAGCTGAGAAGACACAATCAACCATGCTTCTTGTTTTTTCTCAGGTGATAATTCTACCCAAATTTGTTCTGGAAAAATTACCATTAATTCATTAAATTTAAATGTCATATTAGTTTATCCTCCGTCATGATTAGATTAGTTACAAACAGTTATCTATAAAATCAGCCAATTTATTATTAACAGTGAATAGAGAATTTGGATTAAGATGCATATCTGATTCCAACTCATTCTGAAAAGCGATGCTTAACTCCGAACTTTGTTTTAATGTTGTCTTACCAATACTTTTGTTTTTTCGGATCGCAAAAAGCAAGATTTTCTCTTGGTTAGTCAACTGATTTTTAGCTCTTACTAATAAATTAGATAATGTTCTTTGACAATATAATTGCAAACAATCTATCAATGAATCCTTGATAATTTCTGTATTTTTATCATCATGAATTAAATTTTCGGGGTTCGTTTTATTCCACTCTTGGATAAAATCGCTTAATAAATTCTTAGTGATTTTGGCTAGTTGACGAGCAATTTGATATTGTTTTTGTAATTCTGGATATTTACTACCCAACACAATTGCTATCTCTGTTTGTGTTAAGTTTAGCCCCAAGGACAGTTTCAATATTATTTGACCGATCTCTGGTACTCCCATGAATAACCTAGAAATAAGCAAATAAACTTCTTCTCGTTCTTCTGACTCTATTGCTATATCCCAAAGATTCGGCTTTAAATCGATGATATTTTCATATTTATCTTCCAATGGAAGAAAATTTTTAGTGCGATATTCACGCGCCAATTTGATACATATTGTTAACATTTCTTGAATTGTTTCTTCTGTTGCTAGGTTTGCATTGAAATTTAGTTGACTGCATCGCTGGTTATAACACAATGCAATTTCTTGTAACTGTTTTTGATTGGGTGCTGATAAACTACGACCGCTGAAACCATCGGATGCTTGGTAAATTTCATCAAAACATTGACAAACTAGACAATATAAGTTGATTTGCTCTTGATTTATAGCGGCTGATTCCAAGGATTCTTTTAATTCTTTTTTACTTAAGTCTTTCAACAAACCATAGCCAGAAAATTTTGTTCTTTTTGCTTCTACGTCTTGTTGATAAATTTTGTTTTTAACTGCACGAATAATGGCTGTTTTGGCATAGCCTTCTATATTAGCTTGAGAATATTCTAAATTAAAATTTTTTAAAATTTTTATTGGCGGGTTAGCAACAGAATTGCTGATTTGAAAATATTCTTCGATAGAATATTTATGTCGTAGAAAGATAAAGTGTTGATATAATTTTTGAGCAGTCCAAAAACAAGCTTCTTGCAAGTATGCTGATAAGTGTTTTCCAGCCATTACAGAAGAGAATGTCATTTCGGAATTATTTTCTCCTGTTCTCATTTCTTGAGTCGAGAATATTCCTTTAGCAATTTTTAAGAAATAACGTGCCCAAAAATCGGCTTGAGTTCCTAAATTTGATTCTGCTATATGCCTCATTTGACGTTCTAACTTGAGGTCAGTTTGCCAAAATAAATACTTGCTATTATTTTTATCTCCAAAGCTAAGAAAAGTTGAAAATTTTTGAATTATATCTTCACGCTTATTCATGAACCTTCCCCTTTGTCGCTACTATATTTTGAGAGAGGCTGTCCCTAAACTTAAGTTAGTAGATAAATTTACTGAAGGAATTCCAATTTTTTTGTGGAATGGGCGGGATTCTGGTCCGATATCCTAAACTGGCGGGATAATATGGATAATTTATTTCTTGGAAGTCCCTAAAATCAGCGCACGCTCCGCGCTCGCAAACACCAGACGAATGGAAAGCTTTACGAAGGCTGCTTTTCGGCTTTTGCCAGTAGTCATCACTCCTTGGAAAGACACCTACTTGCTTATGGGTGCCAGGAGCTCTCAGTTATGCAAAGAGAAATAATTTATATGTAAGTGGGGAGCAATTTTCCCCAGAACCAAAACTCCTACAGCTACGATTTCTGGCAAAAAGTGATTGAAGCGCTTATCTATCCGCTTCTTTGTGGGGGTTTAATACCCGGACAAGAAAGAGATCGCCCGTTTTGAGTTAGGGGCCCAATCCACATATATAAGCCTCCTCCTTCTTCTAACCAACAGCAAAATAACTCGGTTCGTTCCCTGGTTTCCACTTGATATTGCAACCAATACTCGGATTCTGTTCCCCTAAAATCGGTTTACCCGTCAATATTGCATCAATTGCCGAGCGCAAATCTTTACCCGTTACTGGCTTACCATTACTTGGGCGGCTATCATCCAATTGTCCGCGATACACGAGTTTACGGGAATCGTCAAATACAAAAAAATCCGGGGTGCAAGCTGCTGTATAAACTTTCGCTACTTCCTGGCTTTCGTCGTAGCATAAAGGAAATTTAAAGTTTAATTCTGTTGCCATTGCCTTCAATGACTCTGGAGCGTCATTTGGGTATTTACTAGCATCATTGGCACTAATGGCGACAATTCCCAAATCACTTTGCCAGTAGTCACTCCCTAAAAGAGCTAATTCTTCTTGAATATGCTTTACAAATGGGCAATGTTGGCAAATAAACATTACCAATAGGGCTTTCTTCCGGGCAAATGTGGAAAGGGAAATTATTTCATCAGATACCACGCACGGTAAGTTAAATTCCGGCGCTTGAGTACCTATGGGTAGCATTGTTGAAGCTGTTAAAACCATCTGATACAGGAGTTAGGAGTTAAGATCATAACTTATTTTGTCCGCTCAACTCTCTTTTCCAAGGTAGCGATTACAAACTTTTTAACAAACCAAAGATACCGTGTCCGGTGAACACTTCTAATGCGATTAGCGAGACAAAACCAATCATCGCTAAACGACCGTTGAGCGTTTCAGCATAAGGTGTAAATCCAGTGCGATATGCCTCCGGCACGCTAAAAGCGATCGCCATTTGAAATTATTAAGTTCATGCAATGTATTTACATATACATTTTGGAGGGAACTTAGAAATTCCCATGCGATTTATACAACATTGCCAACAGTGATGTGTTTCATCAGTTTTGAGGGGTTGATAGATCCCCGACTTCGTAAAAGTTGTCGGGGATCTGGGCAAGAGCGAAAAGGTCAAAGTTTTTCATAAAAATTCTCATACAGGCTGATTAATTATTAGAAAACCTTATTCAACAAATCGACTCACAAAGATATGCAGATTACAAAAAAACAAGCGAGCCTACTCCTAAGTATTACTACGGTTACTAATGGAGTAAACCTGTAGGTATAAAGTTAGTCTTATTTATCTGTATTACTAGTAAATAATTTTCGGAGAAAATCAGAAAAATTATCATTTTTTTTTCTGGAATAGTCTTTGCGAAAGTTGTATTCATTGTTAAATTACAACTTTGAGCTGTTGTAATTAACCGATATACTCATGCTTGACGGACTACAAAAATCAGAGATAACTGAATAATAAATTTTTCACTTATGAAATACATAATTCTCAAAGGTCGTCCGTTGATTATAAGCTTGGCAACAGTTTTTAGTATGCTGCTGCTATCGGGTTGTACTGGTAGTTCAAATAATTCAGATACAGATAATTTTTCGGGTCTAAAAATAAAATTATTGGTAGGTAGCGCTTTGGGTCATTTTTGCGACCAAGCAGCGCAAAAATACAATACTACACAACCCAAACTGGATAACGGTACGGAATTTCGGGTCAAGTGCGAAGCTGTGGGTAGTGGTGATGTCGTTACTAAATTGGTGGAGAAAGCAACTCAATTAAAGAATGGTACATTACAAGCTGACGCAGAAGATTTTCCTACGGTTCTTTCGCTTGATGGAGATATTTATTATAGTCAGCTAATATACCGGATGAATCAAGTATTCCCAGGAAAAAACTATATTCCGGAAATCACCGACTCATCACTTGTGGCCAATACACCGATGGTGTTTATGGCACAAGCGGATGTTGCCACTGCACTCAGAAAAGCTGCTGACCCTTATAAAGCATTGGTGACAGCAAAAACTCACCGTGATATCGACCCATCGGGACCTCCAACGGTGGTTCATTACGTCCATGCTGCACCGACTCGTTCTAATTCTGGACTGCAAACTCTAGTTGCACAGTATACGAGTGTATCCGGTAAACGTCCGGAAGAATTGACACTTGCTGATGTGCAGAAGTTTCAACCGCAAATTCAGCAAATTCAAAGCAAAATTACCCGTTATGGTGTATCGACTAATTCCTTAGCACAAGCGATGGTGAAGAATGGGTCATTTTGGGCTAGTGTTGGGTCGGTATATGAATCGAGTGTAATTGCTGCTAATTCGGGGTTGCAACCCGGACAAACACGTTACGAGGCAGTTTATCCCAAATCGACATTTACCTCGAATATGCGGGCTATTTTGCCCAATGCACCTTGGGTGAGTGCGGATGAGAAAGCAGGGGCAGAAAAGTTTATTGCCTTTATGCGATCGCCTGATACTCAAAATATTGCCACAAATTTAGGTTTGCGTCCAGGGACTCCTGGGGTTGCTTTGGGTGCGAAGTTTACGAAAGAGTTTGGTGTTGACCCGCAGGTTAAGTATGATTCACTACGACCAGCCAAGCCGGAAGTTGTGGATGCGATGTTGAAATCTTGGCAGGAATATGCTAAAAAACCATCTTTGGTAGTGGTGGTTGTGGATTCTTCGGGGTCGATGTCGGGTAATAAGTTACCAGCAGTACAGACTACTCTGCAAACCTACATCAATAATTTGGGATCGAAAGAGCAAATTGCGCTAATTGATTTTGACTCAGAAATTCGTCCACCTGTACTGGTAGATGGTACACCACAAGGTAAGGAACGCGGGTTGCAATTTGTCAGCGGACTCAAAGCTGATGGTGGAACTAGTCTTTATGATGCGACTCTGGAAGGTCGTAATTGGTTGCAAACAAATCTTCGTAAAGATGCAATTAATGCTGTTTTAGCTGGTGGCATTTCTTTAATTGTTGGTATACGTTTTATCCAGCTTCCGAGTGTAATTATGTTACCTTTGTCGGCAGGTATTGTAGTTGTTGGTGCGAGTTATTTAAAATCCCGTGAACCGGAATCTTTAGAATTAGATAATCCAGAATTAGAAAGAGAAATCCAAGCAGTTCGTAGCTCGGCATTAGCGTTGGTTTCGCAAGCTAATGAGTTGCGTTTGGAGACTAAGAAATTATTAACTGATTCCTTTCAAATCGACCTGTTAGCAGCAGTACAAATAAGTTGCGATCGCGCTATCGAACTCCCTGCGAAAATCGATAATTTAGCACGTACTTTGAAAAGTAATAATGCACTGCTTTCGGTTGATGAATTACAACGACAATTGGCAGAAGTACAACAAAAACAGCGGTCGAGTTCTGGTATAGCAAAACAACACCTCAGTCAACTTGTCGAAAGTCTGAAACGCAATATTCAATTAGCACAGGAAGGTCAAGATACCCGTTTAGCGCAAATTGTTAGTCTTTCGACTCAAATTCAAGATTTTGCTGGAGTATTACAGCAATTGCAAACTAAATTACATACCACCGATTTAACTGATGCCGAACAAATTGCCCAGTTGCAAGCACTTAGCGATGAACTAGGTAGTCTGCGGGAAAATATGTATTTACTGGTTAGTAAATAAAATGTTTTTCGCTGATTCTTTCATAAAAGTTTCGATATGGGTTGATAGATTGTTACCGGACACCATTTAATTCATTGAAACCTACCTAGTAAAACTATGAATATTATTCAGAAAACAAGCGATAGACTTATAATTCATGAAAATAAAACTATTGTAAATATCTTCATGTTTGCTTTTTTGACACCTTTCTTATTCATAGGATTAATCCCATTAGTTGGTATATTAGCATCGCTTCCACGTCAGCAAAGACTTAATTGCCAACGCATTGAGCCAACCCAAGTAGATTGTCGAGTTGAAAAGTATGTAATTGGGATTAAATCGAGTGAAATAACCTCTATACAAGTAACAGCTTCTGAAGTTATCGAGCAAGAAGAATCTAACGACGACGATACATACAAGGTCTATCAAATTAAACTTTACACAAAAACTCAATCAAGTGATTTTGGGGAAACTACAACTAATGAAGCAGAAACGAGAGCAATTGCCAAACAAATAAATACCTTTCTTGCTAATCCTCAGCAACAAACTTTTCAAGGTAGTAAAGTAGACCAATCATTGACTGAAGCTGGAGGTGAAATAATTTCATCTTTATTTTTTGCCACTTTTTGGAACGGGATTGTGGGTTGGATATTTTGGTCAATTTTATTTTCTGCATGGGTGGAAAATTGGGATTTTGATAAGACACAGCATCAGCTAAAAGTTACCCAATGGTTTTTGATTAAAAGAAAGACTAAAGAACACTCGCTGTTAGGACAAAACAGCCTAAAATTTGACGATTCAAAAACTGATTCCGATAATGATACTTTGTATAAGCTCAATCTCATTCTTAATTTCGGAGAAACGATAATTTGGGACTTAGGTACAAATAAAAAGAAGGCTGAAGAATTGGGTAATGCAATTGCTCAATTGTTGAGTTTGAAGCTTGAAAAAGTATAGTAATGACTACTAAAAGATAATTGAATCAATACACCGAAAATCTTACCTGTACTTAACTATGAAAATTAGCCAAGAAACTTCCGAACGTCTTGTTATCGTCGAGCAAGATAATTCAGTATCAAGATATTTAAGTAGTTTAGGCTGGTCTATAATTTTATTGCCTTTTGCTCTAAGCTTTCTAACCATTCCCGGAATAATAATCCTAGCTGGGGTAGCTTTGATTTTGTCACTACAGACCCCACCCGGTCAAATAGCGGTCAGGTGACATTAAGCTTGTGGGGACAGTCAAAAGCAAGCAATTTCAATGACCCATCCGTACAAGCATTATTTAGTCTAATCAAGAAATCAGTATATCAACCACCACGTTCGACTGATATTCTCCTACAAGAATTTATTGCTAGAGGTTCCAACGACTCAGATGTTGCTACAGTATACGAAAGCATCGCACTTTACCGCTGGCAACAATCGGCAACAAGTCAAGGTAAACCATACCAAATTTATTATTTAAACCCTACGGTTGAAACTACCCCAACTGCTGCTATTGTCCGTCGAGATGTGGATGATAGTACAGCGAATGCAGCCAAAAAATTTCTTGATTTTCTTACCCAACCCGAACAACAAGCTGTATTAGTTCAATATGGTTTCCGTCCGGTCAATAATTCTGTAGATTTAAAAGCTGTACCAAATAGTCCTTGGAGTAAAAATATTCCTGGTGCCGAAGTTAAACCAACAGTTCAAACTTTACCACCACCAAACGCTGATGCTTTAGGAGAAATTCAACGTCTGTGGGAACGTGCAAATTAAGTTGTTAATTTTCACCAATTACAAACTCAATTTTTACTATATTGCGCTGCCGTGGTGTGGTAACTTAGCGTTATCTCAAGTAGTTTAGGATTTATGAAAGAATAGACCACAGAGACACACAAAACAGGTCGTTAAGATTCGGGAGAATTTATGGCAATTTAATCGAATTCAATACTGTTGAATTTCTAAATAAACAAAATGATTTTTCTGAGTTTGGAAAATGGCAAAGGCAAGATCCAGGTTTTCCAGATACCATTTTCATTGGAATTGAACCAACACCAGGGTTAGAAATTAAAGCATGGTTTCCATTAGCTACAGAGATAACAGCACGTTTCAGAGATAGCCAAAACCATTTTAAATTTGACCAAACTTATGTTGTTATACTAGCATGGCTACCAGAAAAAGTAATTTATGGTAAACCTCGTATTCTAGATGTATGTGTTGTTTCTGGTTTATCGGTAGCTATAGCTAGAGATAGTCACTACCACAACCCACCAGATTACCTTGTTATCGAACCAGAAGATACAACTTTGAGAACAGCTAATTTACAACAGACAAACACCAGTGGTTATAAATTTCAAGGTTCAAGTCAAGAATTATTAGAAGCTCAAATAATTGTTAATTCATGGGGTAGTGAAGGAAAAATTTATAACCCAACTAGAGAGTATCAGCTACTTTTGCGCGAATTGTTGATATGCTATAAATATAGACTCGATACAAATTTTGCAAAAATGGATAGAATTGCACATCAAGGTATTGAGCAATTTAAGCAACGTGTTTACAATATTGAAGTATCTGGTATGAAAGTCGGTCAATGGAATAGGTTACTATCAAGTCGCAACGAAGATAACATTAGAAAATATCTCCAAGATTATTTAGAAATCACAGAAGAGACAATTGATGAACTTCTTGATTAAATCTCTTAACTCCATAATAAAAATAATCCGGGTCAATCTCACACGAATAAGCTTTTCGCTGTAATTTACGAGCTGCTAGGGATGCAGTAAAAAGTCCTCCAAAAGGTTCCCAAATAACATCTTTTTCATCGCTTGATGCTTCAATTAACATACTCATCAAATCGAGAGGTTTCTGATTAAAATGTAATGCTTTCCCAGACGAAATTTTAACCCTCTCTTCACCTCGTAAAGCTTGACGTTCCCAAACATTTGAAAAGCCATATGGACATTTAAATTTTGAGTGCATCTTACTCCATTCCTGCGCTGTTATTTGATTACCATCGATAGAAAAATAAGGTTTTCCCTCTGCAATACCATGCTCATTTGCATATTTTGCTAACTTCTCAAACATGGACGAAGGAGGAAAATACCATAGATGTCCTTGATTAAAATATTTTCTGGTTGCAGCATCCACAACACCACAAGCATTATTTGCACGTCGCAACGGTAATCCCGAACGTTTCCACTCATGAAGTAACCACTCTTTCAAGGTGAGTGAGTTAATTTTGACTTCTCTTACATATTGTACGCAAACTTCTGTAACTACAGGAAACCTACGAATTTTTTCTGTATTAACATTACCTGCTATATGACCTTTCCCTTTATTCCAAATATTACAATTAACATAGCGCCAACCATGCTTTTCTAAGATAGGATGTACAGTAGCCCAACCAATTTCTGAATTCCAAAACCAAAGCGTTGTACATGGTATTGCAGCTTTTGACCATGCTTGAATGTGGGGTTCATACCACTGAGGTAAATCGAGATGGTCTGAAGTATCTCCTTCAAAACCAAGAACACCATAAGCACCATCGGAAACGATAACGGTCGGTTGTTCCCATTTATGATAATAGTTAAGACTATCACCTAAGTATAAGGTAACGCTGTCGTCATTCCATGTGGAAAAATTTAAGTCGGTATTTAGTATCGTAACCTTACCCCGACCGACTGTACTAGCCGCTGTACTTTTGATATTATTATAAAAACTCTGTTCTTGATTAAATAAACTCATTTACTCAATTGCTTAATAAAAACTAAGTAGATGTTAGTTTATCTTGTTTTAGGGTACTTCAATAGCTACGGACAATAAAAACAATCTGAACCATCTCTAACTATTATTTAGTTTAAACGTCTATGGAAACGTGCTATACCGATTCCCACCGTCTTGAGGTACGGCATATTGAATTAACCGCAGTAGCCGTTGAGTCGCAAGCGACACGCTCCGCGAACGGCTTCTTGGAGGGTAGAACGCACCCTCGACGCAGATAAATTTATTTGTACCTCAAAAGATGTGGAAACGCTATAATTAAACCCTGTCTACTTTGAAAACCGTAGTTTTATAGGTTGGGTGAAACCTAAATTACCTTAGTTATGTAACGCAATTATTAAATTTTGTAAAGTAAAACTACATCAAACCGTTTGAGTAAGAGGTACAAGCACAAGATATTATGGTGGTTCAACATAGCGTGTACAAACGCTGTTAAGAGGACAGCAATGGATCGATTTCGAGTAGAAGTTATAGCTAAAACATCAAACCCGCAGCAGGTGATATACGCTGCCATGCATCAGGACTACACAGAGACCTTTGTATACGACGAGCGCGAAGATTGGCCCACCGAAGAACAATCTGGTGAAATCATCGTCAAACGCTTACTAGCTGGGGATAGAGGGCATTTTGGATGCATAGAACACCCGCAAATAGTATTTAACTGTGGCTATTTTCCCCACAGCGTCATGCAGCAGGCTCGTACTCATCGGACAGGGGTATCATTTGATGTGCAATCTTATAGATACACTAGCAATCAGCTAATCGATGCAATTGAAGGTAGAAAAGACATTGAAGAAGTTTTTTATCTGCGTCCAGTTGGTAATTATGCCAATCGCCAAGGTAAGAAATATTACTATTCACCCGAACAGCGCGAAGAAGATTTAGATTGGTGTAAGACTGCTGCAAAGCGATACAAAGCCGATATGGATGCGGGAATGTCAGAAGAACATGCAAGGGGGAAAATACCCTTTGATTATCGTCAGCATTTCGTCGTTAGTTTTAATATGCGATCGCTTCTCCACTTCCTCGACTTGCGGTACAAAAAAGACGCACAACTGGAAATCCAAAAGCTTTGCGAAATGATGTTTCCCCACTTAGAAGAATGGACACCAGCTATAGCTGCTTGGTATAAATCAACCCGTCTCGGTAAAGCTAGACTTTCGCCTTGAATGAAGGAAGAAGTGTACATTAACTAATTATTTGTCACCGTTAACAGATTAGTGTCACTTTTAACAAATTCATGTCACTGTTAACAAACTTATCTTGTCCAATTGTATTGGCTAACCATTAACAAAACAATAACGTTAAACTTTCCAATGTGGTGTGTTAGCCATACATCAACCTTGCCACAGCGTAACACCATTTTTAAAACTTACGTTGTGCTTAACTTTCCTATTTTCAATCTGCCCATCTTTCAACCCACCTCAAGCTAGGAGGGGTGTTGAAACCTATCAGAGCTTCCTTCTTAATTTTTTGAGGATTCCTTTCAAACCACCTCAAGCTAGGAGGGGTGTTGAAACCGTTGTTTTTTGAAGTATTTACCCCCAAATTGACCTTCTTTCAAACCACCTCAAGCTAGGAGGGGTGTTGAAACACTTTAAATGTCATCTATGCAAATCAATCAGGGGTCTTTCAAACCACCTCAAGCTAGGAGGGGTGTTGAAACTGGTAGGAAGTTAGCGCAAGCTGGTAAGTTTGCTGCTTTCAAACCACCTCAAGCTAGGAGGGGTGTTGAAACTGCACTAGGGTGCAGAGCGCGGTCTCAAAATCCGGATGTTGACGCATCTGCATCAATAACTCATTGATTAGTGGGGTATTAAGTTCAGCCATCAGTTTCCATAACTTTTGGCGGGTAGAGGCACTGGCTACTAAACGGCACTGAATTGTAATTTGGCTTATAAATTAGCCAATAAACAAATATGTCTAATAATAACATTTTTGTTCAATAAAAGGCTTGTGTAAGATAAAAATTATGCAAGAAGCATTTTTTACGAGCAAACAAGCGGCTGAAATTACAGGTTGTACCCTCCGGCAATTGCAGTATTGGCGGGAGAAAGAGGTAGTTGTACCTACTATTAGTGATACGGGGACGGGACGTAGTGTTTATTACTCTCGTTCGGAGGTTATGGAATTGGCGGTGATGGAATATTGTCTCGGAGTGGGTTTAAATTTTGAGGTGGCTGCTGCAACCGTTAAACGGCTGAAAGATGAGGGGTTGTTTAAGAGCAGCGATGAGAAAGTACCTCAGCGTTTTATGTTGTGGTGGGATGGGAAGAAGAGGAAACTGGAGCTTGTGAGGTTTGATTTAGAGAAGGCGATCGCATCTCTAAATCAGGGTAGACCTGTGATTCCGATATGGTTAGATGTTATCTATCAGCAATTAGTCAAGAAAATACAAAAGTAAAATGGTTGTTAATACTACAAATATAATATTTGGGTATTTTCTTAACCATCAGAAAGTTCGTACTCTTGTCGAACTGATGATTTCTGGATGCAGTTTATAGTTATTGCTATTGGGAGAATTGTCATCAACATCTTCTATTGATTCAAAGCTCACATTTTTGCCCATCGCCTTACCTATAAGCTCCATAAGTTCTTCTGCTCTAGCTTGGAAAAATGCTTCAAAATTATCGCACTGCAAAATATTGAGTTCGATGCAGTGCGATTGCATTATTTCTTCCAGGCTAGCTACAGCAGTTCCATGACTGGAAGCGGGTTTCACGATGTTTCCAATCATCTCGAAGGCTAAAATCGCCTACACAATAACTCGAACTCATTAAGTCGAAGAAATTTAAATCGCATCCTGCAGTGTTGGTGTCTTCAAAAACCTGACATACTCCTTCTTTGGGTAATGAGTCGCGTAGTTTAATTACTGGTATTTGATAATGCTCGAATTTTTTCAGAACTTCTAATTCTAAAGTGTCAATTAATTGGAGTTTTTGGGGGTCGTATTGCCAATACTTAGAAAATTTGCTGCGCCATTCGGAGAAAAAGAATACTTTCGACAAGGGAAATAATAGGGCTTCATATTCGTGTTCTGGTGTCGAACAGTTGATCGAATCCCCGTTTCTGGTTCGCATGACTTTTGTTTCGGGTAATGCGATGATGGCAGTCTTGCGTTAGCGAAGCTTTCCGAAGGAATCGCATTCTGATTCGAGGCTTTTTTCAATATCTAGGTAGTACCATTTTTCGATTAATTTCTGGCTTTTGGGGTCTTTGATAATAACGGGTTGCTCGGATAGCAGCACCATGAATAAAGTTGTTAGTCTTTGCTGTCCATCAAGTACGAGTAAATTTGGTAATTGAGAAGCAGGATTTCTGACACCATCAAGTAAGCGAGGTTTAAATTGTGGATAACCACATCTCAAATTGACTTTAATTCAATAATTTCCTCACATGAATTTATTACTGAATATGGCTTAAAAAATTCAGCCACAAAAGTATATCCTAAAAATACGTTGCTTATGGCAATGTATGGACAGGGGAAAACAAGAGGCAAGGTAGCTATATTAGAAATTAATGCAACTATAAATCAAGCTTGCGCTGCAATTACTCTCAACCAAAATATTTATAATAGTTATATATTTTTTTATTTATCTCACAATTATGAGGAAATCAGAAAACTCAGCAATACTGGAAATCAAGAAAATCTCAATGGGAACATTATAAAATCTATCAGTGTCCCCCTTCCCCCGCTCCCCGAACAAAAAGCGATCGCACTCACCCTTTCCGATACAGATGCACTAATTGCAGCGTGCGATCGCGCTATTACCAAAAAGCGCAACATCAAGCAGGGAATGATGCAGCAGCTTCTCACGGGTAAGATGCGATCGCCCGGTTTTAGCGGTGAGTGGGAGGTGAAGAAGTTGGGGGAGATTGGAGAGGTCAAAGGAGGTAAAAGATTACCTAAAGGAAAATTATTATCCAAGATACCAACACCATACCCTTACATAAAAGTCTCTGATATGTTCTATGGTGGAGTTTCATCAGAAAATATAGAGTATGTTCCAGCGGAAGTTTTTCCTTCAATCAAAAACTACCGTATTTATAAAGACGACTTATTTATTTCTGTTGCAGGAACATTGGGAATAGTAGGAAAAATTCCAGATTCATTAAAAGAAGTTTATAGCCTGCTGCGCTACGGTGTAAAAATTAAAGCAGAAGTCGGGGAAAACACACAAACCATTGAATTAATTAACTGGAAAGAACCCTTAGAAAATGACTTTGCGATCGCCGAAGAAGTCACCGTCAAGGGCGAAAATACCAAGCGACCAGATATAGTTTTATATATTAACGGCATTGCCCTTGGTGTACTGGAACTTAAACGCAGTACTGTCTCTGTCTCCGAAGGCATCCGTCAAAACCTCGACAATCAAAAATCCCTTTTTATTCAGCCTTTCTTTGAAACATCTGAGAAATATTATCTTACCTGGAAAGAAGATAGTTACAGCGATAAAACTCTTCTAAATCGCCATTTACTGCAAATTTGCAACAAAGAACGCTTTCTAGAACTCATCCACAATTTTATTGTTTTTGACCTGGGTATCAAAAAAATCTGCCGTTTCCATCAATATTTTGGTGTCAAAGCTGCCCAAACTCACCTTCGTCGCAGGGATGGTGGTATTATTTGGCACTCTCAAGGTAGTGGCAAAAGTTTAACAATGGTTTGGCTTGCCAAATGGATTCAGGAAAATATCATTGATGCCCGTGTTTTAATTATCACCGACCGCGAAGAACTCGACGGTCAAATCCAAGGTGATTTTTTAGGTGTTAACGAAAACATCTATCTTACCAAAAGCGGTAAAGATTTGATTGACACCCTCAATGATGCGAAACACTGGTTACTTTGTTCTTTAATCCATAAATTTGGTAAAAAGAAACAACCTGACTACGACAACTATATAGCCCAACTCAAACACAGTTTACCCTCAAATTTTCGAGCAAAGGGTGATATTTACGTCTTTATTGATGAATGTCACCGCACCCAATCGGGTAAACTTCATAAAGCCATGAAGGAACTAATGCCGAATGCAGTGCTGGTGGGTTTCACTGGAACACCTTTATTAAAGAAGGATAAAGAACAAAATAGCACCGAAGTATTTGGTGACTATATTCACACGTACAAATTTAATGAAGCTGTAAGCGATAAAGTTGTCCTCGATTTGCGTTACGAAGCTCGCAACGTTGACCAAAATATTACCTCACCAGGCAGGATTGACCAATGGTTTGAAGCCAAAACCAAAGGTTTAACTGACTATGCCAAAACCAAACTCAAGCAGCGCTGGGGAACGATGCAAAAAGTTCTCAGTTCCAAATCCCGGTTAGAGAAAATCGTTGCGGACATTATCCTTGATTTTGAAACCAAAGACCGCTTATCAAATGGTCGTGGTAATGCGATGCTGGTTTCTGGCAGCATTTACGAAGCATGTAAATACTACGAATTATTTCAAAATGCAGGTTTTCCCAAATGCGCGATTGTCACTTCCTACGACGGTAGTTCCCAAAGCATCAAAGGGGAAAGCACCGGAGAAGATAAACCTACCGAAAAAATAGAGCAATATGAGATTTATCAAAAAATGCTCAAGGGTAAAGCAGCAGAGAGTTTTGAGCAGGAAGTCAAACAACAATTTATCCACGAACCAGCCAAAATGAAACTGTTGATAGTAGTCGATAAACTTCTAACAGGTTTCGACGCACCCTCAGCAACCTACCTCTACATCGATAAAACCATGCGCGACCACGGGTTATTTCAAGCAATCTGTCGCGTCAACCGCTTAGATGGAGATGATAAGGAATACGGTTACATTATCGACTACAAAGACCTATTTAAAAGCTTAGAAAAATCCGTTACTGACTACACAAGAGACGCATTTGATAATTATGACACCGAGGATATTGATGGACTGTTAAGCGATCGCCTGCAAAAAGGTGCGGAACGTTTAGAAGAAAGTCGAGAAAGCATCAAAGCTTTGTGTGAACCAGTGGAACCACCTCAAGATACTCACGCTCAGAACGGGAATTTGTATCTGGTGAAAGTCATTATTTTCAAGGAAAACGCTACTTACTAAACGTAATTTACCAGCAGGGTAATCCCGAAGTAAAAGTTAGAAATAATACCTACATCGACCTCTACGCCAGAGAAAACAGCGACACCAAACAACGCCAAGACGTGATGATGTCCTGGTATCGACAGCAATTAAAACAAGATATTCCCCAATTAATCGCCAAATGGGAACCGATTATGAATGTGCAAGTTGAAGACTGGGGAATCAAGCAGATGAAAACCAAATGGGGAACCTGCAACATCCGAGCCAAACGCATCTGGCTAAACCTAGAACTCGCCAAAAAAGCCAAACATTGCCTAGAATACGTCGTAGTCCACGAAATGGCGCATTTACTGGAAAGAAGTCATGGCGATCGCTTTGTGGCTTTAATGAATAAATTTATGCCCAATTGGCGATTTTGTAAGGATGAACTGAATCGATCGCCACTTGGAAACTATTGAGTTGTATTTTTGTCTTTTTCTTATTAGATTTACCAAAAGAACTAGAAAAGCTTTTTATCGGAGAAAGGCAGAAGGAAGAGGGCAGAGGGCAGAAGGAAATATAAAGCATAAAAGTAATAATAGATACCTCTGCTCTCCCTTCTGTCATAGGGGTACCCCCGCCACTATTGACGGTCTACGTTCAGGTGGGGTCAGAATCCCCATCTGAACGCCTCCTGCCTCTGCCTTCGTTCAATGGTTGCGAAATAGTACAATTGTTTGCATAAGTTCGCAATAAGATATTTAGGTGCTTTCTGCCTGCTTATTTGCTTGATTGGAAGGATAGGGAAGAGAAAAATATAGGGGTTGAAATCAGTAGTAAGTTCACTGTAGCCATAAGTTGTACTCGTAAGCTATAATTGTTGCTATAGATATATTTTAAATATTGTTGCAGAAAAGCCTTAAAATAGAATGGCTTATTGAGCTATCATAATATTGTATTAGGATTAAATCTCTTAAAAATGACATTAGAAAACCTCAAAAACAAACCTCTTGTCGAGGCAATATTTGAGATTAGATGGCAAGTAGAACAGCAAAATCAACTTACCATAGACTCCAATACGCAGTTTATTTTTGGTAGGTTATTTAACAGTATAAGTTCAGAATATCCTACATACGAACAACTACCTTCTTCAGTGATTCCCGACAATATGGCTGAAGGGTTAGTAAAACACAGATTTAGAAGTAAAGAAGGTTGGCCACTCGTACAATTAGGAACTGGCATTTTAACTTTAAACGATACAGAGAACTATAGCTGGGTAGATTTTAAAAATAGAATAGTTTATGCTGTAAATCAACTTTATAAAGTTCATCCAAATCAACAAGAATTTCGCCCTATACAACTAATATTAAGGTATGTAGATGCAGTAGATTTGCAATCAGAGGAGGATATTTATAAATTTTTGGAAGAGAAAATGAAGATTAACTTATCTCTGAATCCTTTACTTTTTCAAAAAACTTTAGTGGAAGAAAGCCCAATTCAATTTGATTTACAATTTGCGTTTAAATCTACTAAACCTAATGGTGCTGTAAATTTTAGATTGTTTAAGGGTCAAAAAATAAATAATCAAAATAACGAATTAACAGAAGCCTTAATATGGGAAACAACTATTCAATCACCTCAATCTGATATCCCTAAAATACCATTATATTTAGATACATGGCTAGAGGATGCTCACTCCATTGCTCATGATTGGTTTTTTACTTTAATTGAAGGTGATTTACAAAGGAGATTTGAGTAATGTTTCAAGGATTGACTAGTTCAAGTAGGGATTTAGAAGATAAGAATATATCAACTACACAAAAAGTCAGAAAAACAGAGAGTAAATTATTGTCTTTGTATTCTTCTAATAAGTATGTTATTAATATGGAGAATATCCCTAGTAGTCATTCGATTCAGGAAAAGAGAGAGGATACACAACTTTCTGATTTCATAACTTCTCTAGCAATATTAGAGGATAATTCAAGACAGCTTTATACAAACCCTATATTAGCACAAATAAAAATAAACTCCTCGAACTTTACTTCATTAGGTACGGAAGTATCTAACTTTAAGTTTCATACAATTAACAGTAGTGTAATTGATTTCGTCAATAATTCAGTTAACTATCTAAAACCTATTTATATTTTTAATAACCAATCAGAAATAATTAAGTATTTAAACGAAAAAAAACATTTAATTCCCTTGTTAATAGATGCTAGCCAAAAAATAAAAAAAGTTTTTACAAATGAAAAATTGCAGTTAAGGATTGTACACGATCCAGAAATAAAGTATTCTAAAAAATTAACAATTGACATTCATACTTCGCTTGACGTAGATGAAGCATTTGACAAATTAAAAATATTAGATAATACTTGGTGGCTCGATATTTCCCCTTTAAGATATAATGATTTAGAGATTAATATTAATTTCGATGAAATTTGATTGGTTAGAATACTATGATTTAGCGAAAGAATTAGCTGATGTAAATTCAACAAATTCCGGGGATTCATCGGATAATCCTAAATCAAATAATCCTAAATCGAAAATTTCCGAAGCAAAGTTACGTTCATCTATCAGCAGAGCATATTATGGTGCATTTTGTACTGCTAGAAATTACTTACGAGATGTTTTGCTCGATCGAAGACTCTCAAAAGCTGGAAGTGCCGATATAAATGAGCACCAATATGTAGCTGATGAATTTAAACATAATAGAAGCAGCAAGAAAATGATAGAAATAGGGAATGATTTAAGTCGGTTGCGTCAATTCAGGAACAAGTCAGATTATGATGACAATATATATAATTTAGAAAAAGAAGTGAGCTTTGCTTTAAAACTAGCTGAAAATATTATTACTAAAATAACTGAATTAATTAATAATTGAATAAACAACAAAATAGGCTACGATAGAATACAAATGTAGTATTTTTAATTAACAAAAACTTTTTGCAACTTTACGATCTCCACGAAAGGCGTAAAACACCTGTGACACCACCCATCAACCCACAAAGCCGGAACCTTAAACCTAGCTCCACAATTAGGGCATTCCGACAACAACCGCAGCAGATGACGATTACACCCCTGCGTCTCCTTAAACTGCCACTCAATTCTGTGACAGGGAGACTCAGCATAACAAGCCCCACATAAGCGAATCGGCTCCATTTTCATTCCCACCCCAGCAGGTGGCAACATCAGCACTAATCTATCAGCATCAATCCCCACCACAGCAGCCAAATTTTCCAACTGCTGATGAGAAGGCGGGGGATTAAACCGAAATTTCTCCCAACGTGTGATCGCACCCCCAAGTCCCGCAGCTTTACCCAACCCAGACGGAGTTAAATCATTCGCTCGTCGAAACCTTCCCAAAAAATGACTTAAACTTTCTCCATCAAAGGGTTCGATTCGGAAAAGCCAAGGCTTAATATCTTCCGCTTCTATCACTTGTACTCCCCAGCCACTTGCTTCAAAGTTTCCAAGTCAATTTTTTGCAATCCCTTTTTCAAAGCCCGAATCGCAGTCTCTCGCAAAATCATATCCATCAAACCGATATAACCTCCTGTTGCTTCCCCCAAAGTCTTCAACATCGTCTGACTCGAAAGATTAGAAGCCACTGGTAATTTTAAAATTTGCTCAGAAGTAACCCATTCTTCATGAAGTCCATATTCTGAACCATACTGTTTGGTTAAAATCGCATGACGTAACGCCAAAGCTACAACTTGAGAACTTGGTGCATCGTAACCCAAGTTAATCCCCATAATGCAGCGTGAATAACTATCAATAACCGTTGTTAACCAAGGACGACCGAGAATTTTGCCATGCTGGTCTACCAACAAAACATCCACACGGGTATGGTCGCACTGCCAAACTTGATTACTATGTTCTACTTGTAAATCTTTTCCGTCATTGCATTTGTCGTAAAGGTAGTAGAAAATTCTGCATCCTGCATACAGTGTTTTATCAAAACATAGTTGTATTATACTACTTGAGTGACAAAGAATTTGTTAATTTATGCAAAATCATGATTTTCCCGATTTCTGGGAATTGACAATTAAATTGAGAAATATCTGGTATTTGACATCTAATTTGTGAATTAAAACTGAAAGGGCTGTGACTGCTTTAAATAGCAAAACCCTGTCATAGTTCTTGCAATGACAGGGTTTGATAGATTTTGAATTGTATGACAATATTTTGTTAAATTGACAAATAATTAGTTAATGTACACCCTTTATTAAACTTTTGCTAAAGTCACATTTTCTGGTTGGTCTTGATATTTACCTTGACGAGCTTCGTAACTGATAGCACAAGGTTCACCTTCCAAAAATAATAATTGCACCACACCTTCATTCGCGTAGATGCGACAGTCTGCGCTAGAAGAATTGGAAAATTCTAAAGTTAGATGTCCCCGCCAAGCAGCTTCCGCAGGAGTTAAGTTTGCAATTATGCCACATCTTGCATACGTGGATTTACCGATACAAATTACTGTAATATTCTCTGGAACTTCCAGTTTCTCCAATGCCACGCCCAAACCGTAGGAGTGGGCAGGTAGAATAAAATAATTACCACTAGCATCTGTATGCAAAGATGTTGGTTCTAAATTTTGTTGATTAAAGTTTTTGGGATCGACTACAGTTCCGGGGATGTGGCGAAAAATGCGAAACTCAACGCTTGATAGACGGATATCGTAGCCATAGGAAGATAAACCATAGCTGATGACACTACGTAGGTGTGAAGTGTCATTACTTTTTGTCTCTCGGATTAAACTTGGCTCAAAGGGAGAAATCATACCCTTTAGAGCCATTCTAGCAATCCAAATATCGTTCTTAATCACAAAATCACCGACTTTCTAAGATAGCGCGATCGCTGTTAATTTTAAACAAATTAGGATGTTTGAGATCCTCCCCATCCTACCTTGCGGTTGAGGGTGGGGATTCCAAGAATTACTTTTCTCTTGATTATTCAATCAAAAATGTTAATTTTGCTTGCAGCTACGGTACAGGGTAAGCTAAAATCCAAAATTCTTTAAGGTCGATGAGTTCGACGGATTTCTGTGATTTGGTCTGCGACATCAAGAATTGATTTAGGCATCTCTGGCCCTGTGAGAATGATATCAACATTCCGAGGACGTTTTGCCAGAAATCCTAAAACTTCGGCTTCGGGAACTAAACCAAAGTTAATCGCTAAACTTAACTCATCCAGGACAACGAGAGAATACTTACCCTCGAAGACAACCTTTTGTGTATGTTGCCACAGTTCTTGTAGAGATTCGCTTTCAGTATCGTCTAGATGGGGTGTATCGATACAACGAGGTAAATCGCAGCGAATCCAATCTAATTTTTGGGCTAGTCGAATGGGTTGATTGTAGCCCTGATGAATGCCACCTTTGAGAAATTGCACTATTAATACTGGTGTGCCTTGACCGGCAATTCTCAGTGCCTGCGCCATAACAGTAGTAAAAAAGTTCCGATGCAAGCTAGTGAAAACTTGCACTAGTCCTTCAACCGGATATTGGAAGTTAAGACTTGAATTTACGCTTGGGGTTTCTAGCTGGGCGACCATAGGGAAATGTCAAAAATAGTACAATAGATCAAATCAGTTTTGCTCTTGTTAGTTGATGCCAACGTATCTCTATAATCCAGCAATTTTAAAAAAAATGTATTCTATCTAGCAAACTGCATTCCTAGTCAAACACTAGGTTTGTCTTTAAGTCAATAGTTATTTAAATTTATATATTTGCTTGGATCGTGAAACTAATTGTTAAAAATGACACAAATATTATGAAAAAAGCTGGTAGCAGTTCAAAATTAATAAATGTTATATTTCCTGTTTATTTGGGCACAACAGATTTAGAGCGTTATTTACGTGACATGACTAGAACCAAACTCCGCTCCTCCCGTACGAGCGGGGTAAAGAGCGCTCCTTTGCTCCTTTGGACTCAATATAAGTAATTGCTTAAGAATACCTAAAGCGCTAGATGAAAGCGTAATCTTGAGGCTATATCCTATTATTCAAAAATTGAGGCTACTCCAATGGTTTGGCAGCGCCCAGATGGTCGGCAACCTGATCAACTCCGTCCCATCAGCTTTGACTCTGGTTTCACCCGCTTTGCTGCGGGTTCTGTTCTCACAAAATGCGGTGATACTCAGGTTCTTTGTACTGTCAGCGTGGCAGAGGGAGTCCCGAAATTTCTTGCCGGAACTGGTAAAGGTTGGCTAACTGGTGAGTATCGAATGCTCCCATCAGCTACCCAGCAGCGGTATGAACGGGAATTTATGAAATTATCGGGACGGACTCAAGAAATTCAGCGTTTGATTGGGCGTAGCTTGCGGGCAGCGTTGGATTTTGAAGCGTTGGGAGAACGAACCTTGACAGTGGATGCTGATGTGTTACAAGCAGACGCCGGAACTAGGACAGCAGCGATTACAGGCGGGTTTGTGGCATTAGCACAGGCGATTTCTAAATTATTGAATTCGGGAGTCTTAAAGCGATCGCCTCTTGTTGGACAGATAGCGGCGGTTTCTGTGGGCTTATTAGAATCCGAGCCATTTTTGGATTTAAACTACCCAGAAGACGTTGCAGCGGCTGTGGATTTCAACGTAGTGATGAATCAGCATCTGGGGATAATAGAAGTCCAGGGAACCGCAGAGGAAGCTAGCTTTAGCCGTCACCAGTTGAACCAACTACTGGATTTTGCTGAAAAAGGAATTCAGCAATTATTAATCGCTCAACAGGAGGCTATACCGGATTGGAAGCAGATTTTTCTTTCTTGAGTAGAGGATTAAATTCGGGGCAGGGGAAGAATTAATTCCTTTCCCATTCCCGAGTCGGGATGTTAAGAGTTTCAAAAGGTAAAACAGGAAATTGTCATAATTTCGCTATTCTATTGCTGGAAGTCGGGAATACGAAAAGTGAAGTGATGAACAAAAAGCTAGAAGTTTTATCAGATCGGTCAGCGCTGATTGCACGAGCGCTAGAATTGATATTGTCTAAGATAGAAACTGCCATTCAAGAGCGGGATCGGTTTACCATAGCCCTGGCTGGCGGTAGTACACCTGAACCATTATACGAAGCGATCGCCTCTTCAAACCTGGCTTGGGATAAAATACATGTGTTTTGGGGGGATGAACGTTATGTCCCACCAGATCATTCAGACAGCAATGAACTGATGGCGCGTCGTGCGTGGCTAGACCGGGTTGATATACCAGAGGCTAACATTCACGCCATGCCGACTCTAGATGGCGATCCCGCAGTTTCTGCCACGAAGTACGAACAGCATCTACAGGAATTTTTTCATACTTCGCCGGGAGAGTTCCCCAGTGTGGATGTAATTTTGCTGGGAATCGGCGATGATGCTCATACCGCATCTTTGTTTCCCCACACTCCAGCGCTAAAAGTACGCGATCGCTTAATTACTGTGGGTAACAAAGATGAAAATCCTCGCATAACCTTCACCTACCCATTTATCAATGCTTCTGATTGCGTGATGTTTCTGGTTACTGGTTCCAACAAAAGACCAGCCTTAGCTCAAATCTTTGCGGACTCGGCAGATGACTTCACATACCCATCCCGCCTCATTCAACCCCAAGGGGAACTTTGGTGGCTGCTAGATGCGGCTGCGGGTTTGGAACTCAAACCGAATCTGCGTATGTAACAGTAGTAATTGTTAAAATCTAAAGCTAGAGTTGCTCGCTCTGCTTGCCAGCACTATTTTTTGATGATCCTGAATAAAGGCTTAATTCCATGATCGTCTGTCCAAATTGCAATCACCCGAACCCAGACGGCGCTGTCCAGTGTGAAGCTTGTTACACCCCGTTACCAGCGACGACTAATTGTCCCAGCTGCGGAACAACCGTGCAAGCAGATGCGGCTTTTTGCGGTCAATGTGGCTTTAATCTGCGTGCTGCTAATGCACCATCTGTAGCTGCAACTATCGCTCCTGATATCGCAGTAGAGGCAGATCCCCTAGTTAGACCTGACTCAATTCCACAATCTGAACCTGTGGTTGTTACTGCAGCTGGCAGACCCCCTGAACCCGTCCCAGCGACAGTAGTGGCAGCCCCACCATCTGGAAACCCTCCTGAACCTGTACCAGCGACAGTGTTCGCAGCCCCACCACCCCCTGTATTAGAAGAACTGGAACCCGAACCCGCAGCCGTGGAATTACCACCGCCACCTGTATTAGAAGAACCGGAACCCGAACCCGCAGCCGTGGAATTACCACCGCCACCTGTATTAGAAGAACCGGAACCGGAACCTGCACCCGCGCCTGTATTAGAAGGACCTGAGCCTACAGCCGTGGAAGCACCTCCTGCACCGCCTCCACTAGCACCGCTGCCAATGACAGCATCTAGAACTCAACTTCAACAGATTACTGCGGGTTTAGTCCACTTACAATCTGACACCCACATAGAGTTACCGCATAATCTCTCTGTAATTCATATCGGCAAGCCGAATGACCGTATCCCTCCGGATATAGATGTATCAGGATTTCCTAACTCTGAAGTTGTCTCACGGATTCATGCAGATATTCGTGTTGAGGGAGATGGCTGCTATATCGAAGATGTCGGAAGTTCCAACGGCACTTATATCAACAACTTGCCGTTGTTGCCAGGGAACCGACACAGATTGCGACCAGGCGATCGCATTAGTTTGGGTAAAGGAGACATGGTGACATTCCTTTTCCAACTTTCATGAGGAGGTTATAGTGGAAAAAATTTAACACTATCCTTGCGTGATTACACTAATCCTACTGCATCCACTAAAATCCATCACGGCTCAAAGTTGGACTTTTGAGGACGAACCAATCATTCGCATAGGACGGGCGATGGATAATCATGTTGTTCTCTATAGCGCTGTGGTTTCCCGTCGTCATGTCGAAGTGCGACAAGTTGATGAAGGCTGGCAAGTTATTAGTTTAGGTGCTAACGGCACTTATGTGGACGGGGAACTGATTTTTCAAGCTCCGGTAATCGATGGAGTAATCCTTCGTCTTGCTCGTTCTGGTCCCCAAGTCCAAATCCGTTTAGGAGAAAATGACTCTAATGAAGTCATAGCCGGAACAACTTTATTGGAGCGTTTTCCGCAAACTGTGGGTTCGAGTTAGTAGTTAGTAGCTTGAGAAAGGGTAAAGGGTAAAGGGTAAAGGGTAAAAAAGAATAGAATTCCCCCCTTCCCCTTTGCCCCTTCCCCCTCTTCCTACCAACCTATTAGGATAGAAGTAATTGAGTTAATAAATTTATCCTTTGAGTTGAGGGTTTAACATCTTGACCTCTACAGGTAGGTGGCTCGTTTTAAGTTGAGGCCCCAATCCACATATATAAACTTCTTCCTTCTTCCTTCTTCCTTCTTCCTTCATTCATTGAAACTCACTATGACGCAATCTGGTAAAAATATCGAATGGCTCCAAAATCAAGCCCCGCCAACTGTGAAGCGGATGGGGCTTACTTGGTTAATTGCTGCGGCGATCGCTACTGCAGTATTATGGCAAATCCCAGGTGGGGATTATATTTTATACCCCTTTACCATCTTGGCGACTTGGTTCCACGAAATGGCGCACGGTTTAATGGCCATGCTATTGGGGGGACAGTTTCAGCAATTGCAGATTTTTTCCAATGGTTCCGGTGTTGCTTCCTACGCTGTTCCAGTATCTTTCGATCCAATTCGTCGTGCCATAATCGCAGCAGCAGGTCCGATGGGACCTCCGATTGCTGGTGCAGCTTTAATTTTGGCTTCGAGAAGCTTTAAAATTGCGAGTTTAAGCTTGAAGATATTAGGCGGATTTTTACTGCTTTCCACATTAATTTGGGTGCGATCGCCTTTTGGCTTTGTTCTAATTCCTTTACTAGGTTTAATTATTCTCGGTATCAGCTTGAAAACACCGCACTGGTTCCAGGGGTTTGGGATTCAATTCCTTGGGGTACAAGCTTGTGTGAGTACTTACCACCAACTTGATTATTTATTTAGCTATAGCGCTGGTTCTTTGGGAATTTCCGATACTGCCCAAATACAGCAGAATTTATTACTCCCTTATTGGTTTTGGGGTGGATTGATGGCGATCGCTTCTCTAATTATTTTGGTGCAGAGTTTGCGTGTGACTTATTACAAATGAAGGAAGAAGTAAGAAGAAATAGCTAATAAAAACTTTAGTTCTGATGAATTTAGAGCTTCAGTCAAAAAAAAAGATGTTTTTTTCATGCTACGCAAACTCAAAAAACAGCGTCCTTGTTTCAATCTCATTTTTTTAAAGGTGACTCCTTCTTCCTTCTTCCTTCTTCCTTCTTCCTTCTTCCTTCTTCCTTCTTCCTTCGTGAATAAGGTATTATTCGTTTTGCTACGGAGTTTTTTTATGTCTTTCGATTCTTATAAAAATATCGGTGAAGTTCTGAAGGAATATAATATTATTTCATCTGAGGCCAATTTTATTATAGAAACGCCAATAAACATTCGGGAAGCATTCAAAGAAGATTTGGAATTTTCACTCCGAGAATTTAATTTTGAAGATTCAGAGTACGCTATTTGTGAAGCAGTTATTTTCCCTATTTTGAAAGAAATATATCGCAATTACCGTGAGGATTTTACACTTTGGAGTCACAAAAGTCTGACTTATGACGAAAAACTCTCTGGTGTACCTGATTATCTGATTGCGAAAAAGTCCCCGTTAGGAAAAGAGGTTTTTGAAAAGCCATTTTTCGTGGCAGTTGAAGCTAAAAGGGATGATTTTAACAAAGGATGGGGACAATGTTTATCTGAAATGGTCGCAATCCAAAAGATAAATCAGCAACCGGACAAACAGACCATATATGGAGTTGTGTCTAATGGTCAATTTTGGCAGTTTGCTAAATTGAAAGCTAATCTGTTAACTAGAGAAGTTAATTCTTATATTTTATCTAATTTAGATACATTATTGGCAGCTATTAATTATATATTTATTCAATGTGAGCGCGAGCTTGAAATGCTTGCGTTTAATATCTCAATCACCTAGTAGTTCGCCAGATTAATTTCGCTCTTATTCCAAGATGCCCGACTTATTTAAGAAGTCGGGATCTAATCCTCATAAATAGTATTTACTCCTTCCCAAACGGCTGTACCCAATATTTCCAATTTTCTTTATTAAAAGGTGACTTCCACTTTTGAATTAATGCCAATTCTAACCTCTGCCTTGGTCTTGTAGAAATCGGCGCATCCCACCAAAAGCCAATGTTCACGGCAGTTTTTAACCCATACCGATAATGCAAATCTTGGTACTTTTCAATATACCGCTTGCAATCATGTACCCCTTTCCACCGCTTGTTAGATTTACAAGTTTCGCCGATATATAGTAGCAAATTTGTTGCCATATCGATGACAAAATACAAACAGGCTTCACCAGGACTATCGACAGGTAAACGATAAAATGATAGTGCCGATGGCTGTAAAATAAACGGGTCGATAATATCCGGGTCAACGTGAGACTTCGGTATTTGAAATAAAGTATTTTGTTGAATGGGTTCGCTTGTTCTTACATGTTGTTGATGGACAATGATTTGGTTTTTCCACTTTGTGAGTGTTTTCTCATCCATCAACAACACTGGAGTTCTGTTGCCGAGTACTGGCTTAATTTCCGAGAGTGAGAACAAGTCAAGTTGATTGATTTCCAATAGCACTCCCTAAAAACGCAACTTGGGAATGCTAACACTTATTTGTTATATTTAGAACATTAGCTTTGTAACTCTGTATACATTTAATTCGGAATTGCTAAATTTACAAAACTTAGCAATTCGTGCCAATTATCACCTAGCCAAGCAGCCGTTTTAGCTAGATGTGCCTGAAGTTTTGCGATCGCCGAGGCAAACCCTCAAGCTTTGTGAGAAATCCGGTTAAGTGTGATTTTTTACTAGCCAACTGCAAACCCATCGAACTGGCGCATAAACGGCGAGTGATATGCCAGCACAATATCCTCTTTCGCTACTCCTAGCTTTATAAGTTCATCTGCAAATCCAATCTCAGTCCCATCATGCTGTACCCAAATCTTGCTATCTTTAATATCAATATGTACCGAACACCCATAAATACGGCGCTCGTTTTTCCATCCGGCACTAACAACTTGATAGTGATCTCGTTCTAAATCAAAAACAGGCATAACTTCAATTTCACCCGATGAGAATTTATAGTTTGCATATTGTTCTAAGACTTGTTTTACCAACTGTCTATATTTCTCTACCTTTTCCATTCGACGATGACCTCCTGCTTAGGATCGTAAATTAAAAGCTTTAAGCTATATTTCTGTACCATTCTCTGCACAAACCGCTTTTCAAAAAAGCTTTTGTAAGCTTGCATTGGAACTGCTAAATACAAAGTTCGCTCGGGTTGATCGAGTTCCAAAGCTTCCTGATAGTTGAGAAATTGCCCCAAGGCTGTATGAAATGTTGAAATGGCTGATGCTTGCAGGAAGGTTTTAATCTCTACCGCAATTTTATCTCCTGACCTTTGCGCTGCCAGCAGTTGCTCGGCTCCCAGATCAATCAGCAGTTCAACGTCCTCAATTTGAAGGCGCAACGGGTCATCCGTAATTGTCCAACCATCTTTTTCGAGCGCTCGCCTGACTACATCATGAAATGCATCTCTTACAGACATTGTTCTTTAATACTAACTGCCTTCCATAATTAGAGCATATTTCAATTTCGAGTTATTGGAGTACAACTGAACAGGCAAAAAGTGCCACCACCCGTAGCATTACAGGACTTAAACAGCTCTGCTTGCTTAGGTATTAGCGCCAACCTTAAACTTGTATGAGTTGCTCAATTTTGCCTGACTGAGAATGACAGTACTGATGCGGAGCGGTGAGATTAATTCTGTGTCACAGAAATTTATGGCCTCGCAACATTGGGAAACTACATCAGGTTAGGGGTACATGGAATAGATAGATTGCGTGTAATACCAAATAAGGCAGGACTATGCCAAAACCGGAAAAGAGATAGGGGAGTCAAATATTTTAGAATAAACATTTAGCATCTATTTCCCCGCTAGGCATACTTGTATAATGATTTATTCTGTTGTCATCAATCTGGGGTATGGTAATTTATCAGAGGGATTTCCTGTTGTGACTGTTGGGTTATGGGCATTAAATAATCCTCGTCCGCAGCAATTTGTCGGTAGTTTACCACCAGCACCGAATTTAGTAGATTTGTATCGAAATTGGCGATTGATTTATCAAAATTTGTGCGATCGCCTACCAAATATATCGATGAGCAATTTAGCTAAAAATACTCGTCATTTGCAACTATCACAAGAACAAGATGATGATGATGAACTGGAAATTGATGAAGGTGAAATCACGAATGTCTCTGTAGTAGACTTTAATGATTTATGTCAACAGTTACAGCAAACTATTAATACTTGGCTGGAATCACCAGGAGTTATGAGTATTAGCCGACAGCTACGGGCTTCACTTAACCGTACTGATGAAATAAGAGTAATTATCGAAACTCAAGATATTATTATCGAAAAGTTACCTTGGCATTGTTGTAGTTTTTTTCAAGATTATCGACACTCAGAAATTTCTTTTTCGAGAACTGAATATCAACAGGTTCCCTGTTGTAAATTGGCGCAAATTACTAGAAGTCAAGTGAGAATTTTGGCAATTTTTGGCAATTCTCAAGGTATTGATTTAGAACAAGAAGAGAGGTTTTTACGAAGTTTACCAGACTCGGAAGTTGAGTTAATTGTCAAGCCCTCACGACAAAAATTTAATGATAAACTTTGGGATTCTCAAGGATGGGATATACTCTTTTTTGCTGGGCATAGTCAAACCAAGCAAGAAACAGGGATAATTTATATTAATGAAAATCCAACCAATAATAGTTTAACTATTGAACAATTAGAAGAAGCGTTAAAAACTGCAATTGAGAAGGGTTTGAAACTAGCAATTTTTAATTCTTGCGATGGTTTGGGGTTAGCTCATGGTTTGGAAAAATTAAATCTACCGACAACAATTGTAATGCGGGAACCTGTAGCGAATCGGGTTGCGGAAGAATTTTTTAATTATTTTTTACAAGGGTTTGCATTTGAAGAAAAATCTTTATATACCTCAGTACAGCAAGCACGACGTAGATTACAAGGATTAGAAGATGATTTTCCCTGTGCAAGTTGGTTACCTGTAATTTTTATTAATCCCGCAGAAGAACCACTAAGTTGGGTGAAATTCAAGGAAAAACTTGACGAGCAAACTATATTTAATAATAGTCAAATAAAAACGAAAAAAAAGCGTCAGGATTGGGGAGACGCAATTGATGTTTCGATATTTTACGGACGCAATGAAGAAATTAACACGTTAAAAAAATGGATTGTTACAGATAATTGCCGATTAATTAGTGTAGTTGGAATGGGTGGAATTGGTAAAACAGCTTTATCTGTAAAGTTAGCAGAACTTGTTGAAAATGAATTCGATTGTTTAATTTGGCGAAGTTTGCGAAATGCTCCACCTATAGAAGAATTATTGAGCGATTTGATTGGTTTTTTATCTGAAGAAAATCAAATAGTTTTAGAAAATTCATTAGATAAACAAATATCTCAATTAATTGAGTGTCTGCGTGTTTCTCGCTGTTTAGTAGTCCTGGATAATCTCGAATCGATTTTAGACAGTCACAAACAAGCGGGAAATTACCCTGAAGGATATCAAGGATACGGACAACTTTTCAGATGCGTCGGAGATACTCGTCATCAAAGTTGTATTTTAGTAACCAGTCGAGAAAAACCCAAAGGATTCGGCAGCAGGGAAGGGGATAATTTACCAGTGCGATCGCTGACATTAAAAGGGTTAAATTATCGAGAGGGGGAATTAATCTTAGCACAAAAAGGTTTATCGTCATCAGCAACGGAAATAAATAGCCTAGTCGAAGCTTATGCAGGTAATCCTCTAGCACTAAAAATTGTAGCTACGACGATTGAGGAATTATTTGATGGTAATATCACTGATTTTTTACAAGAAGGTACAATTATATGCAGTGATATTTTCGATTTGCTTGCCCAGCAGTTTCATCGTCTCTCGATTTTAGAAAAAGAAGTAATGTATTGGTTGGCAATTAATCGGGAATGGATATCTTTAAAAGAGTTACAAAGCGATATTATTGATCCTGTCAAAACACGAGATTTATTGGCAGCTTTAGAGTCTTTACAATCACGCAGCTTAATTGAAAATCAAGCTGGTAAGTTTACTCAGCAATCAGTGGTGATGGAGTATGTAACTGAAGAACTAATCGAACAAGTTGCTCAAGAAATCTATGTGAAAAAAATTCATTTTTTTGACAAATATGCTTTAATTAAAGCTCAAACTCAAGATTACCTCATCAATGCTCAAATCCAATTTATTCTCAAACTTATTACTGATAAATTATTAACCTTTTGGGTGACACCGCAAACTATTCACAACCATTTAAATCAGCTTTTATCCCAACTTAAATCCTCGACACCTCCAAAACCAGGATATGCTGCGGGTAATATCATTAATCTCCTGCGACAACTTGATATAGAACTAAATAATTATGACTTTTCTAACTTAAATATTTGGCAAGCTAATCTCCAAGGAATCAATTTACAACAAACAAACTTTGCTAATTCCGATTTAAGTAAATCAGTATTTACCCAAACTTTAGGTAGTATTTTAGCAGCCAAATTTAACCCCACAGGTAACTTATTCGCAACAGCAATTGATAATCAAATATATCTATGGTCAGTTGACTGTGGGAGACAATTACTTCAACTTGACGGCCATACAGCTTGGGTGCGATCGCTTGCATTTAGCCGGGATGGTAAAATCCTAGCTAGCGGTAGTCACGACCACACGATCGGGTTATGGAATGTCGAAACCGGAAAATGCTTGGCACAACTAACAGGTCATACATCAGGAGTGCAATCCGTTGCTTTTAGCCACGACGGTAAAACTTTAGCCAGTGGTAGCAACGATAAAACTATCAGATTATGGAATATCTTAACCGGACAATTATGCCTAGTTTTGCAAGGACATACGAATAATTTAACTTTTGTCACCTTCCATCCCAACGGACAAACATTAATTACTGCAAGCACCGATAATACCGTCAGATTGTGGGATATCCAAACTGGCAAATGTTTACAAATATTTAATATTCAGATTAATTGGGAACTTGCGATCGCTTTAAGTCACGACGGACAAACCTTGGTTACTGGCAGCAATGGGAATGCGGTAAAATTCTGGGATATATCCACAGGTAGATGTATTAAAATTTTACCAGATTACAACAGCTTTGTCTGGTCGATAGCTTTTAGCACCGATGATAAAACCATAGTTACTGGCAGCGAAGATAACACAGTCAAAATCTGGGATGTCGAAACGGTCGAATGTCTGCAAACCTTACATGAACATCACCAGCGTGTTTGGTTAGTCGATTTGCATCAAAATAATCAAACTTTACTGAGTATCACCGAAGACCAAACAATGAAACTATGGGATATCTCATCACGACGCTGTTTAAAAACATTAAAAGGATACAGTAATTGGATATTATCTCTTGGCTTTAGTCCAGATGGTCAAACATTAGCCAGTAGCTCTCAAGACCAAAAAGTGAGATTATGGGATATTAAAACGGGAAAATGCCACTTAATATTAGAAGGACACGATAACTTAATATCTTCAGTTGCCTTTGCTCCTCAACATATTCAAGATTGTCTGCTAGCTAGCGGTAGCGATGACAAAACCATCAAACTCTGGAATCATCAAGGTGAATGTTTCAAAACACTGGAGGGACACGAAGCTTGGGTATATTCTGTTGCTTTTAGCCCCAAGTGCGAAATTTTAGCTAGTGCTAGTCGCGATCGCACGGTAAAACTTTGGGATTGGCGAACTGGTGAATGTTTACATACTTTAGTGGGGCATCAAAATCGAGTTAAATCTGTCAGCTTTAATCCTTACAGTACCATAGTCGCAAGCGCCAGCGATGACAAAACCATCAAAATATGGGATGTAAATAATCAAACCTGCTTGCACACACTTATAGGACATGAAGATAGGGTGGATTGCGTAATTTTCAGCCCGAATGGAAATGCTCTAGCTAGTGCAAGTTGCGACAAAACTATTAAATTATGGGATGCGAACACCGGGGAATGTGTACGTACATTACAAGCACATACCCACAGAATCCGTGGGATCGCATTTAGTGCAGATGGTCAGATTTTAGCTAGTTGTAGCGACGACCAAACAGTAAAACTGTGGGATGCCAATACAGGTAAACATATCAGAACATTATCAGGACATGATAAGGCTGTATGGACGGTTGCAATTAGCCCCAATAATTGTACATTAGCTAGCGGCAGCGAAGACCAAACCATTAAACTTTGGGATATGCAAACAGGTGAGTCCACCTCCCGTCTTGGCTTACAGCCAGATGGGAGAGTGGCGAACCCTCCTCGTGAATGCATCAAAACCTTGAGATGCAGTAGACCATATGAAGGTATGAATATTAGCAATACAACTGGTTTAACAACCGCTCAGAAAACAATCTTAAAATCCCTTGGGGCAGTAGGAGAATAGGGGAGGCAGGAAGCAGGAGGAAGAAAATACATTTTTTTTCCCTTCTACCTTCTGGTTTCTGATTATGGGCTATTTTGAACCATTGTCAGTGCTGTAATTAACCATTCCCAAATCAAAATTCAATAAGAGGGAGGATATCAAAATTTTTATAGATCATGTATCATTCAGCTTGGCCTACTGATAAATAAATGTAATATTTTACTTTCATCATGAATGAAAAAGTTCGAGAACCAAATAAACCTAACACAGAAGATCAAGAATCGAATGATTCCTCTCGTTCTCCTGGAGTCACAGACAGGGGCTTGATTAGCCATAACAAGGATAATACAAAGGAGGCTAGTAAAGACAGTAAAATAGATGTAACTAGTCAGCAGGATAAGCCTGGTGATTCAGTCAAATCAGTAGAAACGCTAGATGAAGATTAACTAAATATAACAATCTGTCCTTTATTGACACAGAAACTGCATGAAGGGAAAACGCCTAAAAAGCCACAAAGTCAACAGCCTTGCTCAGTAATTATTCATACTCTTCACACAAGCCAATATATCGTCCATGCCACAGTTTGCCTGTTTCGGTTAACCCCAATTCTGGGGGAGAAAAAAATTCAATTTCAAGTCCCCTTTGAATCGGGGAGCCACTGCGTTGGGCGGCTCTGCCGACTTGTAGCATGTGGCGTGGATTTAGGGGGCTTAAACTAAAAATCAGCTAACTAACGCTTTCGGTGGAACTGGGGGTTGGGCTGCTATCGCATTTGGACAATCACACCCTTGCTCAACATCGGTAATATTAGCAAGAGTAGTCTCAGCAATATTACGGACAGCTTCTTCGGTAAAGAAGGCTTGATGTCCGGTAATTAGGACGTTGGGAAAGGTAAGCAGGCGCTGGAAAACATCATCTTGAATGATTTCGTCAGACAAATCCTCAAAGAATAAGTCTGATTCTTGTTCGTATACATCCAGACCTAATGAACCCATTTTACCGGACTTCAGCCCTCTAGTAGCGGCTTTGGCATCAATCAACCCACCCCGACTGGTGTTGATTACCATCATTCCCGGTTTCATCTGTTCGATAGCCTCTATGTTAATCAGGTGATGGGTTTCGGGCATGAGGGGGCAATGTAGGGTGATGATATCGGAGTTGGCTAATAGTTCCGGTAGTTCGACATATTTAGCACCCAATGCTTCACATTCAGGGTTGTGATATACGTCGTATGCTAGGAGGTTACAGCCAAATCCTTTGAGTATCTGTCCGACAATGACACCGATTTTCCCTGTGCCGATAATACCAACCGTGCGTCCGTGTAAGTCAAATCCCAAGAGTCCATCAAGGGAGAAATTGCCTTCCCTGACGCGGTTGTAGGCACGATGAATTTTCCGGTTGAGGCTAAGAATCATGCCGATAGTATGCTCTGCTACTGCGTAGGGGGAGTATGCAGGTACGCGAACAACGGTAATGCCGAAATCAGCGGCGGCTTTCAAATCAACGTTGTTAAATCCGGCACAGCGCAAAGCTAGTAAGTTGGTACCGCATGAGGCGAGAATTTCGAGGGTTGCGGCATCAGCTTGATCGTGGACAAAAACGCAAACTGCGGGAAATCCGGCTGCGAGGATAGCGGTATCTCGATTCAGACGGGGTTCAAAGAAGGCGAGATAGTGTTGCTGGTTGGAGTTTGCAGCTTCGAGAAACTGGCGATCGTAGGCTTTGGTACTAAATACTGCGACTTTCATTAATTACCTCAAGCTCTATGCTGCATGGGTTTCGAGTCTATGATAACTTGACTGGTTAAGCATAGTTGGCGATCGCCGACTATAGACGGGTGGAAGGATTTGGCTTTGTTTGGATAATATAAATCTCAATCAAATATTCACAATCATTTTCGGATTGCTCTACAGATAAATTCTAGGTAATATTTGACCTGTTTGTATTTTGCTACAGTCCTATTAAAGGATACAAAAAGAGTGAATTAGGGGTAAGACCCCTCAAAATTAATGTGGTGGGGTACTAGCAGAGTTCCGTCGCTTTAGCCCGATATTGCTTGCTGGCTCGTCGTTGCGACGACCTCTGAAAATCAATCAACTTTTCTTAATATATATTTGTTTTATTTAACACACTTAGGGGTTGACAAATCAAGTTTTTTTGAAATGATGGTTGTATATCTTTGATATAACCTACGGGATAAAGTCAATGAACGCAACGGCAAAAAGATTGTCTCTCGCGCTAGGGATGCTTGCGATCGCGACTGGTTGCACAGCGACATCCAACCCATCGGCTCAAACTGAGCAACCGCAAGAAGCGACGCAAGTCACTAATTCACAAACGGTTGCAACAAGCACAATTAAGATTGATGGTTCCAGTACGGTATATCCAATTACACAAGCTATAGCTAAAGAATATAAAGCAAACCCAGAGAATAAGGCAATTGTTGAAGTTAAAATTTCCGGTACTAGTGGCGGGTTTGAAAAATTCTGTAAGGGAGAAACAGACATCAGCAACGCTTCCCGACCGATTTTGAAGGCAGAGATGGAAGCTTGCGATAAAAATGGTATCAGGTTCATGGAGTTTCCCATTGCCTTTGATGCCCTTACTGTTGCTATTAATCCGCAGAACAACTGGGCAAAAGACATTACTATAGAGGAATTAAAAAAAATCTGGGAACCTGGGGCTGAGGGAAAAATCACCAAATGGAACCAAGTACGTTCATCTTGGCCCGATAAACCCCTAAATTTGTATGGTGCAGGTGGCGATTCTGGTACTTTTGACTACTTTACAGAGGCAACTGTAGGTAAAGCCAGAGCCAGCCGGAAAGACTACACAGCCAGCGAAGATGATAATGTCTTGGTGGAAGGGATTAGTAAAGATCCGAATGCCTTAGGTTACTTTGGTTACGCTTATTACGAACGAAATCAAGATAAATTAAAAGCGCTAGCTGTCAACAGCGGCAAAGGAGCAGTGTTGCCTTCGCTAAAAAGTGTAGAGGAAAACAAGTATCAGCCGCTTTCTCGACCTTTGTTCATCTACGTCAATCTTTGGTCTAACAAAGATAGAACAGCATTAAGTAATTTCGTCCGATACTACATCGAGAAAGGATCAAAGGCAGCTAGTTTTGTCGGATATATACCTTTACCTAATGACAGCAAGAACCTAAATTATGTCCACTTGAACAAAGGCAAGGTGGGTACAGTATTTGGTGGGGAAGCAAAGCTGAACTTGACTATTGGGGAATTGTTACGGAAAGAAGGGAAGTTTTAAACCTTGTTTCGCAGTGCAAACAGAAAGCTTTAGCAGAAGGCATTGGCACTCTTACTTGAGTGGGGAGCAAATACTGGTGTAGTTATATGTATACCCATGTGGGAGCTACCAATCTACTTTTATGGGTGTTTTTGACTTATATAGCGGTAGGAAAACTGATGACAGTTCGTGTTGGAATCAATGGATTTGGTAGGATTGGACGGCTAGCTCTGCGGGCTGCTTGGGGTTGGTCAGAACTAGAATTTGTTCATATCAACGAGGTTAAAGGTGGGGCCGAGGCAGCCGCTCACTTACTGAAGTTCGATTCTGTCCACGGACGTTGGGCATCGGAGGTGGAAGCTGAGGAAGCTTGCGTCCTCATTGACGGCAAGCCCCTCACTTTTAGCGAGCATTCCCAACCCGGTGAAGTTCCTTGGCAAGAGTTAGGTGTTGATTTGGTGCTGGAATGCTCCGGTAAGTTTAGGACTCCCAAAACCCTTGAGCCTTATTTCAAACGGGGTGTACGTAAGGTAATTGTGGCGGCTCCCGTGAAGGAAGAAGCGCTGAATATCGTTATGGGGGTGAATGACCAACTTTATGAGCAGGACAAGCATCATCTCCTAACCGCTGCCTCCTGTACTACCAACTGTTTGGCTCCGGTTGTGAAGGTAATTCATGAAGGTTTGGGCATTAAGCATGGAGTAATTACAACAATCCATGACAATACCAATACTCAAACCATCGTGGATGCCCCTCATAAAGATTTGCGTCGTGCAAGAGCTACCAGCCTGTCTCTGATTCCCACATCAACTGGATCGGCAACGGCGATCGGGTTAATTTATCCCGAACTCAATGGCAAACTCAATGGTTTAGCTGTGCGGGTGCCATTACTCAATGCTTCTCTAACTGACTGTGTATTTGAAGTCGTGCGGCCAACCACGGTAGAAGAAATTAATAACTTGTTAAAAACGGCTTCCCAGCAGGAACCCCTCAAAGGCATTTTGGGCTATGAGGAACGTCCTTTAGTATCTATCGACTACAAAGACGACCCCCGTTCTTCAATCATTGATGCCCTCTCCACAATGGTAGTGGATGAGACTCAAGTGAAAATACTTGCCTGGTATGACAACGAATGGGGCTATGCCAACCGGATGGTTGAACTCGCCCGTAAGGTAGCTCTGAGCCTGAACTAATTATAAGTTCTAAGTTTTGAGTTTCCCCCCTATTCTTTCCCTATTCTCTCATGGCTACTACTACAGCTTCTAGTGCCAATTTCAAGAACTATGTTCTAGTCACACTAGCTTACTGGGGTTTTACCATCACCGATGGTGCCCTACGAATGCTGGTGCTGCTCTACTTTTATAATATTGGCTATACCCCAATCCAAATCGCCTCCCTGTTCCTGTTCTACGAAGTCTTCGGAGTCATTACGAACTTTTTAGGCGGTTGGATTGGCTCCCAGTTGGGACTTAAGGTGACGCTTTACACTGGTATTGGACTACAGGTTTTTTCTCTCGTCATGTTGTCCTTTCTCAATCCGAGTTGGGCACAGTGGCTTGCAGTCCTTTATGTGATGGTTGCACAGGCATTTTCCGGGATTGCCAAAGACCTGACGAAGATGAGTTCTAAGAGCGCCATTCGGTTGGTGGTGCCTCAAGATGCCCAGTCATCTCTATTTAAATGGGTGGCAGTGCTGACGGGTTCCAAGAATGCCCTCAAAGGGGTTGGCTTCTTTGTTGGTAGCGCCCTTCTGGCTTCAGTTGGCTTCATAAATGCCCTGTGGATTATGGCAGGGGGACTGTCCTTGATTATGTTTTCTGGTTTACTGCTGCCCAAAGGGATGGGCAAAATCAAGAAGAAAGTCAAGTTTAGCCAACTTTTTTCTAAGAGCCGAGAAATCAATATTCTCTCCGCTGCCCGATTCTTTCTATTTGGCTCCAGGGATGTCTGGTTTGTTGTGGGATTGCCAGTATTTTTACGGGGACAGTTAGGCTGGTCTTTCTATCAGGTTGGTGGATTCTTGGCGTGTTGGGTCATTGGTTACGGCATTATTCAATTCCTAGCACCAACCCTGCTCCAACGATTTGGCTCTGGTGGTCCTCCGCAATCAAAGACTATCCAATTTTGGACATTTACTTTAACAGCAGTTCCAGCAGCGATCGCCCTTGCTCTCCAACTAGGCGTACCCCCTAATATTGCCATTATTGCTGGACTCTTTGTCTTTGGCGTGGTGTTTGCCTTCAACTCAGCGGTTCACTCCTACTTAGTGTTGGCATTTACCGACGATGACAAGGTGGCGCTGAATGTTGGGTTTTACTATATGGCAAACTCTGGCGGTAGGCTGGCAGGCACTGTATTGTCGGGTCTAGTTTATCAGTTTTACGGGCTGGTGGGTTGTCTGTGGACATCAATGTTCTTTGTGCTGGCAGCAGGATTGATTACTCTGAAGCTACCCAATCCCCAACCAAGCAAAGCAATAGCTTGGAAAGCTGGAGACGGAGAGTAAAAAACTGAGGTTCGGTTCTTCCTAAGTGTTTTGCCACCTCTGTTTGGCTTGAAAGGGAGTGTTGTCAATATTGGCATTCCAATGGACGTTGTGCGAATAGCGATTCCCCTAATCGTCTACTTCGTGCTAATGTTCTTGTCTAGTTTTTACATGGCCTGGAAAATCAAAGCCGACTACTCGAAAGCTGCGAGTTTGGCATTTACAGCAGCTGGGAATAATTTTGAGTTAGCGATCGCTGTCGCTATTGCCGTGTTTGGCATTAACTCCGGTGCTGAAGAAAGCTGCTGTAATTGGTCCGTTGGTAGAAGTGCCTGTATTAATTAGTTTGATTAGTGTAGCTTTTTGGATAAGAAAAGGGTTTTTCAAGGCTTCCTCATCATTTGTGTTGTAGCTTTAGTGGTTCGTGTCATTAATTCTGGGGGGTTGCTAGATCCCCGACTTCGTGAAAGTTGTCGGGGATCTGAGCCTCACGACTGGGCAAAACTAATGACATGAACTACTAAAACCTGTAATTGTCTGCTTTCAAGAATTCTGGCCGTTCCCAATATTAAATCAAATAGGTTCAAACGAATGGAGCAGCGAGCAATTCAGCTAATTATAGAAAACTTGTGGTGGGTGATTCCAACCAAACTGGCAGGTGTTCGTAAGCCAATGGCAGAGGAACTGAACGAGCTACAGACTGCCGGCATTGGTGCAATTGTTTCAGTTATAAATGACACCTCCAATCTCGCTTTGTATGAGCAGGCAAACATCCCCTACCTGTGGCTACCGATCGATATAGGTGGCTCACCGAGCCGAGAGCAGATTCAGGAATTACAAAACTTTGTTGACCAACATAATCGCCAAGGCTTGGGTGTTGCAGTCCATTGCACTGGTGGAATACATCGGACGGGAACCATTCTGGCTGCTTACCTGATTTGTAGTGGTTCGTCTTATAACGATGCAATGCAGACAATTGAAAAAGCGAACTCGTTGGTCGTACTGGAAGACCAACAAGTTCGCTTTTTGCGCTCTTTATCAGATGGTAAAAGTTCCCAAAACGATTGATTCGAGCGTCGTAGGGTGGCAAAAATCAAGTTTAAGTCAAGTAATCATACTGGAGGTTCAAACCAATGGAGCAAGAAACAATTCAGCCAATTGTAGAAAACTTGTGGTGGGTGATTCCAAGCAAACTGGCAGGTGTTCGCAAGCCAACAGCAGAGGAACTCAGGGAGTTACAAGCGGTAGGGATTGGTGCAATTATCTCCGTCCTAGATGACCCCTCTAATTTGGATTTGTATGAGCAGGCAGGCATCCCTTACCTTTGGCTGCCAACCAAGGGAGGCACCCCACCAAGTCGGGAACAGATTCAGGAATTAGAAAACTTTGTTGACCAACATAATCGCCAAGGCTTGGCTGTTGCAGTCCATTGTACCAATGGAATACGTCGGACGGGAACCATGCTCGCTTCCTACCTGATTCATGTCGGTTTGTCTTACGATTCGGCGATTCAGACAATACATTTGGCAAAGCCTGAAGTCGAACTGCGAGAAGCCCAAAGTGCCTTTTTGCGCTCTTTGGCAGGAGAATAAGCCAATTGGTATGATTTAGCGCTCAGGGCAAGCCCTGAGAGGAAAGTGGCACGCGACAATTGAAAAAATTGCCAAAGCCATGTGAAAACAAACGCCTCGCCGTTTTCAGTTGCAATTTCTCAATGCCACTTTTTAAAGCGTAATGATAGCGTTCTATCAACCAAGGGTCTGTATACCATTTCACGCAATGTGGTGCATCTTCTAAACGATTAATCTCCAGGCTAGTAATCAACAACCAACTAATCGGATTAATCCCCGATGGTTAGTTTTCCTCAAGTGCCAAAATCACTTAAGTAATTCAGAACTTTATGACTAATTTATTAATAATCGGTGGTAGCGACGCTGGTATTAGTGCTGGCTTACGGGCAAGAGAATTAGATTCTACGGTTGATGTCACCCTAGTTGTTGCTGATAGCTATCCTAACTACAGCATTTGTGGTATTCCTTTTTACTTAAGTGGAGAGGTTGCAGATTGGCGCAATCTTGCTCATCGAACAGCAGAAGAAATTACAGCCACAGGCATTAATTTGTTACTCAACCACACTGCCACGACTGTAAACGCTATCAACAAAAGTGTTCAAGTCGTGAATCAACAAGGGCAAGAACAATGGTTGACCTACGATAAGTTAATGATTGGTACAGGTGCCGTTTCTACTCAACCCCGTATCAAAGGGTTAGATATCAAGGGTGTGTTTCTATTGCATTCAATGGATGATACTTTTGCTGTCCACCAATATATGACTACTCATCAACCCCAGCGGGCGGTGATTGTTGGTGGTGGATATATTGGCTTAGAAATGGCAGATGCTTTAACTCATCAAGGTATAAGCGTTACCGTAGTGGAACATTCCCCAACAGTAATGAAGACGGTTGACCCTAGTTTGGGGCAAATGATTGCCGAAAAACTACAACAACACAGTATATCCGTAATTAATAGTACAGAAATTAATACTATCGAGCTGCAAGGAACGGAGTTAGTAGTTTCTGGTTCTAATGGTTTTTATAGAACTACTGATATGGTACTAGTTGCAGTTGGGGTTAAACCCTTAACAGACCTAGCGATGTCGGCAGGGTTGAAAACTGGTATACGTGGTGCTATCCAAGTCAGCAAAAAAATGGAAACTAACGTCCCTGATATTTATGCTGCGGGGGACTGTACTGAAACTTGGCATCGTTTGCTCAATGAGTATGTTTACTTACCCTTGGGTACAACCGCACACAAGCAAGGTCGGATTGCTGGTGAAAATGCGGTTGGTGGAAATCGAGAATTTGCTGGAACACTGGGTACACAAGTTGTAAAGATATTTGATTTAGCAGTTGCCCGTACAGGGTTGCGCGATTTAGAAGCTCAAGAAGCCAGATTGAATCCTGTGACAGTCGAGTTTGAAACTTGGGATCACAAAGTTTATTATCCAGGTGCGAAGAAATTAAGAATTCTCGTCACTGGTGATTCTCAAACAGGTAAGTTATTGGGTGCCCAAATCGCAGGACATTATCAGGGGGAAGTTGCCAAGCGCATTGATGTCTTTGCTTGTGCCTTATTTCATGAAATGAAGGTTGAGGATTTAAGTGAACTCGACCTAAGTTATACACCTCCTTTGAGCAGTCCTTGGGACCCCGTGCAAATGAGTGCCCAAGCTTGGGTAAAATATGTAAATAAGAGTAAGTTTTGAGACTTGACTAAATCGAATCGTAGGGTAGATATTTTTAAAGTTTGCAGGCAGTAATTACAAAAAAAAATCACCGTGAGGAGATAAGTACGTCGGCGTTAAAAATTGTCGTTATGACAAGGCAGGAGGCAGAAGGGAAGAGGCTTTTGGGCAACTTTACTTTTCGTTACATACTTAAGTTTTTTTGCGCCTTTCTACTTAATACTCCCCCTCGACCTAACTCAATGCCTATTCCGTTCGGGATATGTAAAAGTGGTCGTCCACTAATTTAAAGTTGGCAATAATTTTGAAGCCCATTCCTACGGAACTTCAATAGAAATCAAGGCATTTTCCGGCAAATAGCTAGAGAAGCGTCCTTCATCGGAAAGCACCAAAATTAAGCGCAGGGGATAATCTGGTGAGACTTGCAAATCGGCCCAGGGTATTGCTAACTCCAAACAATTGTCTAAAGCAACTTCGGCACGACTGCTTCGGTTCTGCCATTGATTATTCTCAACTGCTTCCTGAAACTGGATAGATTCCGTCAGCAAGTTAATTTCCAAATGGTGGTGGAATGCATAATTTAATGGTGCTGCATCCGGCACATCTGTCAAAGGTAGAGGGCTGTTGTGCATGGTTTTGCCGGGATAAAACCATAGTAAATTTAAGTCTGGGGGTAAATCTCGTCCCGGCTGAATGCCTGTTTTGAAGTCTAAGCGTAAATAGAAATTCAGGTGGTCTACCCCATAGAACAACCGCTGTATGGGGCTGCTGTTGTGCATTGTACCCCGTGCGCCACCAATTTCTATGCGTCCGGCTTTATCCCAGTCTTGTTCATCACCTTTGCCATTAATTATTGGATGAATAAAGCTTTCTGGTGCGTGGTCTGGTCGTGCTTCGTGAGCTTCTACTGGTTGTTTGAGATATGAAGGTATCGGTTCGTTCAATGCCCGGTAAATGCCGCACAGGTGTTCGCGAAATAATTGGTCGAAAATAGCGTCTTGGTTGGAGGAATGCCCTTCGCCAAACCACCAGAACCAGTCGGAACCCTCGGCAGCATACAATGCTTCCCAGGCTGCAGGGTTGTTTTCTTCCGTGGCTTCGGGATGATTTGCCAACATTTGCCTTGCCTGTGTCAGGTAGTCCCAAGCCCGGTTTTTGGCCGGATCGCCAATCCAGGTGGTGAAGCTGCCATCTACCCAAGAACCGCTGTGTAATTCGTCTGCTTTTATCGTCGCTGTGGCAGGAAATTCTTCGATAAATTCTGAGACGGTGACAAGTTTTATCCGGGATTCTTTTTCCAGAGTTTCGTATAATGCTTCCAAGAAGGGTTTGCCATCTTCGGGATAAAATTCCCAGCAATTTTCCCCATCTAGGGCGATGGTAACTAACCAAGGTTGTTCTGTCGGGTGGTCTTTTTGCATCTTGGCGATCGCTTGCAAATGTCCTACCAAATCTGCTGCTGCATGCTTGGGTGGCATCGCGCTGTAGGTAAACCCAATTAAATCTGATAGTCTATGGTCGCGGAAAACGATCGCTAAATCGCCTGATGGAGTTTCCAAACGGTAGGGACGATATAGCAGTGCTGGTTCTTGGAGATTCCCCGCTCCATCGCGATGGAAAAAGTTTTTCACTGTCCAGCCGAGGACTGCTTCATCTGAGCAAATCCACTTAAATCCTTGTTTGCTGATATACGGTAATATTTCCGGACTTACTGACTGCTCAGATGGCCATAAACCGCGTGGCGCACATCCAAATCTATCTATATATAAGTTCCAGGATTTTTTTAAATGTCGGGGAATATCTTCCTCCCACTGAAACTGCTGTAGTGGTAATGCCATATTTGGCACAGCGACTCTACCCGCGTTGGTATCGGCAAGTAAGGGCAAAATCGGGTGAGTATAGGGAGTGGTTGTAACTTCCAACTGCCCAGATTCTTGCATTTTCCGGTGTTGTGGAATAATGCGACTCAGAATTTGTCTTTGTTTGGAATAAATCCGCTGGCGATCGCTTAAAGTAAAATCCTTGCCCTGTTTTAACCAAGTTGCAATTTCTGGGTCATCCCAAAAGAGTGGGTCAATCCAGGCCAGGTTATGCCAAGCTAATAAATCGCCATAATCTTGCTCTTGCCAATTTGTCAAACACCAAGCTTGTCCTTTTTCTTGTCGTTGCTGGTATAACTGGGCATACCGAGGATGAGGGTCAATCAGGGTGTGGTGATTGGCATCAAAAAAATGTTGGATGATAAACTCACGCTGTTGGTGATTTATTTGTTCAACAGGCATGAGACTGGCTTCTAAGTAAGGGTCAAAAGCAGTGCCAGCAATATAATCTTCTAATTGCAATATCAGCGATGGTACCAAGTTCACAGTTTGATGTAACTTGGGATATCGCTCTAACATCAGCACCAAATCGAGATAATCCTTAGTACCATGCAATCGTACCCAAGGCAAGCGATACTTACTGCGAGACACTGAAATGCCGCTGTCGGGTGACTTGTACAGCGGCTGATGTTGGTGCCATATAAAGGCCACGTAAAGGGGATGAGGCATAGAAAAAGTTAGGAGTTATGAGTTAGGAGGTAGGAGTTAGAAGGTAGGAGTTATGAACTAGGAATTAAGAGTGATGAGTTGCAATTTATACTTCTAACTTTTCATCCTCAACTCTCCATTTTATTCTTAATTCCTAACTCCTAACTCCTAACTCCTAACTCTTAATTTTTAAATGACTTGCTCAACTTCGGCAATTTCTGGAATCATTTCGCGCAACCGACGCTCAATACCCATTCTCAGGGTCATTGCGGAACTAGGGCAAGAGCCACAGGCACCTTGCAAACGCAGCTTGACAACAGGCCCATCAAGTTCTACGAGTTCCACGTTGCCACCATCAGACATGAGATAAGGGCGCATTTCGTCTAAGACTGTTTCCACGTTTTCAGTTGTCAGTTCCATACTTTTAGACCTTGTAATTTAACGATGGGATTGCTTATGGTTGATGATTAACTTTTAACTGTCAATTGTTGATGGTGAGCTAATTTTCTCTCTTCTGTTAAAACAAGGAAAGAACCTAATTCTTCAGTCTGATTTTAGCCCAAAGTCCAAAATCTAAGGTTTACAGCCAAAAGTTTTTTAGCTATTGACTATTTACCAAACTAGTGATACCTCTTATACTAACTTGATATTCGAGTAACTGAACTCGGTTGTGGAGCGTTCCCCATCCTTATACTCTTGCACAACCTGCTTGCTCATCAAGTAGTAATCCCCGATTTTCTCATAGGTATCTTCAAATTTGAGAAGACTGCTGACTTGATTGGTTTTAATGTTGCGGAAAATTGCATCGTAGCGAGAAGCAATGTAGCCAAAACCAGTATCCAAGCTTTCGTGGGTATCAATTACAAAAGCCATACGTCCCATCACTCGACTTATCTGGCAAATTTCCTTACCCCGGATTTTATAAGTTGAATCCATGTCATCCTTAACTAGGATTTCCACAGCCCCAGTAGCATCGGTTTCACCTTGGCTAAACTCGTGTTGACTGTGATTTTGCTCAAAACTGGCGCGTTTGCGGTGGGTGACTGTATCCTGTAATTGGGTATAAATTCCTTCTTCTACTTGTTTCTCTGCAACACCTGTCACTTCTACACTCAAATCGCGGTTAATACGAATCTTACCCATGTAAACCTCTGAACCCTGCCCTGTAGAAGAGTAAATCAATTGTACGTCTGCAGTATAACCAGGAAAGTTTTCATCCCAAGTGTAACGACTTTCATCAGCGGTTTGGAATAACTCGCGGGGTGTTGTTTGAACTGTCATAAAAACACTCTGAGTTCACTTTATCCAGTTTAATCCGCTTTACTGTTCGTTATTTATTTTATGATTGACACAATATTTTTTTAACGTCCTACGAACCAAAGGAAGCATCGTATAATTGCTGAATTTGCTGGTAAAGTCTTGCGCTTATGGGTCAGGCAGTGTTAAGACGAAGCAGAAATAAAAGAAATATATAAAGTAGGGTCGCGTGTGTGTTTTGATTTGAATGAGGGTGTTTTTTTGTTTCCAGTTAGGTCAACCCTACCAATTTAAGCTGGGATAGTTTAATTTCTAACTGAATATTGATTTAAATATGACCGTTTCCCGAACGATTTGCTTTGGATTTCTGGCAGTTATCATGGTTGGAACCATCTGCTTGGTAATGCCTTTCTCTTCCAGTAGCGGAACTTGGAATGACCCGATTGTAGCGCTTTTTACTTCAACCTCCGCAGTATGCGTTACAGGTTTATCGGTAGTAGACCCTGGCACATATTTTTCATTCTGGGGTCAGTTTTTTATTGCTCTACTAGCACAAATTGGCGGTTTAGGGTACATGACTACCACCACTTTTTTGATTTTGTTAATTGGCAAAAGGTTTGACTTGCGACAAAAAGTAGCCATTCAACAAGCTTTGGATAGAAGGGGGATGAGTGGTAGCAGGCAAATTATTAGTTCGATTATTGCCACGACATTAATTTTTGAAATCACGGGAACCTTTCTGTTACTACCTGCTTTCGTGCCTAAGTATGGATGGGATCAAGGACTTTGGCTAGCAATTTTTCATAGCATTAATGCTTGGAATAACGCTGGCTTTAGCTTGTTCAAAGATAATTTAATTGGTTATCAAAGTTCACCATTAGTAGTGTTTACAATTACAGGCTTAATTGTTTTTGGTGGAATTGGTTATCAAGTCATTTTAGAAATGTATATATGGTTGCGCGATCGCATTCTTAAAAAACAAGTTAAATCAGTATTTTCGCTGGATTTTAAAGTTGCAACTACGACTACAGTTATTTTACTCATTTTCGGCACAATTGCCTTTTTTGTTATCGAGTTAAGAAATAAAGCGACCTTTGGTATTCTCGGTTTTAGCGACCAATTACTAATTGCTTGGTTTCAATCTGTGACACCTCGAACCGCAGGTTTTAATACTATCGATATTGGTAAAATGACCAATGCGGGATTATTTATTACGATTGCATTAATGTTTATTGGTGCAAGTCCAGGTGGAACTGGAGGGGGTATAAAAACTACTACTTTGCGCGTCTTAACTAGCTGTACAAAGTCGATTTTACAGGGTAAAGAAGAGGTATTATTATATCAGCGAAGAATTGCCTTTTCTTTAATATTAAAAGCTGTCGGTGTGTTTGTTGGTTCCTTTGCGACTGTGATTATTTCAACAATCTTAATTTCACTTACAGACCCGAAATTGCCATTCATTCAAATTTTGTTTGAAACAGTTTCTGCATTCGCAACTGTAGGACTTTCTACAGGTATAACAGGTAGCGTTACTACTGCTGCTAAATTAATTTTAATTGTGACTATGTATATAGGTCGTGTTGGTATTCTGCTTTTAATGTCCGCCATTTTAGGTGACCCTCGACCTACTCGCATTCATTATCCTGAGGAAAACTTACTTGTTGGTTAATCGATCCAATGGGCAAGTTTTTTGTAAAAAATAATTTGGTTTTGATTGAAATTTGATGTTCATAAGTTTGCTAAAAAATGATATATAATTTTAGAATCTCGTCCCCGATGATATAATCTCTTAAAAACTAGACAAGAGATTCAAACATTAACAAAGAAGATTTGTACAAAATACTAAACAGGATTAATTAGGACTAGAATCGTGAATCTCTCATCCTTAAATTTTTTCCGCAGCTTACGTAAAGATAACCAGCAATTTGCTGTCATTGGTTTAGGTCGTTTTGGACGTTCAGTTTGTTCAACGCTACACAAATTCGGCTACCAAGTTCTAGCAACCGATGTCGATGAAAAGCGAGTCTCGGAAGCTTTAACCGAAGAAATAGCCGGACATGCATTGCAAATTGACTCTACCGACCCCGCTGCATTGAAAGAAGCAGGAATTTTTGAATTTGATACAGTGATCGTTGCAATTGGTAACTATGTTCAAGAAAGTATCATCACAACTTTAAATGTTAAAGAAGGTGGTGTTCCTCACGTGATTGCTAAAGCTTCCAGCGAAGTTCATTGCAAACTTTTAAAGCGTGTTGGTGCAGATCATGTTGTTTTTCCCGAATACGAAGCAGGTTCAGCTTTAGCCCGAACTTTAACTAAACCAGCGATTCTCGAACGCTTCGACCTCGACCCCGATAATAGTATTGTTGAACTAATTGTACCCGACGAATTTCACGGTCGAACAATCGCAGAATTACAGTTACGCAACCGCTATGGATTGAATTTAATCGCAGTCAGCAAAAATGGTAAATTCATTATTAATCCGGAACCTGATAAGCAATTTGAAAAAGGTTCGGCAATGGTTGTGATTGGTTCCAATCGCGATATTAATCGTTTGCCAATTTGAACAAGTTAGGGATGAAGAGTGAGGTTAGTTAAAAAGATTTGGTAATATAGGCAATAATCAAAGTTGTAAACAAAGATTTGACAGAAATACCATCATCAGGCTGGCATGGCAAACTTAATTTAGTATATGCCGATCGCCAAGGTAAAACTTTATTAACCCACAATGAAAATCAAGCACCCCTGAAGGTACAACGTCCGTTTTATCCAGAGGGGCAAAGAGTTTGTCATAGTGTAATTTTACATACGGCCGGGGGAGTGGTGGGAGGCGATCGCCTGTTTTTTGATGTCCACCTCCAATCCAATACCCAAGTATTAATTACGACAGCGGCGGCAAACAAAATTTATCGCAGTAATCGGTTACAAGCAAAACAAACTATTGAGATAAAAGTTGATTCAGGGGGGTGTTTAGAATGGTTACCCCAGGAGGCGATCGTGTTTGATGGCGCAATTTATAGGCAAAATTTACGAGTAGAATTGGCCGCAAACGCTACTTGGATAGGCTGGGAAATTACGCGATTTGGACGCAGTGCGAGAGGTGAGAAATTTCTTACCGGGGAATGGCGCAGTCACACGGAAATTTGGCAAGAAGGCGTTCCTTTGTGGATTGATAGACAATGGCTACCCGGTAGTGAAGAGGTTTTTCACAGTCCCCACGGCTTGGCTGGACAACCAATTGTGGGGACTTTCGTTTATGTTGGGCAAGCCGTTTCAGTAGAAACTGTACAAAAGGCGCGTTCTGTGTTTATTCCTGACTCCCGACTCCAGACTGCCGACTCCCGAATTGGGGTTACTCGTTTGGAACATGGATTTTTGTGTAGATATCGTGGTTCCTCCACCACTGAGGTGAGAAACTGGTTTACGAATGTTTGGCAGTTAGTGCGGATGTCTTTGTTGAGTCGTGCTAGCTGTTTACCAAGAGTTTGGATGGTTTAAATTAACCGCCAAGTACGCCAAGTATGCCAAGGGAAAAGAGGAAGAGATGCAACTTACAAAGCAGGAAAAGGATAAGCTGTTGATTTTTACTGCTGCAATGCTAGCCGAAAGACGGAAGGAAAGGGGTTTGAAGTTGAATTATCCCGAAGCTGTGGCATATATTTCTGCTGCGATTTTGGAGGGTGCTAGGGATGGCCGTACTGTTGCAGAATTAATGAGTTATGGCACGACTTTATTAATGCAGGATGATGTCATGGAAGGTGTGCCAGAAATGATTCATGATGTGCAGGTGGAAGCAACTTTTCCGGATGGGACTAAGTTGATTACTGTGCATAATCCGATTAGATAAATTTTACCCAAAGTCGGAAAGTTATGAGCCCAGGGGAAATTATTACACCAGAAGGTGAAATTGAGTTGAATGTAGGTCGAGAGACTATCAGATTGCAAGTAGCAAATACGGGAGATAGACCTATTCAAGTTGGTTCGCATTTCCATTTTTTTGAAGTCAATACTGCTTTAATTTTTGACCGGCAAAAATCAAGGGGAATGCGGCTTGATATTCCTGCGGGTACTGCTGTGAGATTTGAACCGGGTGATGAGAAAGAAGTGGTTTTAGTTGCATTGATGGGGAGTCGAGAAGTATATGGTTTTAATGGGTTAATTAATGGTGCTTTGGATGAAATAGAAGGTAAGAATATAAAGAAAAAGAAGGATGCCAAAAAGGACAAGAAGAAGTAAATAAGTTGGGGATTCAAAAATGAGTGATAATAACAAGCCGCATCCATTAATTCGTGCTGAAGCTATTAAGCAACTTCAAGAACATTCTTTTTCTCATCCTTGGAATCCGAACTCAGAAATTAAAGGTTTTTTTCTTAGTGATGCTGTCGGTTTGCAAAGAATTGGATTTCATTTAGCACGGATATCACCGGGTAAGGAGTCTTTTGTTTATCATTCTCACCAATTTGAAGAAGAATTTATCTACATTCTATCAGGACGTGGTATTGCAGAAATTGATGATGAAGAATATGAAGTAGCGGTTGGTGACTTTATGGGTTTTCCCACACCGTCAGTAGCACATCACCTCAAAAATCCCTTTGATGAGGATTTAGTTTATATTATGGGTGGTGAACGTCGGGAAGTAGAAATTGCTGATTTTCCGCGATTGCAAAAACGAATGTTTCGTAATAGGCAAGATGTGCAAATAGCAGATTGGGAAAATCTTAAACCTATGGAATAATTATGGGTAATTCACTACCAGTCGATAAATGCTAGGATAAGGGCAGAAAACTTTAGCTTCACTTGTATAGGTTATGTCCAGCGTTACTGGCATCGGTACTTTAATTAGCCATTCTCCAAACATCGCTAACGGTCGTCCGGTGATTGCAGGAACACAAACTTCTGTTCGTCGAGTTGCTGTTCTATACAAACAAGGTGCAAGTGCAGAAGATATTGCTCGTCGCATCAGCCACCTTAGCTTTGCCCAAGTTTATGCAGCATTGGCTTACTACCATGCCAACCGGGATGAAATAGAAGCAGATTTGATTGAGGAAGATGCTCAATACTGGGAGCTTGCAGCATCACACAATCAAAAGGTTTGACGGGTATGCTTCTTCTCTTCGCTATAACTGAGAAAGTAACTGGTTATACTCCGCATGTGAACCAACCCAAAACCAAATAATGGTATCTCCATCAAGTTGACCTACCGCTCTATAGGTTTTGCCGATTCGAGCCGAGTAAATCGGTAAACTCGGATGTACCTTCTTAAAGCGTAAACTTGGCTGACCTGGATTTTCTTTAAATTGGCGATAAGCTTGACGTGTCTGCTCCCTAATCTGTTCAGGTAGAGAACCAAATGCTTGACGGAATCGGTCAGTTATGCGTGATTTCACAGACGATCTGGGTCTAACTCTTGAGTTTTACCTGCATGATATTCAGCCATTGCCTCGGCTCCAAGTTTAGCAAGTGCATCTTGAGAACCTGCAAATGCAGCATCCCAGAGAACTTCATCCTCAAGTTCTTCTAGAATCATAGCTGCGATCGCATCTTGTTCGCTAGCAGGTAGATTTTTTAATTGAGCGATCGCTTTTTCGAGTAACTCGGTCATGCTTACTATAACTCTCAATATAACGATATATATATTATGACTATTAAACCTAAATCATCCGGTGTTGGTTTAAGCTCTAACCATCTGTTTTTCAGCGTCTGGAGATGCTGGTTCAAAATGCAACACCATAAATTGCTCCGAACGTAAACCTAGAGATTCGTAAGTGCGTCCGTTGCGATCGCTAAACTCCACTTCAAACGCAGCACCATTAGCTAGAATTTCAACCACTGTACCAACTTGTCCGCGCCATAGGTTACACTCAGGAAGATTAACTGTTAGTGCAACTACATCAAGTAATTTCGGTGTGTTTGTTGCCATTGATGATTGCCTCCAAATATTAAAGGGGATAGCAGGTTGTTAATCTGGGAATATTTAACTCAGGCTCAATAATCCAGCCTGTCCTAATGGTCGCATTTCTATTGTGCCATTCAAGCGGGAAATCTAGAGTATAACGTTGTCCAAATTCATCACATCGTCCCAATTTAGCTTCGTTTGTTTTGACAACTTCGAGAATAATTTCGCGTAATTCTTCGGCATTTTCAGCCGTCATACCTACGATTGATGAAAAAAGTCGAGCTTTATGCTTTCCTTCATCGTGGTCTGGATTGAAGCAGTAATCCCGTAGTTTGCGAATATCGACAACTGCATTCTCTGCATTGGGAATCAGCATTGCACCAACTTTGTTCGTCTTATTTGAGTTTACGGCAAATGCGATGTTCCCAATGGGAACTGCTACCTGATCGCAATCTCTAATGTTGAAGCAAAATAGTAAGAATCAACGGGAATGGGTAATGACCCTGAAAGTTAAATTGATTCTTGGGTGAACCTTCTTCGATGTTTTTGGGATCTGATGCTGCCAAAAATGCTGCGTTGTACCTGCCATCATAAGAAAACTACCATCTGTTAACTCAACTTCTGTTTTCAAGTCTTTATTTTGCTTATGTCTAAACATAAACCTTCTTGCTCCCCCAAAGCTAACAGAAGCAATTACAGGATTGGTTCCCAATTCTGATTCAGCATCAGTATGCCAGGAGATTCCATCATTTCCATCTCGGTAAAGATTTAGTAAAACGCTGTTAAACTTGACTTCTGCAATATCCTCAATTTTCTCTTTTATTTCTAGCAGCATAGGTGTCCAAGGTTCTGGCTCAAGATGAATACCTGAGAATGTATATGGCTTATCTCTATCTCCATACCAAGCAGTTTTTCTCGGTAAGTTTAATTCCTTGCCGTACATTTTTACCTTGTCTTGCCGCCATTTTATTTCGTTAAACAAGGCTTGAAAAAACTCATAGCTCTCCTGCTGATTGAAAAAGTTGCTTCTTAAAATCACATCTGCATCTGGCATAGAAAGAACTTCTTTTTCCATACTCTTAATTGACTCATCTATAACAGAGCCAAATCCTGAGAATAAGTCACCTTGAATATCATCCGTCGTTGATTTTTTCTTCATATAAATTTATCTCAAAGTTTTATAGTGAATTGTCTTTCATACCTGGTTATTTTAGATTTTTCAAATCTTCCAGATGAAACCTTAAAAACCTCTTTGTAAATTGCCTCATCTGAATGAAATTTATTTGTAACCAGAGGATATTCACGAAACAGATTATAAAAATTATCTAGCCTTTGCCTATTAGGGTTATAAGGACTTGTACAAATAAGGCGATTAATTCCTTGAAAGCTATTGATTATTAGATTATACAACTTGTTTAAATCAAGCCCTTCAACATCTATAATATTTGAAAACAGATGAATCTTGATATTACTATTACTTGAAATAAAATCATTAAAGTTTACATAGTCCATATACTTATTAACAGTTCTGATTACAGTTTGGCTGGAAAAGTTTGGCTGTAACATTTGGCGAAGAAAATAGTAACCACGACACAGTGCAATCGAAGATGGCTCTACAAGTGTAATTGATTTTATATTAGCTTTAATCTGTTTTTCTACGAAATAGTCTATTAAAACACAGGTTGCAAGTGCCTGACCACATCCCCAGTCAATAATTTCTACATTTTTACCTTCTGTGTATTGAAAGTTAGTTGAAGGGAATGCAGCATACAGTTTGTGAAAATGGTGCCCTCCGTACAGAGCAATATATCTATCACATTCTACTTCTTCACTCAGCACTCTTGTACCATGCTCAAAATTTTGAAATGAAATTTGAGGTTGTTCTGTTCTGGGTCTGTAAATATTATCGAAAAACCTTATTTGTGGGCTTGGATTCATCTTACTAACTCTTAAGAGTCTATTTAGCTACACTCTTAAGTTGCCCATATAAACATTGTCTTTTAACAAGTAATTATACGGAAATTTTCAGATATTATCCTATATAATAAATTCACACTTCCAATGTTTCTTGTCTTTGCATTAATATTTATTTTCCTATATCCCTCACCACCGCAACATTATAAAGTTATACAAAATTCTTCCTTCCCATCTCCAACCTAAATCATCCGGTGTTGGTTTAGGGTGTAAGCATCTGCTTTTCATATTTTATTTTCGACTACGTTCAAGTTCTTCTCTTAAAACTGGTCGTAATGTTGCTTCTAGCGGTTCGCGGCTTTGCTGAATGTGTTCGCGCAACGCATCATTAATCAAAGTCTGATCATTACCATCACCTGCAAGATGAACTTGTTCGTGGAAGCATTCCAATATGTCATTATCAAGAATGATACAGCATCGGCAAAATCTATTCCATGCTTGCTGAGATTTGCGATCGCTTTGTCTTTGTCCCATTGATACACCATGCTTCAATTATATGAACATTTGTACACATGGCATTGCACAATCCCATAAACCGACATTACTCAAAAAAAAGGAAGAAAACAAAAAATGTGGGTTTCGCTCTCTTCAGTATGGCAAGCTTTCGTGCTTCACGTTATTTTATAATTCTTTATCGCGTGGTTCTGAACTTTTACTTATATGCTTAATAAATTCTGGATAATTCTCTAAATCCTCTGGAGACTGCAAAGCTGGCATTTCAATCCAAGTTGCTTCTGCATGTAACTTATCCACATATAAATGAAAGGCTTCTTCATCTTCTCGATGAGCAAGAACGTAAGCATGTAATTCCTTGCGGTTCATTGTTTTGAAGTTAGGTTTACTCATCCTACATACCTCCACTTACCATTGGGATATATCTCAATAATATTTTCCTCACCTGCCAGAAAGAAAACATTACCCGTTCGCCGATCGATACGAACTATGTTGATAGGCAAATACAGTTTGCCGAACCATACACATAAATTGAAGCATTGCGTTTTCTGCTCTGCTGTGGGAACGTTTGACACACCTTAGCTCATAACTAACCTTTGAAATTAAAGTTTAGCATCGCATTGTTGCCATATAGTATAGAGGTGGCGACACTCCTATGCCCTTCGGACAGACTGTACGCCAACGGAGTCGCTGCGCGATTGTGGGAAGCACCCTTCATACGGGCGATCGCATAATTACACATAATCAATGTTATACATCTGTTATTGCATAAACTAGAAATCTTGCAGCAACAATTAAATCTTGTATAATCAACTTCTTCAGGTTTCCACGCGATAAGTATATTATATTTTGCTGTCTAATCTTGATTTTTCCAATTTTTTTTGTTTCCATTTTTTTAATGCGTGCGGTAGCAAAAGAATGTTAAGGGATGAAAAATTCCTTGTGAAAAAGATTGGAAGCGAATAAGTTAAAATAGCCCAAGCGGATGATACCAAGAAAAAACTTGGCTCAAATCGATTCCACCCTTCAGGTTGAAGTATCCACCAACCTATCCCTACGAAAATTGGCAAAAATATCAAAATTAAAAATAAAGCAAACCAAAATCTAGCAAAATTTGTTGCAAGTGCATCTTCAAGTTTTATTCTGTCCCTCTCTAATATTTCTTTCTCAGCACTTAGTCTATTAAAATCATTTTGAGAAATATTATAATCATCACTAACTACAATTCTATTTTTATTATATTCACTTTCTGCAATGCAAGTGAATTTATAAGTTTCGCCATCAACTAGGTTATGAATCAAATCTCTTTCATCATAGTGAGGACGTGAAAATACTTGAAATGTATAAATTGTACTAATGTTTTTATACCTTAAAATAGTATAAACATCAATTAAATAGCTTTTAGAGACTGCTGTTACGTCGAAAAAATGTTCAAATGCAGTATCTGTATTTAACCATTGTGATATTTCCCTCTCCAAATCTTGATATCCAATGGCTTTAATCTTAATATCAATATTCTTTAAGTTGCTATATCTTAGGCAATCGGCACCTTCTATTTGAATATTAACAATTTCCCAATTTTCATCTTTTTCCTTTAGATATTGATTTTTGCTCAAATTCTCTAACTGGTTAGAAATTTTTTGCTTCAATTCAGTTAATTTAGTGATTTCTGAACCAATCTTACCTCTATCTGCCGTTATACCAATTAGAGTTACCTCATTGAAACTAAGGTAATTTACTGCACAGTGGGCAATAACATTGATATATGGATCTGGATTTGGTGAAGTTGCAAAAATATATAGTTTAATTTGTTTCATATGGCGATTTTCAACTTTAACTTCCTCATTAGTGTATTTTATTATACCTTTGTTGTGCTGTTTCGCGCTCGCAAGGTTTCTGATTGCCTCAGATATATTTTCGCCAACTCCACAACTCATGGAGAGTCCGGTATGCTTATTGAAAATTTTTGATACTTTTTCTAAAAATGTGTAATTGTATTTTTCAGGATTATATTCAATTAGTACATCGTCTCCTCCTGCTATTATTAACTTGGCATCATCGGTTGAATTGATAAACAGTTCAATTTTAAAAATTGCGAGTTTGATACTTTCTGATAAATATGCAGCTTCCCGTACTCTACCGTTATTTAGCAAATTTTCTATCGTATTACCAATATTATCTCCATCGAAGAAAGCATATCGAACCGTCCTTGTCTGAGTTTCATCACTTTGACAAAGTAGTTTCATCTGAATGCCAATTAGTAAAAATCTATCGTAACATTATTAATACTAAGACTCGTCCAATCATACCACCTCCCCAAGAGTGCATTATGCCTTATAGAATGTCTCGTCGCGCTTATGCAGAAACCTTCGGTTCCACTGCAGTGCAAACGCATCAAACTCGCAGACACCGAACTCTTCATCGAAATTGAACAAGATTTCACAACCTACGATGAAGTCAAATTCGGCGGTGGTAAAGTTATCCGTGAGATTCCACATAATCAATGTTATACATCTGTTATTGCATCAATTCCAAATCTTGCAGCAACGATTAAATCTTCTGTAAAAGCAGCGTACCCAAGCGGACAACGAGCCTTAATAATTGCTAAATCGATTTCAAAAGCAAGTTTCCATCGAATTTGTAGAGGACGTTGATTGCTATTCTCTTTAGAGATATACGTTGATTGTGCGATCGCATTTTCCAAAATATCTTTTCCACCATCCAAGTCTTCCAAATTTTCAAGTTCTTCAAGTTCTACACCGAAAATTTTTGAAACAGCTTGAGTATCTGCTAATAACCACGTTTCAAAATTTTTAATCGCTAAACCTCCGGCACTGCAATCGCTTATTGGTTGCTCGTTGATATCTAAGTGATTGTCACGAATTTTATTCAAGGCACGCTGTAACTCATACTTCCTTTGAGGTAGGTTATCATCCGCATCAACCACAATGATAATCAAATCGACTTCTTCCGGTTTCCACGCGATAATTACCTGTGCTAAATATTTTGGATCTGAAATTGAGTGCCCAACACGTCGCTTAAAGACTCGACTCTCGCTGATCGATGGATGTCTTTGTACAAAATCACAAGGCAATCCCAAACTTTCAAGTTCTCGTCTAATTAATGTATGAAGTGCCCCTTCTTTGTCTCTTTCAATGACTTTTCCACCATCTTCCGGCTTAATATAGGGAATACTTGCTCCGAGTTCTGCCTCTCCTTCAGCAATTACCCCAATACGAATCGACCGATTCATACCGGATTCCCCCCAAATACATTGGTAAACCAAAGTTCACCTAACGCTCCATCGTAAGCTTCTAGGGCTTTTTGAAAACGTACCGAATCTACTGGTAAAGCATGAATTTGAGTTTTACCTTCGTTGTCTAGCTCAACAGCACGTACTTGGTGGGGTTCGACATAATTGAGCAGTACAGGAGAATGAGTTGTAATTAAAACTTGAACTGGTTTACCAGTAATCCCCTCTGTTGAAACAATTTTTAATAACTCCATCATTTTGTGTAACAGCCAGGGATGAACTCCATTCTCTATTTCTTCAAAGCAAATAATACTTGGAGTCTTTTCTTGATATAGTGCGGTTAGAAATGCCAATATTCTTAATGTTCCATCTGATATATCAGAAGCTGGTATATGATGTTCAGAATATCTATCGATTAATTCCATTAAAAAAGTTCTATCTTCTCTACGGTGCAATGAAATTCTTTGTATATTAGGTACAAGCCGTGTTAAACGCTCCTCTAACTCATCAAAATTCTTACGGTTACTGAGCAGAATATCAGCTAGTGCATCAACAATTCCCTGCCCTGTTTTATCCATACCGTTAGTTGATGGGACATTATTAGAAAGACTAATTGGGGCAAAATCATAAATACTAACTTTTTGCAAAGCATTTCCCAGTGGAGAATCTGAGTATTTATGATTAACCAAAAAGTCCCTTATATTACTTGCGTGTCTATCTGTATATTCCACACCCTGGGGATTTTCATTGGTTTTATTGGTATTAATAGTAACTATTCGCTCAAGGTAATTAAGTCGAACTGATATATTTGAGGCAATATCCTCACTATTTACCTTTGAAATAGCGCTTACCTCAAAGTATAGATAATCTTGTTTTCCCTGCCAAAATTTGGATTCAATTATCTGTTGATTTTTATTTGTGCTTATTAAAGACTCTGTGAAAAAAGATACTACATCAGAGCTATTTGTACTCGTTACCAGTCTTTGCAGAAAATCAGATAATAGAAATAAAGTTTCACAAATATTCGATTTGCCAGAACCATTCGGTCCAATAAATACAGTTAATGGCTCTAAATCAACTTCCGTATCAAAGAGGCTCTTATAGTGCTGAACTCGCAGTTTAGATAACATTTTCCTGGTTCTTCATATCGATATACGTTCTAAGTATAATTCTATAATTTTCGCGTTTATAAATTTGGCTTGACTTATATTAATATTTATTTCCCTAAATCCCTCACTACTGTGAGATTATAAAGTTATACAAAATTCTTCCTTCCCATCCCCAGGAGTGCATTATGTCTTATATTTTTTTTAAACGCAGAGGGACGCTGAGGTAAACGCAGAGGGTCGCAAAGTTAGAGTTTATTTGCCACACGTTTGATGCCTTCTTTGAGGTGGAGGACGTTAAAGTTGAGGAGAAGACCTAGTTTGCAATTAGTTAATTTGAGATAAGTTAAAAGTTGTACCGAATGAATTGGGTTAATGGATTCTACAGATTTAACTTCTATAATTACTTTATTTTCCACTATTAAATCTAATCGATAAACACAATCTAATTTCACTTCTTGGTAAACAAGCGGTAATGGAACTTGTTTATTAACATTCAATTTCTTCATTTTCAACTCATAATACAAACACTCCTCATAAGCTGATTCTAATAAACCCGGTCCCAACGCTGTATGCACTCGCATACCACAGCCAATAATCACCCCACTCAAATCATTCTCATCCATCCTCTGCGAACCTACCCTGCACAGAAGGCGAAGCGCCTTTGCGCTTACTTTGCGCCCCTTTGCGTTTAAACTCAATTTTAACCTCGGTTTAATAGCGATGCATTATGCCTTATAGAATGTCCCGTCGAGCTTATGCAGAAACCTTCGGTCCCACTGTCGGAGATAGAGTCAGACTCGCAGACACCGAACTCTTCATCGAAGTTGAACAAGATTTCACAACCTACGGCGATGAAGTCAAATTTGGCGGTGGTAAAGTTATCAGAGATGGCATGGGACAATCCCCCATTTCCAATGCTGATGGTGCAGTAGATTTAGTCATTACCAATGCCTTAATTCTCGATTGGTGGGGTGTGGTTAAAGCCGATATCGGGATTAAAGATGGCAAAATATTCAAAATAGGAAAAGCTGGAAATCCTTATATTCAAGACAATGTAGATATTATTATTGGGCCTGGTACCGAAGCTTTAGCCGGGGAAGGGATGATTCTCACTGCCGGCGGTATCGATACCCACATTCACTTTATTTGTCCCCAACAAATTGAAGTGGCGATCGCATCCGGTATTACTACGATGATTGGGGGTGGTACTGGTCCGGCGACTGGTACAAATGCCACTACTTGTACCCCTGGTCCCTGGAATATGTACCGGATGCTGCAAGCTGCTGATGCCTTTCCAGTCAACTTAGGCTTTTTAGGTAAAGGTAACACCAGCCAGCCTCAGGGACTCGTAGAACAAGTAAACGCGGGGGCGATTGGGTTAAAATTGCATGAAGATTGGGGAACTACACCCGCAGCTATTGATACTTGTCTTAGCGTTGCCGATGAGTATGATGTGCAGGTCGCAATTCACACTGATACCCTCAACGAAGCTGGCTTTGTAGAAGATACCATCGCAGCATTCAAGAACCGCGTTATCCATACATACCACACCGAAGGCGCAGGGGGAGGACACGCACCAGATATTATCAAAGTCTGCGGTGAGGCAAATGTGCTGCCATCTTCCACTAATCCCACTCGTCCTTACACCCTCAACACCTTAGACGAACACTTGGATATGTTGATGGTGTGCCATCACCTCGATCCAGCAATTGCCGAGGATGTCGCATTCGCTGAGTCCCGCATTCGTCGAGAAACGATCGCAGCGGAAGATATTCTGCACGATCTAGGCGCATTCAGCATGATTTCTTCTGACTCTCAAGCGATGGGGCGGGTAGGGGAGGTGATAATTAGAACTTGGCAGACGGGGCATAAAATGAAAGTGCAGCGCGGTGACCTTTCTCTAGGTGGGGAGGAAACAAAAGCGGATAATTTTCGGGCAAAAAGATATGTTGCTAAATATACGATAAATCCGGCGATCGCTCATGGAATTTCTCAGTATGTGGGTTCGGTAGAAGAGGGCAAATTAGCAGATTTATGCTTGTGGCGTCCGGCATTTTTTGGGGTCAAACCGGAGATGGTGATTAAAGGGGGAATGATTTCTTGGTCGCAGATGGGCGATGCAAATGCGAGTATTCCCACACCGCAGCCAGTGCATATGCGTCCAATGTTTGGCAGTTTCGGTGGCGCACGTCATGCGACTTCGTTAACTTTTGTTTCTCAATCGGCGTTAGAAAGGGAAATTCCCCATCAGTTAGGTTTGAAAAAGGCAGCAGTTGCAGTTTCTGGAACACGCCAATTGAGTAAGCGGGATATGAAGTTGAATGACGCTTTACCTCACATTGAAGTTGATGCGGAAACTTATGAAGTCAGGGCTGATGGAGAATTATTGACTTGCGAACCCGCAACAGTTTTACCGATGGCACAAAGATACTTTTTGTTTTGAATGAAAAGTTAGATAATTAAATAGCGTGAATAAGGTAGTAGCACCATGTTAGCTAATTCAACCTTTGAAGTTACTTGGGAAAAGTTACCAGATGATTTTGTTTTAGATGACGAGCCAGTGGATAATATTAATCAACCGCCCCTCGCAGCAGCTTTAACCGAAAGCTTAGAACTTGCGGGGAAATTACCAACTAATGCTTTAACCACAACTAACTACGGAATCTGTGCCACATTGAATAACAGGATTGTGGTCAAAGCGCCAGATTGGGGATATGTACCATCAATTCGGGTTCCACGAGACGAGGTGACACGCAGTTACACCCCCCGACTCCAAGGGGATATTCCAGTAATTGTCATGGAATTTATTTCGGATACCGAAGGAACAGAGTACTCCAGCAAGCCAACCTATCCTCCTGGAAAGTGGTTTTTTTACGAACAAATTTTACAAGTTCCCAACTATGCGATTTTTGAACCCAGTACTGGAATGCTGGAAGTTTATCGGTTTGATAATTTGGGAAGATATGAAATTCAAACCCCAGATGGAAATAACCGTTACTGGGTTGCAGAAATGAACCTTTTTCTCGGTGTATGGCAAGGTAACCGCGAAAATAGAAATAGCTATTGGTTGCGCTGGTGGGATGAAAATGGCGAACTTTTGCTGTGGGGTTCTGAATTGGTTACGGCTGAACGTCAACGGGCTGAAAGGTTGGCACAACAGTTAAGGGCTGCTGGAATTGAACCAGAGGTCTAATGCAATTTTTGGCGTTGCTGAATCACAAATGTCTATATAGCAATCCTCTGTGAGTTGTAAAAATCGCACATACCTACTACAGCAAGGTGTAAGTACAGATCCCCGACAACTCTAAGACTTTTAAATTAGGCGATTGCGTACCCGCGTTCATGACGTTTTTACATTATGTGGTCTTATTCGCCAACGGTATCCTTTAAGAAGTCCGGGATCTCTGCCTGTAAGCGACAAAGTTGATAGAATTCAGAATTCAGGGTTGTTAAATAAGGTATGAAAACCTACGACTGGATTGTAATTGGTGCAGGGATTACGGGTGCTGCACTTTCCTATGAATTGGTGAAAATAGGATTTTCTGTTTTACTGTTAGAGAAAAACAAAACACTGCAGAACGCAACTCACTATAGTTATGGTGGTTTAGCCTTTTGGTCTGGTACTACAGAATTAACCCGTCAATTATGCGATGAGGGAATGACACGTCACCGCAACCTAAGAGCCGAGCTAGATGCTGATACAGAATTGCGCCACTTGAACTTATTACTCACCATTCCCGCTGATACTAATCCAGAAGCTGTAGCTGAATCCTACGCTAAATTTGCTATCCCTCCCAAACTCCTCAGCGTCAAAGAAGCCTGTGAATTAGAACCCCTACTAAATGGTAATGCCATCTCCGGCGCTTTAACAGTCAAACACGGACACATCCACCCCGAAAAAACTGCCCAAGCTTACATCCAAGCCTTTCTCCGTGCGGGTGGTGAAATCCAAATCACCCAAGTACTTGAATTACAATCCTCCCTAAAGTGCAGTGTCAAAACAAATACCGAAACCTATCACGCTGCTAACATCGCTGTCTGCGTCGGTGGACTCACCCGACAGCTACTAAAATCATCTGGTATCGCCATTAAACTGTATTTTTCCCATGCCGGAATGATTGAAATACCATCAGTAGAATTACGGTTACAGACTTTAGTAATGCCAGCAAATTTACAACGGTTTCAACTAGAAGCCCAATCCACCAAAATTGATGAAGTGTGGGACGAAGGCGAAGTGCAACTAGCAGAACCGATTTTAGATGTAGGTGCAATTCAATTTCAAGATGCTAGTTTATACCTCGGTCAAATAACTTACGCTTTCACAAATCCTGATAAAATACCACAAAGAACAATCGCCGAAGCGGAAATACGTAATGGCGTAGGAAAAACATTACCAGCACTGAAAGACTTACCAGGGAAATTTCATCATTGTTTGGTGGCATTTAGTAGCGACAGCCTACCTCTAATTGGCAACATCCCAGAATATCCAAATCTACACATATTCTCAGGCTTCAGCAATCCCTTAGTCATTGTCCCACCCCTAGCACAGCGCTTTGCTTCCCAGGCATCCGGACAACAAGACGAAATCATTACCCAACTCTCTCCCACCCGCTTTTAAATATGAAGATCAGATCCCCGACAACTTTCAAAGAAAAGGGGATCTGACCCTCACAACAATCTGACAGAGTACTAGACCTTAGCAGTTTTCTTGGTAACAGCGCTAAGTTCGCCTTTAGCATACTTAGCAGCAAAATCATCCAAAGAAATTTGCTTAATCTTGCTAGCATTACCAGCACTACCAAACTGTTGATAGCGATCGCCACAAACCTTCTGCATATATTTAATCGAAGGCTTGAGGAAGTGACGGGGGTCAAATTCCTTGGGATTTGAAGCTAAAGCTTCACGCACAGCAGCAGTGATTGCCAAACGGTTGTCGGTGTCAATATTTATCTTACGAACACCACACTTGATGCCCTTTTGGATTTCTTCCACAGGTACACCGTAGGTTTCAGGAATTGCACCACCGTACTTATTAATAATGGCGAGTAAATCTTCTGGTACAGAAGAAGAACCGTGCATTACCAAGTGAGTATTGGGCAAACGACTGTGAATTTCTTCGATGCGGCTGATAGCCAGAATTTCACCGGTTGGCTTGCGGGTAAACTTGTAAGCACCGTGGCTGGTACCAATCGCTACCGCCAAAGCATCTACTTGAGTTTGCTCAACGAAGTCAACAGCTTGGTCTGGGTCGGTCAATAGTTGTGAATGATCCAGTTTCCCCTCGAAACCGTGACCATCTTCAGCTTCACCCATACCGCTTTCTAGAGAACCCAAGCAACCAAGTTCCCCTTCAACGCTAGCACCGACAGAGTGAGCTACTTTCACTACTTCGCGGGTAACATTGACATTGTACTCATAGCTAGCAGGGGACTTCGCATCTTCTTCCAGCGAACCGTCCATCATCACGCTGGTGAAGCCGTTACGAATCGCAGAATAGCAAGTTGCAGGGCTGTTACCATGATCTTGGTGCATGGTAATGGGAATATGAGGATAGGTTTCCACTGCAGCCAAAATCAAGTGGCGCAGGAAGTTTTCCCCAGCATATGTACGTGCGCCACGAGAAGCTTGTAAAATCACGGGGCTATCTGTCTCTTGAGCAGCCTTCATGATTGCCTGAATCTGCTCCATGTTGTTCACGTTATAGGCTGGGATGCCGTAACCGTTTTCAGCCGCGTGATCCAACAGCAGCCGCATTGGTACGAGCGCCATAGATAGTCCTCCTAATGTGGTTGTCAGCTAGTCTGGTTTCAGAAAAGCGTATTTATTACGCTAATCTTAAGAGTTTTTTCAACATATAGGAAATTATAACTAGTGATGTGTGCTTATGTTGAAAAACTTTGCGTTCACTTGGGGAAGAGGAGAATGAGCAACTCTTAATCAAATCATAATCCATAATCTTTAGGGTCAGAGTCCCGACTTCTTCAATAAGTCGGGACTCTCGCAGCCAGTTGAGTGACGCTGACTCCTTAGAAATTAATACTCATAATTTTTTAATGGGTCACCTGGGATTCGAACCCAGGACCAATCGGTTAAAAGCCGAATGCTCTACCACTGAGCTAGCAACCCGTTACGTTGTTTTGCCGCAACTTTGCCATAATAGCATAACCATCTGTAGTTCTGTAAATAGGTTTAGAGAAAATTTGCTGTCAAACGAAAAATCGCTGTTTGAGAGGCTCCCGGTTCTAATACAGTAAGATGTTCACCAGTGTTGAGCGAGTTACGGCCAGCGCTCCAAGGTTCCAGACAGTAGAAGTCTTTGCCTTTGACCGTCCAGAACACCAACGTAGAGAAGATATCGTCGTATTCGAGGGTTAGCTTCAGCTTGCGGCTGTTATCAGTGACTGTGGCAGATTTTGCACTGAGTTTTCCAAATGCAGCATCAATCTCATCGCGGTTAAAGTCAAACTTCCCGTTAAAAGGCTCAGTTTTCTTAGTTTGATTGTCTTGGTACTCAGTTGAGGGAATTTCCACAACAAGCTGGTTTTTATCCTGTACTGCGAAATAAGGATGAAACCCAAAAGAAAAGGGCATCGGTTCAGACGACAGATTTGTGTACTCCTGTCTAACTTCTAAGGAATTACCTTGTATTTGGTAGGTAAAAGCCACTTTAAAGTCAAATGGATAAACTGCCCGCGTGGATTCGTTAGAGTTTAGGACTACAGTCAGGGCAGCATTGTCTTGAGTTTTTTGTTCAGTTGCTTCCCACGGCAATTCCCGAGCAAATCCATGCTGTTTCAGAGTATACGTCTTATCATTGTGAGTGTAAGTATTATCTGGCAGATTACCGCAGATAGGAAATAATATCGGATTACCACCTCTAACACTCAATTCCGGACTGGTAAAGCGTTCTTCATCCAAATAGAACATTTCTTGACCGTTGACGCGCCATTTGGTGATGACACCACCTCGTTCCGGTACGACCTCTAGCTGAGAATGGGTGCTTTCGTCGCTGAGGACGTAAGTTTTGTACTGTCTTTCTTCGAGTGATATGGAAAACATAATTTTACAGAGCTATGAACAGCAGAGTTAGGAGTTAGGAGTTAGGAGTTAGGAAGAGCGGAGTTAGGAAGAGCGGAGTTAGGAATTATAAGGAGAAAGACAAAGTTTTATTCTCAATTCCTAATTTCCCAGAGTTCTGAGGAGCAAGACAAAGTTTCATTCTTAACTCTTAATTCCTCACTCCTCACTCCTAACTCTTAATTCCTCACTCCTAACTCCTCACTCCTAACTCCTCACTCCTCACCTAATTTTAGTCGTCTTCGGCGAAAATAAAGCGATATAATTCGCTCGGATTCGGCTCCAGACTCGCTTCCGCAAACTTAACCGCATCTTCTACAGTTTCCTGAATCTTGCGGTCTATAGCTTTAAGCTCTTCTGCAGAAGCCAGGTTCTGCTCATTTAAATAAGCTGCTAACTTCTTGATGGGGTCACGAGCAAACCAAAATTCTTTCTCTTCTTTGCTTCGCAGTTCATCGGGATCGGCTAGAGAATGCCCCCGGAAGCGGTAGGTCAGAGCTTCAATCAGGGTTGGTCCTTCACCTGCACGGGCACGAGCTACGGCTTCTTTTGCCACAGCCTGCACTGCGATGACATCCATTCCATCGACCTCTACACCCGCCATGTTAAATGCTGCGGCTTTCTTGTAGATGTGGGGATCGGAAGTCGCGCGATCGTGAGCCATACCGATCGCCCATTTATTATTTTCTACCACAAAAAGAATTGGCAGTTTCCATAATGCCGCCATATTTAACGTTTCAAAAAATTGACCGTTATTGGCTGCACCATCACCAAAAAAGCAAGCTGTCACTTGGTCGGCATTGCGATCGCCCAAAACTTCCCGACGGTATTTACTTTGAAAAGCGGCACCAGCTGCGACCGGAATACCCTCAGCGACGAAAGCATAGCCACCAAGCAAGCGATGTTCTGCGGAGAACATATGCATGGAACCACCACGTCCTTTACTGCAACCTGTGGCTTTACCAAATAATTCTGCCATGACTTCAGAAGCAGGAACTCCGGCACTCAAAGCATGTACGTGGTCACGGTAGGTGCTGGAAACGTAATCTTCACCCCTACGCATTGCACCGGCAATAATGCCACTGGAAACAGCTTCCTGACCGTTGTACAGGTGGACAAAACCGAACATTTTGCCCCTGTAGTACATCTCGGCGCATTTATCTTCAAAAGTGCGTCCTAACACCATATCTTCGTACAACCGCAATCCTTCTTCTTTGGTGATTTGCGTGTATTCCGAATTAATTTTAGGTAATGTACGTTCTTGAACCATTATTTTTGAGTATCCCTGTCGTAAAACTTAAAGTTAGTGCTTTAGATTAATTTGCCCAAAAGATAGCGTTTCAATGAGGCAACAACGTGTGATTTTTCTTGCTTCTTGGAACGTGGAGGCGCACAATTGGACAGTTCTGTCACCTTCCTCACTCGCTAATTCCTTTAATTTCATGCCACAGGAATGAGTAAGGTGACAACCTAATAGCATACAATACCAATCAGAATATCAATATTCTGCATATTCATTAACAATTCTAAAGAATGTCAGTGAATATTCTTGTACCTCTTTAGATGCTTGCATTCAAAACTTCCTTGTGGGATAATGCGTGTCCGTTTTCTACTATTCGTCCATGTAGAAATGGGAAAGTGTGTTTCGCAAAGGAAATCAAGAATAATTCCAAGATTCATCCGTAAAGTTTATACAGCTATCCTAAATATCCTTCTTGGTATCTAGTATCCAGACTGAGTGCAAGTATGTTACACGTAAGATTCTAAAAATTAGGAAATAAAATTTTCGCGCTTATCGGGGTAATGTAAACATTAGCCTTATCCGCGTTCTTAAGGTAGAATCCTTGGGATGCATTTATGAATGAGTTGATTAATACCACTGTACCACTGTACTTTTAGGGAGGGCTAAGTAAATTTATCGGGATAGACACTTATAGTGTGAAATCAGCAAAGTATCATTGATGTCCAGTTTTTTATCAACCTAAATGTTGTAGGTGAATTATGTTGAGCGCGCTGCAGGGGAAGCAGGCTGTGCGAATACCGCTAGATTACTACCGAATTTTAGGGCTACCTTTGGCGGCAAGTGACGAACAGTTGCGGCAGGCATATGGCGATCGCATAGTTCAGCTACCGCGACGCGAGTATTCTCAAGCGGCAATTGCATCTAGAAAACAACTTATAGAAGAAGCTTACGTGGTTTTATCAGATCGGAAAGAACGTAGGGCTTACGATCGCCTTTATCTTGCCCATGCCTATGACCCAGATCGCACTAAGAATACTCCAGGAGCGACTGAAAATCAGGCAGAGGCGATAGATATTGATACTGATACTCAAAGTCTCAGCATCGAAATCGTCCAAAAAGAATTAGTCGGTGCATTACTGATTTTGCAAGAGTTAGGGGAATACGAACAAGTTCTGAAATTTGGTCGTCCCTACCTGGTGCATAAAAATAGTGCAGAACTTGAAGAATACGACGAAATTGCGGCCGATCGCCCAGACGTTGTTCTCACTGTTTCCCTAGCTTGTCTGGAACTAGGACGGGAACAATGGCAACAAGGTCACTACGAAAATGCCGCGATTTCCCTAGAAACTGGTCTAGAACTGCTAGCACGGGAAAATTTATTCCCCAGCGTTCAGGCTGAAATTCAAGCAGACCTTTACAAACTACGTCCGTATCGCATTCTGGAGCTAATAGCACTAAGTGACGATAAACCAGCAGAAAGACGACAAGGACTAGAGTTATTACAAATCATTTTAGAAGAGCGTGGTGGCATTGATGGTCCAGGGAACGACCATTCTGGCTTAACCATAGACGACTTTTTGCGATTCATCCAGCAACTACGCAATCACTTAACAGTAACAGAACAACACAAATTGTTTGAGGCGGAAAGCAAGCGTCCCTCTGCTGTCGCCACATACTTGGCTGTCTATGCTTTGATAGCACGCGGATTTACTCAACGTCAACCCGCCTTGATTCGTCAGGCAAAACAAATGCTGACACGTTTAGGCAAGCGTCAGGATGTACATCTAGAACAGTCGTTGTGTGCGCTACTCCTTGGGCAAACCGAAGAAGCAAGCCGGACTTTAGAAATGAGCCAGGAATATCAAGCCCTGGCATTCATTCGAGAAAAATCTCAAGACTCTCCAGACCTATTGCCGGGACTGTGTTTATACAGCGAGCAGTGGTTGCAAAACGAAGTGTTTCCCCACTTCCGAGATTTAATCAATCAACAAGCTTCTTTGAAAGATTATTTTGCTGACCAAGAAGTCCAAGCTTATTTAGAAGCTTTACCCACAGACGCGGAAACTGCAAGTGAATCGAGTAGAAATAACCGCTCACCTGATAGCGTTCGCTACAACAGCGATTCTACTGTTAAGAACACAAAGCCAACACCCACTCCTGCTTATTATGCGAGAACGCCATCAGAAACGCCGATAGTATCTCATCCTGCTGCGGAACGTGTTGACGGCATTAACCAGAGCAAAAATGGTCGGGAGCAACCCCAAAGACAAAGAAAACGCAAACCTAACCTTGCAGGCAAAACAGCGCAGACAACAAATCCTCGCAATCCTGTTCCTCCTCGCATACGCCGACGTGCCCTTCACAGCGGAGCAATAACCCGCTTGCTGTGGACTGTTTTTGGCTCATTAGCGGGTATCTTGGTTTTTGGTTTCGCAGTCACTACCACCTTTGGATGGATAAAAAATCTGTTTTCTCCAGCACCAACTTTGCAAGGTGAACAGCTATCAATCCAAATTAATCAACCACCGATAAATATTCCCGATCCAAATGGCAAACCTCAGTTTCCTGATGGACCGTTGACACAAACAACTGGTAGGGAAATTATTCAAACTTGGTTGTCTACTAAATCCACAGCTTTAGGTTCAAGCCATGATGCAAGTGGTTTAGGGCAGATCCTAACTAGTCCGGCCATAAAGCAATGGCAAGAAATTGTCCAGCAGAATAAAGCCAGTAACCGTTATCGCAACTACGAACATACTGTCCAAGATGTCACTGTGGATACTAGTCAAACTGACAAAAATCATGCTGCGGTAGAAGCTACGGTGACAGAAGTAACTCAGTATTTTGAGGGCGGTCAGACGAAAAAGCCCGAACGCGAAAAAATACGAGTCAAATATGATTTAGTTCGCGTGGACGGTGCATGGCGGATTCGGGAAATGTCTGTTCTCAACAAAATAAGCTTTCTTCATTTAGAAGCTCAATAAACTAAACTCGTATAGGGCTGTGATTTTTCATTGGTTGGAGAATTCTTAGTCTTTTCTTCGCGTTCTACCGAAACTCCAGGCGTACCGATGGAAGGCGTATCCCTAACGGGACGCTCGCGACGAGCGCGCCTACAGCGTTCTTCGCGGTTAAAAAAAAAGATATGTTTGAACCGCACTCTTGCGCTTCGCCTTCTTGAAGGGTAGCAACATTCTAAGGAGCGTCTCGAATAGAAGAACAAAGAAGGTAAGAGTAAATATTTTACACTACGAATTGAGTCACCTTAACAGCCGTAGTCCTAACCACCAACCAATAATTCATAGCCAAGTTTAATTGTTAATTTTTTATAAATATTCGTGACAGAAATCCTCTTTCATGCATATACCCCCCTGATTTTTTGGACAAGTTTGGGGCTATTGATATTCAGGTTTTTGCCGCAGTCCTTTCCCCGACTTTTAGGTCGTGGTCTTTACTGGGTAGGGGTGCCGTTAGAACTTTTGGCCTTAGCTCGACAAAATACTCTCTCTTCCTTGAGCGACGGGGCGAGTTTGCCGATCCTAGCACCAATAATTACTGTTGGAGCGCTGGTGCTGGGTTCGATGGTAGCGGTACTAGTTTTGTGGTTAGGGAATTCCCTGTTTGCCTATAGATTAGCTGTTAAGGCTGGTGTTGATAAGCAACCTAATTTGGAGCAGAAGAGTAGTTGGCTCAGTCCTGCGAGTCAAGGAAGTTTTGTAATTGCCGCTGTTGTCGGTAATACAGGTTTTGTTGGCTTGGCGATCGCTCCGACTTTGGTCAATTCCAATGCTCTCCACTGGGCTGTACTCTACAGCATCACCCACAACGTTATCGGTACCTATGGCTTTGGGGTGGCGATCGCTAGCTATTTCAGTAATTCCCAACAGAAAAATCGCTGGTGGAAGCTGCTGCGTGAAGTCCTCAGCGTCCCTCCTCTATGGGCTTTTATCATTGGTACTGCCACCCAAAAGGTACAACTACCAGAAATTGTGGAATCGGGACTCCAAGCTTCTGTCGGTGCAATAATTGCCTGCGCCTTTATGCTTACTGGTATCCGATTAGCCCAACTCCAAGGATGGAAAAGCCTGAAACTTGCCATTGCTCCCGCTGTTCTCAGAGTTTTTGTTATACCCCTACTAGTAGGTTTAACGACAACTTTTTTCTTCGGATTATCAGGCGATCGCCGCTTGGCAATGGTCTTGATGTCTGGTGTACCCTCAGCTTTCGCTGGTTTGATTTTGGCTGAGGAATACAACCTGGACCGTGATTTAGTCGCCAGCAGCATCTTCTTATCTACACTTTTGTTACTCCTAGCCCTGCCTTTTTGGATTGTTATCTTTGGGTAATTATACTTAAGGAAAGCTTTTGTTAGCAAATCTTGATATTTCACTGATTCCTGAGAAGCGCTTGGTGTAAGCTTTTAACCCAAATGTCATCAAAACATGACACAACGATCCCCTGAGGGCTGATAAATTCGTATTAGGAATAAAAAAATGCCTAAGACCCCCTTGATCCCTGGCTAGGTTTGCTGGTTAATATTTATTAACGAAGCGACCGAACAAATCCCAAAGTAATGCTCCCCAAAAGCATCATCTGGGATCGACAGGAAGTGACGCGCAGTTTAAGAACAAATTAAATCAGCGAACAGTAAGCAGTTAGTAATCGAGCGCATCATCTTAAGAAGTGTGATGTTTCGCTCCCATAATTAAACTGATAACTGATAAAAAAACTGGGGAAAATCAACCCAGGAGTCGGGAAAAAATTATCTGGGGTGGATGGCATTAACACTTACCAGTTTTTAACCAGGGTAAATGATATACCGTTCAAACTACTGGAGGTCAAAGTTATGGCAAAAGAACGCCCACCGTTAGAAGAGATGACATTACGGCAATTACGGAAAGTTGCCAGCGAATATGGCGTCTCCCGTTACAGTCGAATGCGTAAAGATCAGTTGTTGGCTTCGGTTTTAGAAGTCCAACACACAAAAGTTTCCCTAAGTCAATCTCGTTCATTGGAGGCTCAGGAAGTCGTGGAAGCTGCAAAATTTGAGTTAGGTCAAGTGGATCGTACAGGTGGTTCTCTTGCGGATGTCGATCAAGGATTGGACGATTTGCCAGCAGGTTATGGTGACAGCCGGATTGTGTTGATGCCACGGGACCCACAATGGGCTTACACATACTGGGATGTGCCCAACGAACACAAAGAAGAATTGCGCAGACAAGGCGGGCAACAGTTGGCACTGCGGATTTATGATGTCACTGATATCAATTTAGAATATCAAAGCCCCCACAACATCCAAGAATATCCTAGCGACGAGATGGCACGGGAATGGTATTTGCCAATTCCACTAAGCGATCGCGATTATGCGATCGATATTGGCTACCGTTGCGCTGATGGTCGTTGGTTGGTATTGGCGCGATCGGCACAAGTTCGAGTTCCCCCCGTATATCCATCTGACTGGATTGAAGATATCTTCATCACAGTAGATTTTGAGGAAGATTTACGCAACAAGGCAGTTTACGAACTCGTTCCCCCTGCCAAGAAAGCGTCAGCGGCAGGATCGCAAGCAGGGTCGTCAGCATCAGCAACAAGAAACGGCAGCAACCCCATTTACGATGAAATCTTTGGAATGGCTGAGTCTGTCGAAGCAATGCGGGTAGCTGGTTCTATATTCGGTTCTATGCAGCACGGACCTAGCTCAATGATCCCCGAACAAGCGATCAGTTCTTACGTCTTCCCTTCAGGTGTAGGTATGTGGGCAGTCCCCACTACCTCTGGTTTAACCATGTCCGGTGCGGGAATGTCTGGTGCTGGTTTCTCTGGTGATGTACCAATGCGTCCGCGCAAGTTCTGGTTAATTGCCGATGCTGAGTTAATTGTATACGGTGCAACTGAGCCAGATGCAACTGTGACAATTGGCGGTCGTCCAATTAAGTTAAATCCAGATGGTACATTCCGCTTCCAGATGACCTTCCAGGATGGCTTTATTGACTATCCGATTATGGCTGTGGCAGCTGATGGGGAGCAAACTCGCTCTATTCACATGAATTTTAACCGTCAGACACCATCACGCAATACCAACACCAAGGATGAAGCTGTTTTAGAGTGGCTGTCTTGAAAATAGTCCTGAGTCCACTAGATTGGTAACTGTGTTGATTTTGAATTTTGGATTGAGTAAAAATCTTGAGATTTAGTTAATACCCCTGCTATGGTGATGCTATAGCGGGGGTTTTACATGACAGTAACTTTTACGGATTGCTTCCATTGGCACATCTCAAGAATGCTCTTCCTGCGGTCATAAAGTAAAAAAGGCATTATCTCAAAGAACACACGATTGTCCGGAGTGCAAAGTGAGTTTGTGTAGAGATTTGAATGCCTCAATAAATATAAAGAATCGTGGGGCACACGATCTGAAAGCTCAGTTAATGTCCTATGGAGGAGTCACTCAGAAGCCTACACCTGCCTTCGTCGGAGGTGTAGGTATGTCACCAAAAGGCTTGGAAAACTTTTCAACGTCTAAACAGATTGTTTGTTACGACGACGCGATACTAATATTGAACCTCCCACTAAACTTAGAGCAACTATAGTAGCTGGTTCTGGAACCGAAGTAACAGGTGGTTTTTTGCCCAGGTTGTAGTAAACACTAATGTGGGATACATCTTTAGTCCCGTTCCCATTAAAATTGAATGCAGCTTTTTCAAAAACCGAACTCCAGTTTCCAGAAGTTACACCATCAGTAAGCTTATAGCCAACAAGATTTGTTCCTTGTCCAGACTTGAAGACCAGCATGACATTGTCCCAAGAGCTTTGAATCACACTGGATATATTCCAAGTTCCCGACTGTCCTGTGCCTGCGCCAACATAACCAGAATTTACACCAATTTTGCCACCGAATTCCCAGTCAGTTAAACCAAAGAAGCCAGCTTGGTTGACTGTGGAAGGATTAGTATTGAGAAAGTCTTGGTTAAAATCATTACTAATTTGGCAATCAGATGTACCTGTAACATTATCTGCAATATTATATGTACCGCTAATACATGAACGAAAGCCAACTGCATGAGCTGGTGCCGATAGAACTGCTACGCTAGCAGCAAGAACCGAAGAAGCAATCAATGTAGAGAAAATCTTTTTCATCACTTAAATGTATATAAGGGTTTGATTGTTTTGAAAAATCTTGAAACTGAAAAGTACGCTTTCTTTTGAGTTTTAAATAAGATTGATTCCAGCAATCAGGCAAGATTTATAGAACTCAATCTCTTATGTATAAACAGTAATCTACTAATTTGCAAACTGTCCACCATTGTGAGGTTTTCTGGCATTTTTTCACAAAAATATTATGTAACTCTTGTCAATATAAAGTTATAAAGCGTATATGTAGATATTACGTAGATAACAAATAATATTTTCATGAAAAATTAGACAGATTTGAAAAGAGAATGTAATCAGAGAACTCCCCAAAAACAATCAACTAACAGCTATGCTGAGAACAATATAAATTAGCGAACTGCAAACATAAGTAAGTAGGCACAAATAAACCTCACTATGTAACCAAATGTAAAACACTCGAAACCCTTGCCATTTCTACACTTCGCTGAGTCCCAAGGGGACTGGCTTTGCCTACGCTGCGTTTGCAATGACATAGTTAGAAATTTTCCCAATTAACCTACTTAAACGCTTCAAACCGCAAACAAGCCAAAAGTTGAAACCAGATTAAGGGTCTTGTCAGATTTTGGCGATCGACAGAGGAACGCTTTTTAAGGCAGAAGTTTGCTAACCCTTGTATTGTAAGAATTTATCTTAGAAAGGGCTAGTTCTAACCACTACGAAAAATCGGGTTTTTGACATAATGCAAGCATAAGTCCTAACTAATCAAGTCTCCGGAAAAGCTTCTCACCCTTTGCGATTTCCTCATAGGATTGCTCGTAGGGGGTAAATCTAATTGATTCTTGTCGTCCTAATGCCAAAAAACCAAAAGAGCAAAGACTTTTATAAAATAATTCATGTACTTGCTTTTGAAGCACGTGATTGAAATATATCAAAACGTTGCGGCATAAAATAACATTAAATTCGTTGAAAGAACTATCCGTTGCCAAATTATGCTGGGCAAAGGCTATATTTTCTCTCAAGGATGCGCGGAAAATAGCATTACCATAAGCAGCAGTGTAGTATTTAGAAAAAGGCTGCTTACCACCGGCTTTGAGATAAAGCTGGGTGTACTCCTGCATCAGCTTCAAGGGGAAAATACCACTCTTCGCTTGTTGCAATACCTTATCGTTAGTATCGGTGGCATATATCCGGCAACGGTGGTAAAGCCCTTCTTCTTGTAACATAATTGCCATTGAGTACACTTCTTCCCCAGTCGAGCATCCAGCGTGCCAAATGCGAATAAATGGGTAAGTTCGCAATAATGGGATTACCTGATTTCTAAAAGCAATAAAAAAACTGGGATCTCTAAACATCGATGTTACATTTACCGTCAAAGCCAGCAAAAATCTTTCCAAACAATTGCGATCGCGTAATATCTGACAAAGCAATGCCGAAATAGTATTTAATCCCTCTGAGTCTAAAAAAGTGTAGATGCGACGTTTGAGTGAAGATACAGCGTAATTGCGGAAATCATACCCATAATAAAGATACATCCCCTCCAATAGCAGTTGAATTTCGATGTCCTCCAAGTTAGGTTTGAGTCTTTTCATGCTCGGTGGAATGAAACATCCTAATTCACCACCCAATAAGTTAAGCTCCTTGAAATCAGTTTTATCGCTCACAATTTGTTGAATTAATCGATTTACAGTCTTTTGTAGATATGGGATTATTTATAATTTTTTTACTTGCCGATTGAATTGGCTGTTTGGATTCCAATGGTGCTAAATCTAGATTTTTGTTTAGCCAAGTAAAAGCTACACCTGAAGCAGAAAGCGCTACTATGGAAATCCCAGCCAGCCACCGAACCTGACGACGCAAATACTTAACTTCTCGGGTGAGACTGTCTACTTCTAAGGGTAAAAAAGGTTGAATTTCTGAGGTTTTCAGACTTATTGGTTGAGGTATAGCTATGGGATATTCAAAACTAAGCTTTAAATCCAGCCAAGTTGCAATCAGTTGAGGACAGTTATTTTTAAACCAATGCCATGCAAAAACTCTAAATACAGGTTTAGACATTCGTGCTATTAATATCATCATCCTGTTTAGAGGGCGGAAGCGAAACTTTTTGTTTATTAGGTTGACCGAGCCGACATCATACAGACAATCGATAATTTGCTTCACAGTCGCTTCTTCACTGTTCGCTAAATTTTGTATCAAAAGCAGAACATCATGCATCCGCTCTGCTTTAAGCGCTTTCTGAGCCAATTCTTTCCGATACATGAGGAATTTATTAAGAGATTCTTATTGTAAATATATTTCATGATTTTAATGATAAAGATATCGAGAGTTTAAATGTAACTATCTTGAGTAATAAATACGGTTATCTATAGTAATATATCCCTTCGGATTAGTTCGGGTACGGCATCTGACCGAACGAGAGCGCTCTCGCAGGAGGAAAAAAGGATCGTTAATATCAACGAAGTCCCCCTGCTTTCCTGCAATCTCGTCTCAATTCATGGAATTTCAGAACTTCCTCGGAGCCTCTTATCCCCTGATCCGGAGCATACGCAGCTAGGCGAGGTACATAAGAATACATTATCCTCACAGAGGGTTTAATACCGCGACCTCACTTATGTCGCCCGTTTTGAGTTGTAAGGCACGTTTGGGCAAAGCTCGCCTAATTAAGATTCCCCCGCAAAGCTGCCTTGTCTGAATCCCCATCTTGTAAACCTACGAATTCCTTCTTCCTTCTTCCTTCTTCCTTCTTCCTTCTTCCTTCTTCCTTCTTCCTTCTTCCTTCTTCCTTCTTCCTTCTTCCTTCTTCCTTCTTCCTTCTTCCTTCTTCCTTCTTC
>JAESGD010000053.1_pt1 | contig 154418 bp, 126 predicted proteins | sample 9269581 | NCBI WGS metagenome assembly JAESGD01 (sample SAMN14515903, study PRJNA621661) | algae metagenome | isolation source: Cyanomargarita calcarea GSE-NOS-MK-12-04C and co-occurring heterotrophs from... | place: USA: Grand Staircase Escalante National Monument, Utah | collected 2007-12-30
TGTAAGTGAATACCATGCTTTTAATGTAGTGTTTTTAGTTACGTTAGAATTTGTCCACAATCGATACTAAAATTAAATCGGTTTTACCTGGTCGTTTGGGTATTTCTGCCAAAACTGGATGCTCCCGCTTTGTTCCACATTTATCGGGACTCGTGTCTGTAGAGGAAAAATCATCTCTGTTTTCCCAGGTATTTGACGGGAAGCAATCTGGCAAATCAACGAACGTGGAGAAATTGGAGTTGATAAAACTTGTGCTTCTTGACGATTAATCCAAGCACCATAATCCAAGCGCAACCAATCCTTTTTTTTCTCTATCACGATTGCTCTCGTACCTTTGGGTAGAGGTGTTAGTCTAGAATCATCCTCACTCGGGCCGTTGCGAGCAATACCTGAATTGGCAATTATCTCAGCAACTTCAAACTTATCCGAATTCAGAGAATTTACAGATGCCGTTATCTCACAACCCCGATTGCGAGAAACAGAAGCAGGCTGATTTTTCCACTGAAAGACCATTAAAACACCAGCGCTCAATAGCAAGCAAATCACCAATTGACGAACTGGTGCAAAATCATCCCGAAGCAATAATTTCTGGAGCAGATTTGCGAATCGGCGATGAGTCATAATATATTTAAAATATCTAACGCTTATAGGAATGCTCCGACAGATAGATGACAAAGCTATTCCCTATATAAATCTACAATTGATCCTCCAAGAGTTTTAGTGTAAAGTTATACCATAAATTGTTTATTTCGCGAATCGCTATGTAACAGTTACCAAATAAGGCAAAATTTAAAACTTAAAAGGCACTCATAAAGCCATACGGTTCACTTAAGAATAATTGTAGGTTGGGTTGAACGAAGTTCAACCCAACCTACAACGCACAAATGTTGGGTTACGCTGAACGCTTTACCCAACCTACGTTGTTTTATTTTTAGGCTTAACACCAAGCGTATTGACTCACCGCACCCTCTCAAACCATTCCGTAATCCCTTGCGCGATCGCAGTCGCTAATTTCTTCTGTTCTTGTGGATTAGTTATCCACTCAAATTCTTCCGGATTGGTCATAAAGCCCAACTCCAGCAACACAGAGGGTGCAGCAGTCGGACGTGTGAGCGCTAAGTTATTCCAAAAGACTCCATAGGATTTCCTCCCCCGCTGTTTGACTATATAGTTATGCATGAATACAGCGAGGTTGTGAGCTTGGGAATTATACCAGAAAGTTCCAACACCTTGAGCTTTTTCTAAATCTCCATTATCAGGAAGAGAATTGTAGTGTATGGAAATAGATATAGCGGGTTCGGATGAGTCAATCATCGCCATCCGTTCGACCAGAGAAACTTCTTTGTCAGAGTCTCTGGTCATCACCACCGTTGCACCTCGTTTCACCAACTCCGAACGCACCAACTTAGCGACTATCAAGTTTACATCTTTTTCCAGATATCCAGTTGGTCCGGACGCACCAGATTCTTTCCCGCCATGTCCCGGATCGAGTAAAATCTTGATTCCCGATAAAGGCTTGCGTCTTTTCCCCACTGCCATCACAGGGGGATTGCGTAAAGACAAAATCAAACTTGTACCTTCGTATCTCAGCTTGTATCCCCACTGTTGGTCTTTTTTGAGGTTAAAAGTATATTGAGCAAGTCCTGGAGCCACCTGCTGCCAATCCAGACGAGAAATGTAGGGGTTGTCATCTAGACGAATCACATCTGTTTGTGCCGTGGTATTATAGAGAGTGAGGCTAAAAGAGCGATCGCCTTGTTGGACAGCCACAGGAACAGCAACTTGTAAGGGGAAAACCATTTCCGTTCTGTCAGGTAACTTACGATAACCGACACTGCGGATAATAGCCCGTGGTGGAACTGTGCCGACTGGGAGAATGCGGGTTTCTTTAATATTAATCCAACCGCCATAATCTAAGCGCAACCACTCACCTTCTTGACCAGTGACAGATGCCCTTACTCCTCTAGGTAGCGGCGTTATTCTAGAATAATCTGTACTAGGTCCAGTGCGAGCCACCCCAGATTCTGCCGTTACTTCCGCAACTTGTAACTGTGCGGGTGAGAGAATGACGATTTTACCAGAACCTGCTTGAGTGACAGTCTTACCATTTTGGGTTAATTGAAATTCCGGTTTGCCTAAATCCACCTCTTCATCAGATGGAATTACAGCACCCGTAATGACATTATTCCCATAAAGTAAGGAACCCTGAAGCTGGGCAGTAGTACAACCCTCATACCGACCAACGCTAGACTGAGGAATGGGCTGATTTCTACCCGTCAATACAGCATTACTCGCAGGTAATTGGGCTTGTTGGGGTTGAGGTGAGAGTGCAACTGTTTGACTGCCTAACTTTACAGATACAGTGGCCTTAGGGGATGCGATCGCGCTAAAACAAATAAGTTCTCCTGGTAATCTGGCAATATCTAAGGATGGAGTCAGAGAATCTTTAACAAAGGTTAAACCTTGCGGTACCTGGACTTGAGTAGAAATCCTTGTCACCTTAATTTGGACTTCTTGATTTTGGTAGCGGAAATTAAATAGATTATCTCCCAACTGTAAGGGGAAACTTGGGGCAAAATGACCAGCTTTACTACGCTTGATTGGCTTACCATTGACTAGAACCTGTCCGGCTGATGATGCTGTCCCAATGAAGAATATTCTATCGGCGGATGTCTTATGGTTTGTCGGAGGGTAAGCCACCTTTAAAGACTGTTCGTTTGCCAAAGCGATAGAGGGAGTAGCTAGAAAACCTAATATTACCAATCCTAAAAGTTGTTTCACACCTAACACATAACTCCTAACTCCTAACTCCTAACTCCTAACTCACCCTAATCACTTTCCCATTCCTGTGGCACAATGACGGGATGTATTTTTTAGAGTTGCTAAAAATTTAAATAATATGACAAAGTTTGTTTTTGTTACCGGGGGCGTGGTTTCTAGTATAGGCAAGGGTATTGTAGCAGCAAGTTTGGGGCGATTGCTCAAATCGCGGGATTATTCTGTCTCGATTCTCAAACTTGACCCTTATATTAATGTCGATCCAGGCACCATGAGTCCATTCCAGCATGGTGAAGTGTTTGTTACCCAAGATGGTGCCGAAACCGATTTGGATTTGGGCCATTACGAACGCTTTACAGATACATCAATGTCTCGGTTGAACAGCGTTACTACTGGTTCAATTTACCAAGCAGTAATTAATAAAGAAAGACGCGGTGACTATAATGGGGGCACGGTGCAGGTAATTCCCCACATTACCAACGAAATTAAAGAACGAATTATTCGAGTCGCTAAAGATACTAATCCAGATGTAGTAATTACTGAAATTGGCGGCACGGTGGGAGATATTGAATCCCTGCCATTTTTGGAGGCAATTCGCCAGTTTCGCAAAGAAGTAGGACGAATAAACGTGCTGTATATGCACGTAACATTGGTGCCGTGGATTGCTTCTGCAGGTGAGATGAAAACTAAGCCAACCCAACATTCTGTGAAAGAGTTGCGTTCGATTGGCATTCAACCAGATATTTTAGTTTGTCGGTGCGATCGCCCACTACCAAACGGATTAAAACATAAATTATCAGAATTTTGTGATGTGGCATCGAAATGCGTCATCACCGCTCAAGATGCCATCAGTATTTATGAAGTACCGTTGATTTTAGAACAGGAAGGATTGGCAGAGCAAGCCCTGGACTTACTGCAAATGGAACAGCGTCCACCAGAATTAGGACAGTGGAAAACCTTAGTAGAAAGATTGTACAGTCCCAAGCATCCAATAGAAATTGCAATTGTCGGTAAATATGTCAGGTTAAGTGATGCTTATCTATCCGTAGTAGAAGCACTGCGTCATGGAGCGATCGCAACTCACGGAGAATTGCGTCTGCGGTGGGTAAACTCAGAAAATCTGGAAACAGAACCCCCTGAAAACTATTTAGAAGGTGTTGATGGCATTCTTGTACCCGGAGGTTTCGGCAATCGAGGCGTAGATGGTAAAATAGCCGCAATTAAATACGCACGCGATCGCCAAATTCCTTTCTTAGGATTGTGTCTGGGAATGCAATGTTCTGTGATTGAATGGGCAAGGAACGTTGCGGGACTAACAGGTGCCAACAGTTCCGAATTTGAAACTGGTACCACCGACCCAGTGATTGACCTATTGCCAGAACAGCAAGATGTCATCGATTTAGGCGGTACAATGCGCTTGGGTCTATACACTTGTAAACTCCAACCCAACACCATAGCCCACAATCTCTATCAAGAAGAAGTAATTTACGAACGTCATCGCCATCGCTACGAATTTAACAACGCTTACCGCAATCTATTTTTAGAATCGGGTTATGTTGTTAGCGGCACCTCACTTGATGGACGCCTAGTAGAAATTATAGAATATCCCCAACATCCCTTCTTCGTGGCCTGCCAATTCCACCCAGAATTTCAATCACGACCGAACGCTCCCCATCCATTATTCAGAGGGTTCATGCAAGCAGCGATCGCTCGCAAACATCCCACCACCAACATTCCATCCCATCTCGAGCTAGCTTAATTGAATGAAGGAAGAAGGAAGAAGGAAGAAGGAAGAGGTTTATATATCTGGATTTAAACCCCAACTCAAAATGGTCTCCCTGTTTCAAAGTCGGGGTATTAAACCCCCAACTCCCGGATAATTTTAGATTTTGCGTTGCTAAGAGCCATGATGGTTTGGTGTCCGGGCATACTTCGGTAGAGCGCAGAGGATACAGAGATTCCGGAGAGTTTGGAAGTTTTTTCCGTAATATCATGTCCGTATAATCACTTTTAATACTCCCAGCCACTCTACCCCACCCCCGTAAAGCTGTGCTTTACGTCCCCTCCCCGCAAGCAGCTATCCATTACCCGCATCTTTCTTTACAATCTTAAAACCCTGATTTGGCGGTCATCTTAAAGGCTGAGGTGTTAAACATACTTGACAAAAGGGTCTTTAATCTTCTCGCTAAAAAATACGTTTTTATTGAGAATGAACAACGAACGAATCAGGTTTAGAAACAATGTGAATGCATAGCCGCAATTCGTGAGGGGGAAAGAAGGGGTAGGGATGTTTGCGGCATTACAACTAATAATTCAAACTCGACATAAGTCCTAACTAAGATAAAACAGATAAAGATTTGCGTTTATCTGCTTGACAATCCAAAATCCAAAATTTCATGAGGAGATATTGTGGCGTACTGGGTGAAAATCCTTTATGAAAAAAAAGAATATTTAGTCAACTTCGAGCGTGTGTCCGCCTTTTGCTACGAAAAAAACGGCAGAATCACTTTTTGGTTACCTGACAGCGCAATCCCGATTGTAATTAATCCCCAAAAAAACCTGGAAGAATATCAGAAGATTTTGGAGTATATAGAACACGTTACAGAATTGCAATTCGAGAATGCCCACTGGGTAAAAATTCTTTACGAAAGAAATCAATATGTAATTAATCTGACCTGTATTAGCTCCTTTTGTCATGAGCCTAACGGTAGAATTACTTTTTGGCTACCCGATAGTAGTATCCCCGTCATCATCAACCCTCTGAGCAATCCTGAGTCTTATCAAAAAGTTTTGGACTACGTTCACAAAGCAACGGGACATTCTTTGAATTAGTTATTGGTTATTGCTTAGGAGTAAACAACCAACAACAAACTTAGACAATGCCAACTTTGCAGCACCCAACATCCCCGCAGAATTACCCAATTTTGCGGGCAAGATTTGCAAACCGATGCGAGATGTAGGCATCACCCGACGCTCAATTTCGGCGTATAGAGATGGTAAAAAATACTCCGCACTCGCACTCACCCCACCACCAAGCAGAATTGCTTCCGGTGTCAGCACGTATATCAAACTCGTCAAACCAACGCCCAGTTTGATACCATATTCGTGCCAGAAAGTCAATGCGTCTACATCTCCCGCTTTAGCTAAAGCCCCCAACTCTACAGGTTCTTTCCCCGTATGGCGACGAATCGCCAGGATTGAAGCATACTGTTCCAAAGAACCTTGATTACCGCTATTGCACATCGGACCATCAGGATTGAACGAAATTAATCCCAACTCTCCAGCAGCACCACCATGTCCGACAAATAATTTACCATTTAAAAATACCGCTCCACCAACCCCAGTCCCTAAAGTTAGCAAGATAAAATTTTGGAAGGGTTGCCCTGCACCCAACCAAGCTTCTCCTAACCCCGCACAATTGGCATCGTTAGCCACAATTGTCCGTTTGCCAGTTTTTGCTTCCAACCAATCAGCTAAAGGGACATCTTGCCATCCTTGGAGATTAATCGCAATCAGGGCAATACGTCCACTAGCATCAGCTGGACCTGGAGTCCCAACACCGATCGCTATAGTTTGATTATCTGGATCGACTTGGGCTAGAGCATTCAGCATTACCGCCAAAACCGCATCTGGTGTCGCAGGTTGGGGAGTTGCGACTGTCAAGGATTGTAGACAAGTGCCATCAACGGCAAATCGTCCCAATTTAATCGCTGTTCCCCCCAAGTCAATGCCAATTACTTGAGAATTTCCCACGACTTTATATTCCTTAGGATGGGTGATGGCTGCTTAGGAATGTGGATTAAATAAGACCCGTATTTGCCCTCACCCTATTCCTCTCCCTTGGGGAGAAGGGTTGGGGATGAGGGCAAATTTTCGACATTAATAAATCCTTATTCCTTATTTGTTTGCGATTACCCTTCGCTAGTAATTCGCACATTGGTTACATGGTATGAATTAATACTTTTATTCCCCTGCCAAGAGACGACAGGCTCACCCCGCAATATGCCAGAAAGGGCGACAGAAAGCATAAAACCACCGGCAGCGGCGGCAATCAAGGAAATGTTATCTTTCACACAGAACTCTCAGTAATGATTACAACAGATAAAGGAATTGTTATTTGTTATTTGTTGGTTATTGGGTGCTGGTTGTATCGGCAGGTAAGCCGCATTAAACACGGAGTGGCTTGGTGTAGGTAGGTCTATGGGTGCTGGTTTTCCAAAATTTTCCACCTTGCCCCAGAACCCCACCCCCAACCCCCTCCCCGCATGCAGGGAGGGGGCTTAATTATTAACCACTAACCATTAACCATTAACCACTAACCATTAACTAATGACTAATTCCGAATTCCATTTTGTTTCCGCAAACGAGGATTGACAAACTCATTTAGCCCCTCACCGAGTAGGGATAACCCTACCACCATCAACGTCAAAGCCAAACCAGGGAAAAGTGTAGTCCACCAAATCCCGGTGGGAAGTGCTTCCAAAGCTTGTTTTAAGTCATATCCCCATTCTGGTACTTCTTCTGGAAGTCCAAGTCCCAAAAATCCTAAACCGCCCAAAACTAGAATCGCATCGGCGGCGTTAAGAGTAAAGAGTACTGGTACGCTTTGAATGACATTAAAAAATAAATATTTGGAAAGAACCTGCCAAGTATTGGCACCCATTGCTTGTGCGGCTTCGATAAATAATTCCGTTTTGACGCTGACGGTGTGGTTGCGAACAACTCGGTAATATTGAGGAATGTAAGCAATACTAATAGCGATCGCGGCATTGAATATTCCCCGTCCCACCACAAACGCCAAGGTTACGGAAAGCAGCAATCCGGGCAATGTATAAATGCTATCCATCAGAAATAGCAATGCCTTATCCAACTTACCGCCCATATAGCCACTGAGCATACCCAAGGGCACACCAATTACCATACTCAACGCTGTAGCTAAGATTACTACTTGTAACGCCGCTTGAGCGCCAAACAAGGTGCGTGAGAACACATCATAGCCTTGGCGACTGGTACCGAACCAGTATTTACCTGATGGTGGTTCGTGAATAGGGTTAATTAAAGAATCTGTAGGATTTTGTATCCATCCCCAAGCTTGGAATGCTGGAGCGAGGAATGCTAAGAAGATAAAAAATAGGGTCATGGATAACCCGACCAGCATTAATCGCCGCGAAAGAGAAGGATTTTTAATAAAACGTAATATTTTGGGCGGGTTTTTGGTAATGGTCATAAGCAGAGTTGGAAGTTATGAATTATGAGTTTTAGGTTATGAGAGGCATTTTGTCAACTCAAAGCAGATAATTCAATACTCTAAACTACATTAGAGTGGGGAGAAATTTATGGAATTTAAAAATTATCAAGGGTAAAGGATTGAACCGCGAAGACGCAAAGTACGCAAAGAAAGAAGGAAAGAAGAGAAATTTATTAGTTGAGTCACCTCAATACTCCAATTTCTTTACCTTTCTTCTTTCTTCTTTCTTCTTTCTTCGCGTACTTTGCGTCTTCGCGGTTCAATCTCTTAGCCATCAGAACTAATGACACGCACCACTAGCTGTCTGTTGCACCTACAAATTGCTCTCAATCAACTGACGGTATTCACTTTTCGGCTTAACACCTTTGACTTCCGTAACTAATTCCTTATCCTTGAAGAACTGAATAGTCGGTGTACCCATCACACCAGCATTTTCGGCAATTTCCCGGTCTTTGTCGATATCGATTTCGACAAAGTGGATTTTGCCGACAAACTCATCCACCACTTTATTTAAAATTGGTTTCAGGGTATGGCAAGGGCCACAACCAGGTGAGACATATTTCACAATCAGCAAACGGGCGCTATCATGAAATAATTTTCTCAGAGCATAGCCCCCCTCGTGACGAGTTGCATTCAAATCAAATTCTGTACTCGTTGCTGTTTGGACTTCCGGCTGAAGCTCTAATTCATTATCTGGTGTGTGCGTCACTTGATGGAATTCCTGAATCAAGCCAGTGGCAGACAACCAACGTTCAGCCAACATCGCTGCCATACAACCAGTACCCGCAGCGGTAATTGCTTGACGGTATTCATGGTCTTGGACATCACCAGCGGCAAAAACGCCTTCTACACTAGTTTCAACAGAACCATGCTTCGTGGCAATATAACCCACGTCATCCAGTTCTAATTGTCCTTGGAACAATGATGTATTTGGTTTGTGACCAATGGCGTAAAATAAACCCTTGACGTGGAGTAAACTTTCTTCGCCAGTTTGATTGTTGCGAAGCTTCACGCCTTCCATATGACCGTTACCAAAGATATCAAGAGCTTCTGTGTTCCAATGTACTTGGATTTTTGGGTTACTTAAAACACGGTCTTGCATGGCTTTAGATGCCCGCATTTTCTCTGTTCGCACCAGCAGATTTACTTTGGAACCGTATTTTGTCAGGTAAATAGCTTCTTCCGCTGCCGAATCCCCAGCCCCAATTACAGCCAAATCGGCACCGTGAAAAAGCGGAGTTGCTCCGTCACAAATCGCACAAGCTGATATACCGCGACTCCAAAATTGATGCTCGCTGGGCAAACCCAAACGCTTGGCAGTTGCACCAGTTGCGATAATAATACTGTGGGCTTTAAATTCTCGTTCTGGCGATCGCACTGTAAACGGACGCTGACTCAAATCGACTGAAATCACATCCTCAGTATATAACTGTGCCCCCCAACGCTCCGCCTGCGCTTTCATATTATCCATCAGCGCGGGTCCGGTGATTCCTTCGGGAAAACCAGGAAAATTCTCTACCTCAGTCGTTGTCATTAATTGTCCACCAGGCAATCCCCCAGCTTGGAAGCCCTCAAACACAATAGGTTTGAGGTTAGCACGCCCCGCATATATTGCCGCTGTGTACCCTGCTGGACCAGAACCTATAATTACCACATTTTCGACTGCTGGGTTTGTCATGATAATTTACATAAACTCATAACGACTACGTTTTATGAGTATAGCATAGGCTCGGCGGTGGTGCAAAGGAGTTGTAAGGTAGGCGATCGGGGATTTAAAAGGATTACTCGGATTCCACGGAAAGAAGGATTAATTTTGAGATTATCGGTGAAATCCTTTAATCCCTTTAATCCGCGATCGTGTTAGAAATTTCAACAAATGGGAATACTAAAGCTTGAGTGCGTCGCTAGCTGGGACAGCACCTGGAAGCAGTTAGTATCAGGAGGAATTTCCAATGGAGAGTCAAACATCTGATTTACTTGAGAAAATTAGGCAGCAATTTGACAGTGCGCCCTATCCGAGAATCCCTGTAGATAAATCCCCTAAGGATATTCTGAATTTACTTTATATTCATAACTTGGTAACAGCTTACTATTTAAGGAATCAGAAAGTTATAGAGACTAAAGGGAAAGTAATTTTAGATGCGGGATGTGGTAGTGGTTGGAAATCGCTAGTATTAGCAGAAGCAAATCCAGGAGCAAAAATTGTTGGAGTTGACATATCAGAAGAATCTGTGAAATTAGCACGGCATCGTTTGGAACATCACGGTTTTGACAATGCAGAATTTCATGTTGTTTCAGTTGAGGATTTACCAAAACTAGATTATAAATTTGATTATATTAGTTGTGATGAGCTTCTTTATCTTTTTCCCGACCCGATTGTAGCTTTACGAGCGATGAAAGCCGTTTTGAAACCAGATGGCATAATTCGCAGTAATCTCCACAGTTCAATACAGCGTTTCGACTTGTTCCGCGCTCAAAAAGTTTTCACAATCATGGGATTAATGGATGATAATCCTCAAGAATTAGAGATAGAAGCTGTCAAAGAAATTATGAAAGCTTTAAAAGATAATACCAACCTCAAAGCTGCTACTTGGAGTCCTATCTATGAAGGAGAAGATAGCGAAGAAACCATTTTAATGAATTACTTATTCCAAGGAGATAAAGGTTACACCATAACTGATATGTTCGCGGCTTTGAAAGGGGCAGACTTAGAGTTTGTCAGCATGGTTAACTGGCGACAGTGGAACTTAATGAATTTGTTTAAAGATGCAAATAACTTGCCTACTTTACTGGCTTTAGGCTTACCAGAAACCTCAATAGAGGAACAGCTACAATTATTTGAACTTTTACACCCTATTCATCGTTTGCTTGATTTTTGGTGCGGTCATCCTAATCAGGGCAAAGCGTTTATGCCAGTTACGGAATGGACAAAATCTGAGTGGGAGGAGGTGCAGGTGCATTTACATCCTCAGCTTTTGACTGAAAAGTTTAAAAAAGACCTCATAGGCTGTGTCACGGAAATAAAAGCTTTTTCTATCAGCGAGCATCTAGTACTAACAGAGATGCCTGTCAGTATTGATAGCTCAATGGCATTTTGCCTTGTCCCTCTATTAGATGCACCCCAGACGATGATGTCGCTGGTGGAACTTTGGAAAAAAATCAGACCAGTGCATCCTGTGACTTTAGAGCCTACAGATACAGAGCAAGCCTTCCATTTAGTGCAACAGCTGTTAATGAGGCTGGAAAGTTGCGGCTATGTACTGTTGGAAAAGGTTTTTTAATTCACATCTTGCACCAAACCTCAACACCCTGGAAGGGTGTCGCTACACAAACAAAGCCCACCTGCGTGGGCTGGATTCTTTAGCCCACGCAGGTGGGCTTTGTACGTATAGCCGCACCCTTCCAGGGTGACGGCTGGAAAGTTGCGGCTATGTACTGTTGGAAAAGGTTTTTTAATTCACATCTTGCACCAAACCTCAACACCCTGGAAGGGTGTCGCTACACAAACAAAGCCCACCTGCGTGGGCTGGATTTCTTTAGCCCACGCAGGTGGGCTTTGTACGTATAGCCGCACCCTTCCAGGGTGACGGCGCTATTTCGGCTTTTTAAATTCGCCAACAGTATTTTTCAATAGCCAGGGTTCGGTACTCTCCAAAAAATATTTGCCCAAGATGATATGAAACAGATCGCAGGTGGGTAAGTTACATCTAGAACTCAAGAAGCAAACTTAAACATCCAACATTTAAAGGAACTCCCCATGCTTAAGCCAGAATTACAAGTAAAATTTCTACACAACCTTAACCGCAAGAAAAAAGGTAATGAAGGTTTTACTCTTATTGAACTGTTAGTAGTAGTAATTATTATTGGTGTACTAGCTGCTATTGCATTGCCTTCTCTCCTCAGCCAAGTCAGCAAAGCTAGACAGTCAGAAGGTAAGCAGAATATGGGTGCTGTCAACCGGGCGCAACAGGCTTACTATTTGGAGAATGCTAATACATTCACGAGTTCCATGTCAGATTTGGCAATCGGTATCAAATCTGAGACTGAGAACTATGCATATAGTATTAGGGGTACTGACCTTCCTAAGTTTGCAGTCAACCAAGCAGCATCACGGGCAGCAAAAATCAAATCTTATGCTGGTATAGCCTACAGTGTTACTCAGCTTGTAAATGGTGTAACTGAAGGCTTGACACAAGCAATTTTGTGTGAGGCTAAAGATCCAAACCCTGGTACTCTAGCTGCAAATACAGCCGAAACTATAACTGACGGCGACGCCACGGGCAATTGTACGGTTAAGATTGGTGGTGTTGCATTTAAGCAGATTAAATAGGCTAGCAATGGATGTATCTACTTATTAGCTGCATCCATAATGCCCAAATAGTGAAAACATTTTTGACCAAAGTGAGTAACTTTAACTACTCACTAATTTTTTTATTTGCTTGATTATTTTCTTGTCAATTAAGCTGTAGTGTCTTCCCTTAATCTAGCTGAGAGGCAATGTCTATCTACTGATATCTTGAACCTCTAAAAAATAATGTCAAAATCATCACTGCGATTATTCGGGGAAATCGATTAACGTCCCTACCCGCCAGGGATTATAAGTCCCTGTCTAATAGCACAAGTCGATTTTAATGGACTAGAAATAATACTTTTATTTTATCGTAATTTTCATAACTCATAAAATTGGAACAATGGGGTTTGTACGCAAGGCGCAAGATATTAGCCTAACGACAGTTATAGTGAATGAGAGCAATAAAGAATGTATTTTTTATGACTTATAATAATTACTCATTAATTAATACTACTGATTGGCACCAACAAGCCTATCAATGCCTAATTCAAGAAGATTATTATCAGGCTGTGAGCTTATACGAACAAGCAATTACTGCAGAACCAGATATACAATCTCACTATTGGTATTTAGGACTGGCATTGCTGTTGCAGGGACAAGGGGAAGAAGCTCAGGCTACTTGGTTGATGGCAATGATGGAAGCTGAACCAGAAGAAGCCGATGAGTGGAATGCCCAACTAATGGAGGTGCTGCAAGTGGAGGCAGAACGACGTTCAAGAGGAGCAGATTATTCCACTGCTTTGGCAATTAGAGAGCAGATGCAGTCCGTTCAGCCCACAGCTTTAGACAATCTCTTAAATATAGTTGAACTTGCCATTAAGCTAGAAACGTTTACTGGAGATGAATTAGATGCTCTGGGAATAATTGAGCTACTACAAGCAGAGCCACCTTTAGCTGTTGATGCCACGTGGTTACTACAACTGCTAAAGGATATTTTGGATAATGCTCCACTGCATCCGTCTACATTGGAATTTGCGGAAGCCTGTTTAGTCCACGTTCAGCATCTGCCCAACTGCTTAGGTGTGCTACTACTAGCGGCCATTCAAATTGCCGCTACCTTACAACAAGGAAAACAAGCTGTCAAGTTGGCAGAATTATGCCTAAGTATAGATAGTTCCCATCCAGAGTTATTACGTCATCTATCAAGTTTCTATCAAAATACTGGTAACTATGACCAAGGCATAGAGATGGCGAAACAATGCTATGCTCTGGCTAACTCATTAGCAGATCGAGTATTTGCTAATAATCAAGTGCTGCGGGGGCTAATGCACGCTGGTGGGAGATGGAAAGAAGCTAGTTTGGTATTGCAAAAGCAAGAGTTACTGCTAGCTGAACTGCTAGAAACACAACCCATCGACCTGGGAAGAGCTACAGTGGTGCGTTTATATAACTCTACTTATTTTTTACCCTACTTTAGTGACAGAGCGCAAAAGAACAGAGAAATTACCAATCAAGTAGCCCAGTTGTGCCAAGCTAATATTGAAAATTACGCAAAAGAAGATATAGAGCGATATCGTCAGCGCTCAAAAGTTGCTCCCAACAGTGGTAATAGTACTAGACCATTGAAAATTGGATACTTGTCTCAATGTATGAGGAGGCATTCAGTCGGCTGGCTGGCACGATGGTTGTTTGAGCATCATGACCGCGATCGCTTCCAAATTCACGGTTATTTTGTGGCTGCTAATGGCACTAATCAGAATCACGATAGCTTACATGAGTGGTATGTCAATCAAGTCCAAAAAGCCAATAAACTGGGTCTAGATACTCTAGAAATTGCCGAAAGAATTCATCAGGATGAAATTGATATTTTAGTGGATTTAGATAGCTTAACGCTGAATATCAGTTGCGAGGTGATGGCGTTTAAAACGGCTCCCATCCAGGTAAGTTGGCTGGGTTGGGATGCATCGGGAGTACCAACAATTGATTACTATATTGCTGACCCATACGTTTTACCAGAGGCAGCGAATGAGTACTATACTGAAAAAATTTGGCGCTTACCTCAAACCTATATCGCTGTCGATGGTTTTGAAGTGGGTGTACCAACTCTACGACGCGATCGCCTAAATATTCCAACTGATGCGGTGGTATTTCTTAGTTCTCAGGGTGGCTACAAGCGGCATCCTGACACAACAAGGTTGCAAATGCGGATTGTCAAAGAAGTGCCAAATAGCTACTTCTTAATTAAAGGTACGGCGGATGAAAAATCAATTAAAAGCTTTTTTGAGCAAATTGCTGAGGAAGAAGGGGTCGATTGCTCAAAGCTGCGATTTCTCCCTGATGTGGCTTTTGAAGCAGTTCACCGCGCTAATTTAGGCATTGCCGATGTAGTGTTAGATACCTATCCCTATAACGGCGCAACGACAACTTTAGAAACTCTGTGGATGGGGATTCCTTTGGTAACAAGGGTGGGTGAGCAATTCGCCGCTCGCAATAGCTACACAATGATGATGAATGCTGGTATTACAGAAGGCATTGCTTGGAGTGATGAGGAATATGTAGAATGGGGAGTGCGTTTGGGGAAAGATGCTAAGTTACGGCAGGAAATTGCTTGGAAACTGCATCAATCGAGGCAAACTGCACCGCTATGGAATGGTAAGCAGTTTACCTGTGAAATGGAGAAAGCTTACGAGCAAATGTGGCAAAGGTATAGCGAAGGAAAATAGCTACACGAACGCAATGAGCCAAGAAATAAATTTCTGGCTTAAAGCTTAAACCCATTAAAACTCCTAACTAACACATTCCACAATCCATATATAGCAAGGGTTACAAAAAAATGTGTTATTTTCATATTTTACGCTCCGCGATGGCCGCGCCCGCTACTAGGCTGACCGGAATGCACCAATGTTAGGAAGCCCAGAAATAAATTATCCCTTCGGGACGCTGCGCGAACGGGCTGAAAGCTTAAACCCATTAAAATGGGTTAAAAAGCTTATTCAGTAAGATGACCGCAAAATTTAGCTATGAGCAAGTAATTTATTTCAGGGCGGATTTCGGGCTTCCACTCGAATGGTGCATTCCGGTCAGCCTCTAACTAGCGGGCTACGCCGCTAGTGATATATGTAAGAAACACAAATATAGTTAGGGGAAAATTTAATCGCTTGCAATTATAATAGATAGTTACCCTGACAGTCAAAACCGTCTTAACATTGGTGTTAATTACGCCCGTATGTCAGCCTGGTTCTGAGTGGTATTGGTAAATTTATTGGTGAAGTGACACTTGGACTGTCACTAACCCGTTTAGGAGATTAGATTTGGACACCACACTCGGGTCAGGGTAAATAATTACCGTTAAAAAGCGCGATCGCCATGACGGAGGTTACCATGAGCAAAAAAGAATCGCAGCCAAAGTCACCAAATCCTGATTTACCACTAATTAATCTGAATGCGGCAGGTATAGATATTGGTGCAGATAGACATTGGGTGAGTGTCCCTGTAGATAGGGATAAAGACTCGGTACGCAGTTTTGGATGTTTCACCGCCGACTTGTACGCAATTGCCGACTGGCTGAAGCATTGCCGAATTGAAACTGTGGCGATGGAATCAACTGGAGTTTATTGGATACCAGTGTTCCAAATTTTGGAAAGCAGAGGATTTGAGGTTAAGCTTGTTAATGCTCACTATGTTAAAACTGTACCTGGTCGTAAAACTGACGTATTAGATTGTCAGTGGTTACAACAATTACATACTTACGGTTTATTAGCAGGGTCATTTCGTCCAGAAGACCAAATTTGCGCCCTCCGCAGTTACATTCGGCAACGAGACAACCTGGTAAAAAGTGCTTGTGTTCACGTTCAACGTATGCAAAAAGCCTTAACTCAAATGAACGTGCAACTACATCGGGTGATTAGTGACATAACGGGTACTACAGGTCTGGCTATTATCGATGCCATCGTTTCTGGCGAACGCAACCCACAGAAGTTAGCTGCCCTTAAGGATGAACGCATTAAAGCGAGTAGTACAAATATTGCTGCTGCTTTGACTGGAGATTACCGACCAGAACTAGTGTTTGTATTGTCACAAGAACTACTACTCTATAAATTTTACCAGACACAAATAACTGAATGCGACACTCAAGTTGAACAGTGTCTAGCTCGATTTACAGATAAAGTAGATGTTGAAACCAATCCTCTTGGTAAACCAAAACGTCGCGGAAAAAAGCAACCAGGAAATGCTCCCCAATTTGATTTACGGACTCATTTGTACCGTATTACTGGTGTAGATTTTACGGCTATTAATGGCTTTGGTGCTTTAACCGTGTTACTTATATTGTCTGAAGTTGGGTTAGACCCATCTTGTTTTGCTACAGTTAAGCATTTCACTTCTTGGTTGGGGTTATGTCCTGGTAGTCGTGTTACTGGTGGTAAAGTCAAAAGCTCCAAAACTCGTCCTGTTATCAATCGAGCAGCGAATGCTTTCCGCATGGCTGCACAAACACTTTGTCGCAGCAACTCTGCCTTGGGGGGATTTTACAGACGGATGCAAGCTCGTATGGGCGCACCAAAGGCAATTACCGCAGCAGCTCACAAACTGGCACGTATCTTCTATCGTCTTTGGACATCTGGCACAGCCTATGCAGACCCAGGCGTTGATGCTTACGAGCAAAAGTATCATGAACGCATGGTAAATAACTTAAAGAAAAAAGCTCACGTTTTAGGATTTAATTTAGTTCCTCAACCTACAATCAATGAGGAGCAGCTTTCATTAGTCATTTGAGTTACTAATACAATCAGCACTGCTTGTCCGACGGGAGCAACACATCGCTACTTCAAAATCATAAAACAGTTGTCGAATGCGCTGTTCCTTGAGAATAAAGCGTGATAATTACAATGACAAATCCGAGCCAATGAATGAGCCTTACACCCCTACCAACTCTACTGCGATGGGATGTGTTTCTTAGGAGTTAAAATGGGTTAAAAAGCTTATTTAGTTAGCTTTAGCTAACTTTAGCTTTTAGCCCGAAATTTATTTCAGGGCTTATCTTACTGCCATTGCTCATACAACGGCAGGCTTTCCGCTTTCACCTGTACAACCGCTTGTTTATTCTCATATTCCAACACAATTCTCGCTTGGATGCGAGGTAACAAAGCTTCCCACTGAATATCAGCCAACTGTCCAACCAAGGAAATTTCTAGACCATCGGTGACATCCAACTCTTCTTCTAACAGAAGATTTATGACAACATCAGAGAGAAATAAATGAGTATCATCCTCAGAAACATTGCCGATGTTTATCAGTAATGTCATTTGATTTTTATCTGAACGATGTACCAAGCTGCTGATAACACTCGTTAGATCCTGATAAAGGATATCTTCTGTCTGGTTCCAGTCGGGGAAAATAATTAGATTGATATCTTTTAATTTGAGCTTTTCTGTAAGAGCGATCGCCTGATACTTATCAAATAGCTCTTGAAACAGTGTCCCCATTTGAGCAGAGAAAAAGCGACTATCCAAAAATTTAGGATTAGCCTGCATTTTTTGCTTAATACGATCGCTCTTTTGTTGGCGCAACTCAGGTTTAATACCCAGGATAATTGCTAATTGAATATAATCAGCTTCACTATTGGTAATTAAATCAGGAATTTGTAATTCTCGCAGAAGCGATGCTCCCTTCTTAGAACGAGAAGATTCTGCTTCCATTATTACCGTTGGTAAACCCATTTCCAATGGATCAATTAGCGATGTCATCCCAGAATAAGGATAGGAATCTAAGTAGATATCGCCAAGTTTCAAACGTTCTTTAACATCAGCACGATTTGGTACAGAGTCAAGAATAATCAATCTATCTTCACTTAAACCATATTCAGCAAAAGTGGTAACTATACGCTTTTGAAATGCAATACTCGGATAGGAAGATGACCAATTTGGGTTAAACGGATAAAGTAACAGTACAGAATTAGGAACACTCTTAATTATACAAGCCCAAGCTACTTCTAACTCTGGAATTATTTTGTAGTAATTAGCTCCAGAAATATAAACCACTGTAGTTTCATCAATACCAAAAGTTTCTCGGCTGATACTAGTTGTAGTCTGAATTTGTTCTTCAGTTGCAAAAGTGAAACATTGAGGAGGAATATCTAATTTAATTAGCGTTTCTGTATAATGCTCTTGAGCATTTTTCTCTGGCTCAGAAAGTTTACTTGAAATGTAGTAATCAACATGACGCATACCAGTTGTTACAGGAGAATTTGCATCAACCATCTGTATTTTTGCTAGCCGATGTAAAGCAAGTAAAGCAATTTGATGAGTGACTGCGGTCACATTTGTAGAAATAAACAGAAAATCCAATTCTGTTTCTCGAATTGCTTGGACTTGGCTGGGTAAATCTACTGGTAATTTAACAAAAGCATCTGCATGACCAGCACAATATCGCTCTAAGCGATGATTACTTGTATTAAAGGTGAAGAGGATAATCTCAAATAAATCTCTATTTAAATGCTCATATACTGACAAAGCGGCAAAAGTTTCTGTCTGTGGACTAAAATGACTGGCAAGAATTCCCAGACGAATTCTATTTATTTCTGGAGAGCGCTCTGGAAACTCGTAATCTATTTGATTATTATTTTGTCTCAAGCTAAATTCAATGATATCAGCACGTTTAGTGTAAATATCTTTCAAATTAGCACTATTAAAATACAAGGGAATGAAATTGGCTCTTGTTGCCAAAAAATCTGCTACATCTTGCCAAAGTTTAGACCCAGAGTTAGCAAGAATATTACTATGGAGGTAATTAATAAACTGTTCCATATATTGATAATAGCTATCTACCTCTCCTAGTTCCTGAAAATAAAGGGGAGAGTCTAGTCTAAATTTTAGATAGTCATTGAGCAACCAATTAGGAATGTGACTTAGCTCATACACCAAAGGTAATTGATGAGGACGGCAGTACAGCATTGCGACTAGTAGATACTGAACCGTTTCCAGTTCATTAAACACTTGAGAAACTTGTGCTATTATTTGAGCCACAAAACTCTGTTCGGTTTCAGTCAATGGTTCATACTGAATGCTGCTGTTTAAAAGTATTTTATGACGCTCACCGATGTCACTTAAGTATACTTTCTCGAGTAAATTTTGTTCTGTACTCAACCATAATTCAGCCATCTCTTTTCTCAAATCACGCAGTTGTGCGAGTACAGATGGCTTTAATTGCTCTCTCTTATATTGATTTAGAACGCTAGATAACCGATTATTCAACTTAGTATTATCGGTTAATTTATCAACAGATGTCTCAACAATGTACAACGGCAGGCTTTCCGCTTTCACCTGTACAACCGCTTGTTTATTCTCATATTCCAACACAATTCTCGCTTCGATACGAGGTAATAAAGCTTCCCACTGAATATCACCCAGTTGTCCAACCAGAGAAAATTCTAGACCCTCGGTAACATCTAAATCTTCTTCCATGAGAAGATTCATCGTTACACTAGATAACAACATTTCGACCTCCTCCCCAGAAATATTACTCGTGTCAATAAGTAATGTGGTATTTTGACTCTCTGGGTGAGTTATTAGTGCTTTAATTACTCGTTCCAAGTCTAAGCAGAGCAATTCTTCTGGCTGTGACCAATCAGGAAAAATGATTAAATTAATATCCTTGAGATTCAAATTCAGCAGAGTAGTATCAATTAACACTGAACTGACTACTTTTGCCATTTTTGACCAAGAGAACTTTTGAGACTGTTCCAAACCTGCAGTAATTAATGATTTACGAACAGATGGTTTTTGTACCTCATGAAGTGCATTTGCCATGCCATCAATATCATCATCTTGCACGTATAATACTGCTTTGCCTCCAACTTCAGGAATCGATGCATTTGGACAAGTTATGACTGGGCAACCACAAGCCATAGCTTCTAAGATTGGCAAACCAAAACCTTCATACTTGGAGGGATAAACTAGCGCAATAGCACCAGAATATGCTGTTGCTAATTCCTCATCCCTGAGTCGCAGCATATGAACGGTACTACCCGATGTATATGCTCTCAACTTTTCATCAAACCACCCCACAATATCTGTGCAGACAATATCAAATCCCTGTTTGCTAGCAAGTTGAACAAAAGCCTCTAAAAACAAAATAGTATTTTTATAGCTGCCTATTCTCCCTATCATAAAGTAAGGCTTATAAATCCCATACTTTGTTCTAAAATTATTAACCTCTGTTTCAGTTGCTGGTGAGAAATTACTTGTGACACCACAAAGAGCTACATTTACCGATTCTTTTGATATCTCTGGGAAAAATCTCACTAAGTCAAGTGCAGTATTGTCTGAAATTGAGATGTAATTAGATGCGTGTTTAATAGCTTGATGTTTTACTTGCCACATGAGATTATTTATATCCCATCCCATGACTTCTGGAATCATGTCATAGACCATAAACACAGAAGGTGTTGTATTGGGTGTAGTGTAATAAGTGGAGATGAATAAATCTGCTCCTTCTTCATCACAGATTTGCTGTAGCATTCTCCGATCGGCATCTGTGTTGTCATAGTCATAAGCTGCTATAGTCCGATACCGAATACCAGCAATTTTAGGAGCAGTACCTACGCGGTCTAATACAATAATATGCTTGGCAAACTTATTCTTTACCCATTCTTCTAGTAAAGTTTTCCAGAGACGAGCAATACCAGTTTGATGAAGCTGGAAAAATACAGCGTCAACCAGAATTATCGGTGCTAGTTCATGAAGTTTTTTGATTTCATTTTCAATTTCTTCTGGTTGCAAAAATGACCAATCAATAGTATCAGCTTGTCTGTAAGCAATTGGTACTACACCACAGGATTGTGCAGTATCAACCATTGTGTCATCTCCCACCCACGGAAAATACTGCCTTAACAAAACTGGTAATTGAGTTTGTTTCTGCAATTCTTCCCACTGGGAAACGGCATTTCTATAACCATAGTATTGTTCTTTAAATTTTAATTGTTCTGGTGTGACATAGGCAAAAAGTTGAAAGACCAAACCATACTCTTCAGTCTCATGATGTAGAAAAGGATTAACTGCTGCAACATCCTGCCATTGACCATTTAGTAAAGGTTCTTGTAGTCTTGGTGGCTCATGTGCTACCCAAACGGCTCCGGGGTTATATCTCCAGGTTCTCAACCACTCTTGTTCCGGATTTTGAGTATAACAATTGCGAGTGCTAATCGTTAATTTTTCTCCTACAAAATACCAGCACCAATAGAATGCAGCAGTTTTTTCCGGATTATCAATAAACATCTGTCGGGCAGAAAAAATCTGTTCGACAGTCCATAATTCATCTACATCTACTTGCCACAACAAACATTCTTCATTAATGTTATATAGTGGCTCGTTGACCATTTCTCGTTTTCCCTGCCAAAACATTCCGTCAGGCTTACGATAAATAGTGATGTTTTCAGGATATTCTCGCTCTAGTTCATCTAAATATTCTGTTGTCCCATCATAACTGCGTCCATTCCGATGGAACTCATCACTAATACTTCCACCTAGCTTCAGACTCCATGCAGTATCATGCTTTAATTCTGCTACACCTTCAATAATATGCCAATGCCATTTGAAAGGTAGTTGTTTGAGTACTTGAATGTGATACCGGATGAATGGTTCACCGTTGAGGACAATAGTGAAGAAATGAATGGGTAGTTGTGAAATTGAAGTAGAAGAGATGCCAGAAATAAGCTTTTGACCGCAAGCAAGAGTTGAAGAATATTCATGGTTTATCAGACGAGATTTGGCGATATTATGCCATACTTCTTCTGGGCCTGGCCAAGTATGTATAACATCATGAAATGCTATCCAACCACCATATTTTATAAGTGGAAATGCAAGTTCAAAATTCTTTAATACATCAAAATATTCGTGCGACCCATCAATAAAAATCAAATCAATCGGTTTATTACCTACCAATTCTTGCCAACGACTCAATACGTCATGAGAGTAACCCCGCAATGGCACTACATATTCCTCAAGACCGTTCTTTTCGACATTTCCTTGCCATTCTTCAAAAAAGTTCCGGTGAGCAAAATCCGAATTATTACCATCCCATGTGTCGATAGAATAAAGTTTCCGCTTTGTTCCCACACAGGCATAAGCGATCGCTACTGTAGAGCGACCTTTAAAGGAACCAATCTCAACAATAACGGCATCATCTGGTAAGGATTTTACTTTGTTGAAAAGAAACTCTTCTTGTCCCGGAACCATAAAGCCTTCAACAGCTTCAACTGCACTGCGAACATCTTCATAAATTAAGGTTGCATCTGAAGTCTTTTGAAAGATTGCATAACCATTTCGTATGGAATAATTACTTTCAATTAGTTTATAGTTCCCATCACGAGAGAGCCGAATAAAATTTTGATGATTTTTGAAGGTATTAATATCATCTAATAAGATGTATTTAGCTCCATATATATCTTCTAATTCAGCAATACCAGTAAATTCACAACCATCAATTAAAACCACATCAAAATATTCTATTTGATGTTCCAATTTAATTTTTTTGATTCCATCTCCAGAAACACCAGAGCCTTGTACATACTCAATATCTCGCCTTAACCAGCCCAAGACTTGCTCCAGAGGGTAGTAATTAAGATAACTTTGAATATTATTATAAAAGCTGACAACTTCATTTTCATTGGGAAATTTTTCTAAAGAAACAGAAGAGATATTGTAGCATTTTACAAAGGAGTCATTTTCATATTTAGTTGCAAGTTTTCCACATCTAGTTTGTGAAATCTCCATACAAAAAAGGGTTGGTTTATTCGGATTATCGCGCAACCCAGTGACAAATGCTTCTGTACTTCCTTCACCAGATGAAGATCCGATTTCCAAAACTGTTTTGATGTTTTCTTCCTGTGCGATTTTTTGAATGGCATTGTAGAATTCATCGCTTTTAATCTCAGCCGGAATTAGGAAATTTAGTTGAGATTTTTCTAAATAATTATTAACTATCTTATCCAATAAAACTTGGGTTGTTTCAGATATTTCGTCATAATTCCATTCTGCTGTCTGGATTTTTTTAGTTTCAGGCAGATAAAAGTGACGTGCGCCATCTCTGGGATCTATTTGTGAATAATGACGAACTTTTGCACGTCTTTTATCTTCATCGTTAATAAATAAATCTAAGTGATATATGCTTAAATCAAGTAAACATTGACCCCTGTCATTAAGGTTATGAATGCTTTCAATAATTTGACCTGTGTAATAAATATCTTTGTTATATTTAAATAAACGACGTTGAACATCCGGACAATGTGGCGCACTAGTAATGTAGTGATGTTTGCTAAAAGAACTAATCCATTTTCTCGGAATCCAAAAATTATCAGTATTTATCTCATTATTTGAGGATTTTATTTTACGTAAAAAATCTAAAGTTTCTTGATTAATAAATTCATCTGAATCAATAACAAAAACCCAATCCGCTTTAACTGAACTTAAATAAACATTGCGCTGCTGTGAATGATTTCCAGACCATTTAGAATGAATAATATTAGCATTATATGTGGATGCAATTTCACAAGTAGAGTCAGTACTACCACCATCAACGATGATTAGTTCATCATATACATTATCAAGCGATTCCAACGCAATAGCTAATGTTTTTTCTGCATTTTGAACCATCATACAAACAGAAAGACTGGACATATTAGATGTCATCCCTATTTTACTAGTTAGATTTGTTGCTCAATCATGCATAACATATACATTCAAAAAATGACAAGCTATTCAAAAAATTATATTTTAGCTTATATATAAAAATTGGTCATTCTTTTATGATATAAATAAGTGGACGAGTAAAAATGATTTTACATTGTTTGACCTTGTTGGTTGTAGCCGTTATCTTCGTGGTTGCTCACCAATTTGTTCACCTAATCGTAAAGGTCAATTACTTTGGGCTGATGCTTTTTATTTCCGAGATTTAATTAGAGAGGATATTAATATCTCTTTAAAAACACCAAAGCAAATATTAAAATTAGCTTGCATTGCCGATATTCTCGATTTTCCTGATTACGCTCTGGAGTTACTAGAATTTTTGACTCTGAATTATGGCGAGCAGCCAGAATACAACTTTGCTAATGTTATTATAAAGAGTTTATCTCAAGTTCCGGAGTTGCTTAAGCGGGGACTAGATTCTTTACCTGTGGTTGCTAATATCCGTCACCGCCTCTAATACTAGTAATATTTAACTAGTTGGATTTAGCGATCGCCTTTACCCTGTTGTTTCTTCACCTGCTCCAATAGAGCTTTATAATCTTGCCTGTCAGGCTGCAGCTTGACCAATTTCTCCAAAGGTTCCACAGCACCATTAGCATCATTCAACTGTAGCCGTACCTTTGCCAACCCCTCCAGCGCTACTTTGTTTTCTGGTTCCCGCTGTAAAACTATCTGAAAACCTTGCTCATCTTGTTTTAACGAAGCCTCCTGTGATGCCGTTGCCAACTGAGGTTCCTTACTAGCCTCCTGTATCGCAGGAATCACCCCAAACGCTGCAGAAGCAAGGAAACCTACAATTGATACCAAGCCTACAATTCTTTGCGTACGCTGGTATCGCTTGGAGCGAGCCTCCATATATTCTTCTTCAGAACTAGCCATTTTTAATCACTTGTTGTACTAAATGTACTGATAGGTATTTTGGCACCTCCCTTTTTCAGGGAGAAGGAATTTTTAATTAGACTAAAAGTTGCAAGCTATGACCACGATAAGTTTATATAACTTGACAAAATGGTAATCTCGTGATTCATCTGGTTGATGGAAGCAAAATTTTGATTTGTCAAATTGAGATGCAGCCATCAGCAAATCCCCATACTCAGGATACCCATCCATAACTAGGGAACTATCATATTGGGGAAAAATTTTCGCGTTTGGGCTGTCTGGCAACTCTTGAAGACGGATGGAGTTTTTTCACCCTGTTATATAAACCCCCTCACTCATAGGGAGTCACCCTTAGGAGTGGGCTTGCGAGATTTTATTCTCCCCTTTGAATTGGGGGTAGGGGGCTTGCGAGTCTACAGGAAGATCCAGACGCTATGTCTCAACAAGAAAAGGTTTTCATCCGGTGTACTCATTTCAAAATCCCCTTAAGCATCCTCAATCACATTCATACTCTTCCTCAAGTTTCTAACAAATCCAAAAAACATTAAATTTATCTAAAAAATTGTTGTAAATTTATCTAATTGCAGATGTTTGCGATAATCTAAAGATCCTTTCATCATCCAGAGTGAATACTTTCAATTAGTTGTCAAGCCCACCCTTACCCAAAAAACTCCCAAAAACCCTGAATCTATGGTTTTATCAGAGTTCCCACACATTTTATTCGTTCCAAGGAAAGAAAAATTTTCCACTCCTCTCAACTTGTGGTATATATGCAAATAGTAGGATGACAAATCTTTGGAATCAGTGGCTGCGCTCGCAAAAAGTAGTCTTTAGGTTTTTTGGTCGTAATTACCGTACAAAAAACGAATTTAACATCGAATGCGCGTAGAGTAATTTGTGGTATAGTTGAAAAGCTAAGACTTGCTTTGCAAAAGTGCAAAACTCTACGCATCAGCAATAATTCCGAAACGAAAAGCAGTTTTGATCAAGCATTTACCCAACCCTAAATCTGAAATTTTATTGAGGTTATGACTCAGCAAGTAATTCACCCTATGGTGAAATTGCAGCGTAACGTGCAATCACTCGTAGAATCCAAAATTATCAAACCTACCGATAGCATTTGGAAGATTGCGTTACTCTATGGCAACGACTGGCAGCACTGGAAACAGGAACTGTTAGATTTTGGCTTCACTATGCAAGACCCAGTTAGCGACCTGCTATCTGTAGAAACTTGGGACGAAGAAGAATAAGAGTTAGAAATTAAGAGTCAGGAGTTAAGAGTTTAGTACCTTAATCGGGTGGCTTGCTGTAGTGCAGTTACAAATAAAACTCGTAACTCTAGCCCTTTCAATGTGGGTCGCCACCAATGGTACTATTGCGGCAATATTTGCCGGAATATCAAAGACTTTCATACTTAGTCGAAGAGAAACCCGGTTTTTCGGACACGAGAGTTTTTGAATAAGCTGTTCTAGATGTAGGAATGCACATTCAAGCAGGCAGGGATGCCCAAAGCCAGGTGCTACAACAGGGGGGAAAATAAGCAACGCACTGGCCCCCACAAGAGGAGCGAGAAATTCAGATTATGCAGTTGAAATGTGTTTTAACTTACAACTCCTAACTCTTAACTATTTGCACGCTGCTAATGCCATTGCAAGTTCCTTTGCCGTTTGGTAGCGATCGCGTGGCAACTGTTCTGTCACACGTTCAATCACTTCTCTTAATTGGGGAGTGATGGTGGGGATATTCGCGATATCAAAGCGGAAATTTCGTCCTACTAAACGGTAAAACTTGAATGGGTTTTCACCTGCAAGTAAAAAAATTAATGTTGGTCCGATTGCATACAAATCCGATTGTGTCAGAGGTTGTCCCCGTTCCTGTTCGGGGGCACAGTAACCTTCTGCGCCAATACGAGTACCGGGTGCTGTCCCAATTTCCTTGACAGCCCCAAAATCTAGCACAACAATAGAATTATTAGAATTTCGCACCATTAGATTTGCAGGTTTAATGTCCCGGTGAATCAATGGTGGTTCTTGACTGTGCAGGTAATCGAGAATCTCGCAGGTTTGAATCATCCAGGCGATCGCTTGCTGTGGTGCTACTGGTCCTTTGGCATAAATCAGTTTTTCCAAATCCTGTCCGTGGATTAACTCCATTGCCAGGTACTTTTTGCCATTTTCTACAAAAAAATCATAATATTTGGGAATTCCCTCGTAGTTGAGCGATTTGAGCGTGTGTGCCTCACGTTCAAATAACTCAATAGCTTTGGCAATTTTAGCCATATCAGCATTCATCTGCTTCAACACCAACATTTGTGGGTGTCCGGCAATCTTACCTTCTGCATCCCAAGCTAAATAAGTCGTCCCCATTCCTCCCTGTCCCAACGTGCGCAATACCTGATAATGGCGAATATTTTGTTGTACAGTTATGGGTTGACCGCAGTGAATGCAAAATAAATTATTTTGGGAATTTCCTTCGTGAGTGCAAGTGTCAGGTGAAACAGCAGGTTTTTTTGCAGATGTTACTGGCTCAATTTGAAATTTCAGTAATGGACCTCCCTGTGCCAGTTGCAAAAGCGAATTATCGGGCAATAAGCTTTCACCCGTTACCAGAACACCGTTCAGAAAAGTGCCATTTGTACCTTGACTAGTTAACTGCCAGGAAGGACCATTGCGAGCCGAAGTTATTTGTCTGAGTTCTAAATGATGCCGAGAAACCAAAATATCTGTTAAAACAACGTGATTATCAGCCGATCGACCGATGCGAATCACGGAAGAGTTTTCAAAACGCCACTGTTTTAGAGGCGTTTTTTGTTGCGGTTCTAAAAGTAACAGAGTAACCACAATACAAGGTACAAGGTAAAAGGTAGAAGGCAGAAGGTATTATTTTTGACTTTCCTGCATTGGGCGTACTTTTGCCCGAATAAGTACAGCGGTAATATTGTCATGACCATTGTATTGGTTACCCAAATCAATTAAGTTGCTCACACCTCCCTCTAAACTGATGCTAGAACCGATTAAAGGTTCTACGTGACTTTGCCAATGAGTTTCTAATAAATCATTATCTGATAGACCGTCCGAAGCAAGAAGAAACAAAGTATCTTCATTTATCTCAAAAAACTGGACATCGGGATGGATAGAGTTTTCATCGCGCGGACCAAGGGCTTGAGTGAGTTGATAGGCATCTGGGCGGGAGTAGGCAACGGCTGGCTCCACTCCGCGAGAGATTTCTCGTTGACCGACTTCGTGGTCTATGGTCATTTGTTCTAATCCCTGCCTGCGAGTTAAGCGGTATAAACGGCTATCTCCAACATGTGCCACCGCTACTTGAGAATCTTGAACCAACATTAAGACTAAAGTTGTACCCATGCGCCCGACACCAGAACGAGCATCTTTTTGATTGATATCAAAAATTGCTTGATTGGCAGAAAATACTCCCTCGCGGATAGTGTCTTCATTTGGTAGTTGGTTATCAGTCCAATGAGTTTGAAAATATTGCCGTAAGGTATTTACAGCCAATTCACTGGCGACTTCCCCACCGGCATGCCCCCCCATCCCATCGCAAAGAATATACAAACCACGGGCAACAAAAGCTCGATTTCTCGGCAGTTCAAATTTGCTAATTTGGGTTTCAAAGCCAAAATAATCCTCATTATGCTGTCTTTGACGGCCGACATCAGTTCTTCCAGCATCTTCTAGGCTGATTAACTGCATTGGCAGCACGACTGTTGGCATATCATCACTTTTTGTGCCACTGTCTTCTGAATCATCTAATTGCAAGATTGTTCGCGACTCCGTACTTGGGATGCTATTTGAGGTAATTGCTTCGCTGTTGGTTGAATTGCTTTGGAGTTCCGATGCGATCGCCGACAACCGAGACTGCAATGCCGCGATCGTTTCAATCTTATCCATCTCCAAATCTCCCACCAGTTGCACTATAGAGCCAAATTGAGTGCGTTCTGACTGTCTTAACATTGCCTGCCAAACGCGCCCCAAAGTTTTGATTGTAAAATGCGGAATCTTCAGCGATTCCACGTATAAGCGTTGTATTACTAATACCTGGTCTTCGTCCATTCTGAGGTTAGACAATTCCAACAGACTTTGCCGACAATTCAGTGGCTCCAAAACTTCCCACAATTGGGTCATCTGATAGAAAAAATGTATTATATGTAACGAAGTAATTGTATCTTCGCGTAGTAGGGAAAGTAGATTTTGCGAATGTGAATAGTCTTCAATCAGTATCACCTGCATCCCTTGGTGCTGCCAAGCATCGTGAATCCGGGGAATACCTTGGTGATATTGGGATTGTAGAGCTATGTAAGGCTTCGCAAGTTGGGGAATCCCACTAGGATCAACTAATGGTGTTACCAATCCTTTTTTTTGATTTGCCAGCATTGCCGACAAAAAAGAAATTTGATAAGGTTGGCAATCTAAAACTCTCACACCCACCTCAGTATCGGTGAGTTTTTCTAAAATGGGAGGTAGTTCTTCTAAGAGTTGATAGCGCTCCTGGGAATCTAAATAAGAACCAACTAGCAGTGGAGATGGAGATGCCTGCTCAGAAACAGCTACCTTTGCTTCGACTTCTTCATTCCCTGTTACGCCATTTCCTATGGGCAAAAGCTGCGGAGCTTCTACAAATTGGTTCCCCAATTCCCCATTCCCTTCCTTTAAAATAATTGCCCACCAAACTGTACCGCACTGGCAACCACATTCATGACAGCGTTCTGCATTCACAGGCACCTCAGTCGCACACTCTTGACACGCCTTAAGAGTCAAAGACGTGCCACAATTTTGACAGAATTTGTTGATATTGGGGTTCTCAAATTTACACTGAGGGCAAATTAGCATCGTGGAAGTTCCTTAATTCCCATTCCAAAGTGCTTCTAGCTACTACGATCCAAAGTGCCACAATTGGCATCTCCTGCCTATCCTAGACCTACAATTATATTGTGGTTTTACAAATAAATGTTTGCCAGAGTCTTAATTGTTACGCACAGTAACTAGAGATTTTTAGATATCGGCAAGCTAAGTCCTCAGAATTAAGCTGCGATCAAAAGTGTGCTAACGGGCATATTAAAGCACATATCTTGAACTTTGGGAACTAGGCTATGGGGGGACGGGGGGATATGGAGGTCCGGGGACATGGAAGATTAATGAAAACCAAATCTCCCTATCTTCCGATCTCCCTAACCCTTAACCAGGACTTCAGCCTCTCCAGACACTGGTAGTTGAACAGCAAAACAGGTACGTTTAGCCTTACTTTCAACGCTAATTGTTCCTCCTAAAGACGCAGTGAGTTTTTGTACCAATGCTAGTCCTAGTCCCGTACCACCTTGTTTCCAAGGGTCATTGCTGGGAATGCGGTAGAATTTATCGAAAATCCGTGGTAACTCCGCAGCCGGAATTTCTACACCGGAATTCATCACTAGAAATTGAATGTTACCCGATTTTAATTTGGCACTGACAGTGATTTCCGCACCGGGAGGACTAAATTTACACCCATTATTAAGTAATTCTATTAGAATTCGTTCCAAGCTAAACGGATCGCAGACGAGTGGAGGGAGATTTGGATCTATCTTAATACTCAAGTGTTGCAGATTATTACGATTCCGTGCCTTAAAGAGTTCTACCACCCGTGATAGCCATTGCTCTACTTGAATAGTTTCCAAGACCAAGGGTTTAATGCTGGTATCCAAGCGTTGCAAATCTAAGAAGTTGTTAATCAGATTAATTTCTCGCTCGCACTCGTTGCTTAAAATTTGGAAATAGCGTGATGCTTTAGAATCCAACAAAGATTTTTGTTCTTGATTGAGCGAAATTCCCAGCATCTGAATCGCCATTTTCATATTTGTTAATGGTGTGCGTAGTTCGTGAGAAACGGTGCTGAGGAATTCATCTTTCAACCGATTCAGACTTTCTACTTCCTCTAACTGCGCTTTCGCTGCTTGTTGACTTTCTCTAAGAGCTACTTCTACTAACTTGTGCTGTGTGATGTCAATACAGCAACCAATATAACCAGCAAATTTACCACTGGGGCTAAAACGAGGAACACCATAATCTAAAATCCAACGATACTCGCCATCAGAGTGTTTTAAGCGATATTCGATCTCAAATTTCGCTTGTACACCCAATGCCAAATTGTATTTTTTTTGACATGATATTCTATCTTCAGGATGTACACCTTCGAGCCAACCTAACCCTTGCTCCTGTTGAATACTGCGTCCAGTAAACTCCAACCAAAACTGATTGAAAAAAGTATACAGTCCGTCATCCCCTGACATCCACAACATTACAGGTGCTGTATTCGCCATTGGATGAAAACTTTGCTCTTTCTGCCGCAAGATATCTTTAGATTTGTGTTCTGTGATGTCCTCACAAATCATCAGAATTTCTGGACTCGCGCGATCCTGCGTATGCGAAAAGTTTTCTTCTACACTCAGTAATACTCGTGCTACTACTTTTACCCAGACAATTTTACTGGCTGGGCAATCTAAACGAAATTCCCAATTACTAATTTCACTTGGCGACATTTTCAGCAAACTCATCAAGGCCTCAGACAACCTTTGGTGGTCTGAGCTTTCAAATAAGCTAAAAATTGGTTTCTGTATCAATTCTTCACATCTATAACCAAGACGCTTTGCCCCGAACTGGTTCACAGATAAAATTATCCCCGTCGCATCTAAGGTGAAATATACAGAAGGCATATTTTCATATAGCCTGCGATACCATAGGAGTTCGTCTTGAGTCCGATCCTCAGTTTCTGCTGCACAAATTTCTAAATCGACGGCTCGTTCAGGCACAAGTTCTAGACGTGGAGGGGTTGCAGACAAGGTATCTTGATGTTGGCAAGTGTGATGCCAGCTCGATTGCTGATTGCGGCTCATAAGACTTAAACTTGCACCTAAGCGCTGACGTTAACAAGGCGTGAGGAATAAAAAAAGATTATTATACTGTTTTTGATTTAATTTTTTGAAAAATTAACAAATAAAAATATAAGCGCAGACTATAGCTACAGTTACTTATATTTTCTTAATAAATACCTCAAAACTACCCCTTAAGGATGTCAGCTAATCTACTTATTTCATATCTTAATCAAAAATAGTTACCTGTTAACTTTAGTAAATCATCCCGAAGGCATACTACGGGAAGGATTTAGCCCGGTGTCGCATTCAGACACGACCTGTAAAAACTAAATTATGCAACAATTTCAGTTCATCAGCTGTAAGGTCACGCCACTCACCCGGTTGTAAAGTATTTAGTTGTAGATTAGCGATCGCGACTCTGATCAATCGCAATGTCGGGAAACCCACTTTCGCCGTCATCTTGCGGACTTGGCGATTTTTTCCTTCTGTCAAGATCATCTCAATCCAAGCTGTGGGTATATTCTTTCTAAATCTGATCGGTGGATTGCGTTCCGGTAGCTGGGGTTCTTCTGCTAGAAGTCGCACTTTTGCTGACTTCGTCCGGTAATCTTGTATTTCCACCCCAACTTGTAACTGTTTTACAGCAACTTCATCCGGAATGCGTTCCACCTGCACCCAGTAAGTACGTTCATGTCCAAAGTTTGGATGGCTCATCCGATGTTGCAATTGCCCGTGGTTGGTTAAAAGTAGCAAACCTTCGCTATCCCAATCCAAACGTCCTACCGGATAAACATTCGGAACATCTATATAGTCTTTCAGGGTGCTGCGTGTTGGCGTATCTTGCGTAAACTGACTCAGGACACCATAAGGTTTATAAAAAATTATGTAGCGATTTTGGTTAGTCATGAGTCATGAGTCTTGAGTTTGAGCAGCCGGGGATCTGGGTGGCGTTCATGAGGAGTAGTAACATAAAGTTATTGACAATGGCAACCAAATTAATGAAATTTCAAAACTATGGTTCAAACTATCCAAGCAAAGGATGTTACTCTCAACCTATTAACTGAACGTTTCAACTTACAGCGAGTTAACGATAAAACTTTCTTTCTTGAATGGCAAGATAATCTACCCGAATTGAACGATTTAGAAAATCTTTCTCTTAACCAAGTTAAAGAAGAATATCTACTTTTCCTACAGTTGGCTTTAACTTGCTATTTTGCTAGACCTGAGGGATTTATCCCGAACTAATATCAAGATTCATATCACCTGCCCATAAGCAATTGATAACTTACCCAAAAATCTGCAACAATAATAAATGCTAGGGGTGCCTGAGTAAAACCGGGCTGAGAATACACCCTTAACCACCTGAGACTGGGTAATACCAGCGTAGGGAAGCCATTTATCAAGGGAATCGAAAAATATGCGGACAGAATGGGTCGCCAAGCGTCGCGGGCAAGATAATGTGTCTCAAATGCATTATGCTCGTCAAAGTGTCATTACTGAAGAAATGCACTATGTCGCCAAGCGTGAAAACCTCCCTGCGGACTTAATTCGTGATGAAGTAGCACGGGGGAGAATGATTATCCCTGCAAATATCAACCACACTAACTTAGAACCGATGGCGATCGGCATTGCTTCTAAATGTAAAGTCAATGCTAATATCGGTGCAAGTCCCAACACTTCTAATCTTCAAGAAGAAGTCGATAAGCTGACATTAGCTGTCAAATACGGTGCAGATACCGTGATGGACTTGTCCACAGGTGGTGGTAACTTGGATGAAATTCGTACCGCTATCATCAAAGCTTCACCAGTTCCCATTGGTACAGTACCAGTTTATCAAGCCTTAGAAAGCGTCCACGGCACTATCGAAAATCTGACTGCCGATGACTTTCTTCATATCATTGAGAAGCACGCCCAGCAAGGGGTAGACTATCAAACTATCCATGCGGGGATTTTGATTGAGCATTTGCCCTTAGTGAGGAACCGCCTTACTGGCATCGTCTCACGCGGTGGCGGTATCTTAGCACGGTGGATGCTACATCACCACAAACAAAACCCGCTTTATACTCACTTTAATGAGATCATCGAGATTTTCAAGAAATACGATGTATCTTTTAGCTTGGGTGACTCCTTACGTCCCGGCTGTACTCATGATGCCTCAGATGATGCTCAATTAGCCGAACTCAAAACTCTCGGAAACCTAACCCGCAAAGCTTGGGAACATGACGTACAAGTCATGGTAGAAGGTCCAGGACACGTTCCGATGGATCAAATTGAGTTCAACGTCAAAAAGCAAATGGAAGAGTGTTCGGAAGCACCCTTCTACGTCCTAGGTCCATTGGTGACCGATATTGCTCCCGGTTATGACCATATTACCTCAGCCATTGGAGCCGCGATGGCCGGCTGGTACGGTACTGCGATGCTCTGTTACGTAACACCAAAGGAACATTTAGGGCTACCCAACGCGGAAGATGTACGGAATGGACTAATTGCTTATAAGATTGCAGCCCACGCAGCTGATATAGCCAGACATCGTCCAGGTGCAAGAGATAGAGATGATGAATTATCACGTGCCCGTTACAACTTCGATTGGAACCGTCAGTTTGAGTTATCGCTAGACCCGGAAAGAGCGAAGGAATACCACGATGAGACTTTACCAGCAGATATTTATAAGACTGCTGAGTTCTGTTCGATGTGTGGGCCGAAATTCTGCCCGATGCAGACCAAGGTTGATGCTGATGCGTTAACGGAGTTAGAGAAGTTTTTGGCTCATGATAGGGAGGTTGTGACGCAGGGCTAATCAGGAACGCGATCGCATTTTATGAGGATTGGGAAGGAATGCGATCGCGTACTCCTCGGAAACCAGCCAGCCAGCTTGATGGATACCATCTATTAACCAACCCGACTTTGGTATCGAACCTAATTAGGAGAATTTGAATTTTATTCTCCTCTTTGAATTAAGGGCAGAGGGCAAAATCGTCGCACCCATCTTTTTTGTGATGTTGGGTTTCGCGACAACAAGGTTCCACACGAACAGGGTATGGGACATCGTTATCGCTGACTGTTAATTAATTCCCCATTTCCTTATACCGTTGCTGAATATCCTCAATTGTAAACACGGCCTCAAATTGCAACCCCATCGACTGATAAAACTCCGCACCCCCTTGCAATCGGTCTATCAGTGAAATTACTCGATTAACGGTATAACCAGCATCTCTCAACCTCTCCACAGCCTTCATAGCCGATCGCCCGGTAGTGACAACATCTTCTAAAACCACTACATTCGCACCCAGAGCCAAGGTAGGACCTTCAATATACGCCTGGGTGCCATGACCTTTGGCTTCTTTACGCACTATCAGGGCTGGGATTGGACGGTTTTCCAGCGCCGAAACTATACTTACGGCACTGACTATTGGATCGGCTCCTAGTGTTAAACCAGCCCCGGCACAGGTATCTGATGGCACTAAGGATAAAAGGATACGACCAATTGCTAAAGCGCCCTCGGGGTGTAGCGTTACCTGCTTGCCATTGATGTAATAAGAACTGTTTTGCCCAGAAGAAAGTATAAAATCACCCTCTTGATATGCTAGTTGGCAAAATAAATCCAGCAGCTTGTGGCGTACGGTGTTTAAATCAGTATCAGCAGCCCAAGATTTAGACTGGGAAAGGGTTCCGGCTTGATAAGTCATTACAAAACGTTAAAAATTGTGCTACACCAATGGTTGAACTCATTAGAGTTCTGCAATTAAGCATAAGTTAAGATTCGTCTAAAAAATGAGGAGTTAATTATCGTGGGTATAAAATTTAAAGCTTTGAGCGGTTTACTTGTATTGTTCGCTGCTGGTGCTGGTTTTCCCTGTGTAGCAGTGGCGGAAACTGTGAATGCAGAAACAGCTAATGACGTAGTTGAAAGAGCTTTTTTCACTAACGATCGCACATTCTATGACAATAACAGCTTTAGACGGCAAGTAGACTGGATGCTTGGCTCTGGTTCGCTGTTCCGTAATTCCTTCCCAGAAAATGAAATTGCCCGAGATGGGGAGTTAGTTAACCTTGTATATCGGGATGTGCTTACCCAACAAGTTGGTAACGATCCATATATTCGCACCCCAGATTTACCCAACCCTTATGGTACATCACTGCTGATGTCTCCTCGGTTGAATTCCAATAAACTTAAATCTGGAACTGAATTCCGGTTTGAGACAATCCCACCTCGCTAAAATGCGGCTAAACAAAGTCAAGAGTTCAGATTCTTTACTTCTGACTCTTGACTCTTAAATGAGTGAAAATTTAGTGCGCCCTGCTGGAATCGAACCAGCCTGAAAACGAATTATGAGCTCGTCGCCTCCCCGATCGGCCAAGGGCGCTTACTTTACCTTTATTTTAAACGGTGACTTATTTTTTGCAACTTACAGCCATTACCGTGAAATCTATTGTAGCATAGGTTCACAAGAGTTAGCAAGGGAGTTTGTTTCCTTGGTTTTAAAACTACATAATTTAACGATGAAATAGTGCAAACTAATATTGATTAAGAACATAACTTTCTAATCTACTGGCCTTAGCATTATAAGTGCAATCTTGTTATCAACAATGAAACTCAATTCCACTGTACTTCTTACTTTAATTTTATTAACCCTGATGTTGGGGGCTGGTTCTGTAAGCGCGTTCTGGGGTTTTACTTTGGGGAGTGCAGCACTTAAAGGCGTTAGTACCCCAGATGCTCGTCCCACAAGCAAGTTCGCTAGCAGTAAGGCAAGTAACTCTCAACATGGAGGGGTGGCTCTGCTCAAAGAGCAAGAAATCCTGAAGATTGTCAAGGCACGCATTGAGGGCAAAACGAAAGCAGCGAAATCAGATAAGTTGGAGGAAGATGAAGAGGATACCTCCAACAAGAAAAAACCTGAGGAAAAGGGGAGCGATGCAGCCGAAGAGAAACCCCAAGCAGGATTTCCGGTTAACGCTCAGAGTGATGGTGTTTCCTTGGCTGTGCAATCTGCTCGTTACTCTGGTGGTAATTTGCTGCTGAGAGTGAAAATGCAGAATAAAGGCTCGGATTCCGTACGCTTTTTATATAGTTTTTTAGATGTCACGGACGACAAAGGACGAACTTTGAGTGCTAGTACTGACGGCTTACCCTCAGAATTGCCTGCAAATGGACCAACATTTTCTGGTACAGTGAGCATTCCTACAGCTTTGCTAGATGAGGTGAAAACCATCTCACTTGCCCTGACTGATTATCCCGCTCAAAAATTACGCCTGGAAGTGGCAAATATTCCTGTAAAAAGATAAGTATTGGGAAATTGTTATTGGTTAGTGGTTCGTAGTTGGTGGTTATTGGTTGGTGGTTAATAAAGAGCCATTGAGTCACCTGATATTTAACAACCAATAATTCCTAAGATTATCTTTTTGTGACGGGGGAGTCAGTTGTACGCGAGCTTTGGCGGTGAACGGTTTTCCTAGCTTAAGTTGGACAGATGTCGGGCTGCGATTGTTATCAGTATTCCTATTGATTGCAATTAATGCGTTTTTTGTAACAGCAGAATTTTCGATGGTGACAGTGCGCCGATCGCGTATTCACCAGCTAGTCGAAGCTGGTGATATCCAAGCGATCGCTGTGGAAGTACTGCAACACAATATTGACCGATTGTTATCTACAACCCAATTAGGCATCACTCTCTCTAGTTTGGCGCTTGGTTGGATTGGCGAAAGTACGATTGTGGTTCTTTTTGGTTCGTGGTTACAATCTTTACCTTTACCAGGTGGGATGAGCGTTTTTATGGCTCACTCCCTATCAGTTCCGATTGCGTTTTTTTTCATAGCCTACCTGCAAATTGTTTTAGGGGAATTATGCCCTAAATCAGTAGCTATGCTTTACTCAGAACAGCTAGCAAGGTTTTTAGGACCCTCGGTAAAGGCGATCGTTCGGTTCTTCAGTCCGTTCATTTGGATTCTCAACCAATCAACTCGTTGCTTATTACGACTATTTGGTATTGAACACACAGGTAAAAGTTGGCGACCACCGGTTACTTCCGAAGAATTGCAATTGATTATATCAACTGAGCGGGAATCTATCGGTTTGGAGGCAGGAGAGAGAGAACTACTCAATAACATCTTTGAGTTTCAAGAGGTGACAGCACAAGCAGTTATGGTTCCCCGCACCAGCATTGTAGCGCTACCAAAAAATGCGACTTTACAAACAATTCTGAAGGAAATGGCATCTAATGGTCACTCTTGCTACCCCGTAGTCGGAGAATCTCTGGACGACATTCGCGGCATCATTTATTTTAAGGACTTGGCCAAACCTTTGGCTGTAGGCAAGCTGACTTTAGAGACACAAATCCAGCCTTGGATGCGTCCCGCAAGGTTTGTGCCCGAACATGCACCTTTACACGATTTATTGCCAATGATGCAGCAACAGAAGCCATCTCTGGTAATAGTGGTAAATGAATTTGGCGGTACTGTGGGATTGGTGACAATCCAAGATGTGATTGCTCAAATTATCGGCAACGCAGGCAAACCAAAAAATGCCTACGATCTATTAATTCAGACTTTAGACGAGCGGACATTTCTCATCCAAGCGCAAATAAATTTGGAAGACCTCAACGAGGTATTACACCTGAATTTGCCCCCAACAAAGAAATACCAGACACTAGGAGGGTTTTTGCTGTATCAATTGCAGAAAGTTCCTGCCCTTGGTGAAACCTTCCGCTATCAAAATCTGGAGTTCACCGTTGTGTCAGTTGTTGGATCGCGTTTGCATCAAATCCAGATGCGACGGTTACAGAATGAAGAATGGGGAGTGGTGAGTGGGGAGTGGTGATTAAATCAAACACTCAAACACTCCTAACTCCAGCATACAAAATCGGGTCTTTTAACCCCAATTGTGCAAAAGCAGCTAAACGCAATTGACAAGAATCACACACCCCGCAAGCAACATCGCCGCCGGCGTAGCAAGACCATGTTAGCTCCCAAGGAACTCCTAGTTTGTTGCCAAGTTCAATAATTTCGGTTTTTTTCAGGTTAATTAAAGGCGTATGAATAGTTATGGGCTTTCCTTCACGTCCCTGCTTTGTACCAAGGCAGAAAACTTCCTGCATCGCTTGGATATAGTCTGGGCGACAATCAGGATATCCTGAGTAATCTAGGGCATTGACGCCGATATAGACACGTTCTGCTGTGATCGCCTCGGCGTAGGCGAGGGCAAAGCTTAAAAAGATCGTATTTCGTGCAGGTACGTAGGTAACAGGAATATTTTGCGACATTTCATCTAAGGAGCGCTCTTGGGGTAAATCAATACCATCTGAAGTCAGTGCGGAACCACCCCACAAACGTAAATCAAAATTTACGATTTGATGTTGCACCATACCAGCTTTTTGGGCGATCGCTACAGCTGAGTTTAACTCTCGTCGATGTCTTTGCTGATAATCAAAGGAAATTCCATAACATTCACAGCCCTCAAAATTCGCTTGGTATAGAACGCAAGATGAGTCTAATCCCCCAGATAACAAAATTACAGCTTTCATAAAAACCTCAATTTTATCCCTTAATACTGCGCCGATTTGATAAAACCGTTCAATTGCACCGTCTAAAGTTTTGACTACAAATAACTATTAAATGTATTTAAAGTAGCAGTTTTAAATCAAACTTCTCAAGAGTAAAATTCTGTGAAGGGTATATTTTCAGATTTATGTCATTTAACTGACAAAAAAATATTAATTTTTAATTACCTCAATTAAGTATCGATCCCAGGATTGACGAAGGAAGAAGGAAGAGGTTTCGACCTGTGGATTCAAACCCCAACTCAAAACGAGCGACCTGTAGACGTCGGGGTATTAAACCCCCACAAGGAAGCGAATAAATTTTCTTGTTCATCTAGGACATAAGTCTGCTATAAAGTCTTACAAACCCGATCCGAAATGCCATTCTGTTGACTTTCCCCTTGAGCTTTGCTGCTTCAATCGGTAAGCTTAGAACTTTGAAGATGTTGGCGATACATCTTACTGAATTTATAAAGTTAATAAAAAGACACATTAGATTTTATGTAAAGTGCAAAAAAACGATCATTATCGAAAGACGATACGAAAGAGAGCCGAATTACGGGAACCCACAACAAACTTTGAAATTCTTCATAAATAGAACCTCTATGTTACCATCTGGATGGTTTTAGACAGCTCGTGATGGCGGGAACAAAGTATAAACGCCAACAAACGCAGCGTCTTTAAATTTGGTGGTTGAGGAGAGAATAGTAGTGCAAGATAGCATGTCAGTGGCAGAACCAAATCCATATACACAACGCAACCAGCCACGACCGATCCGCATAGGCGTGATTGGAGTGGGTAACATGGGACAAAACCACGTCCGTGTACTGAGTTCAATGAAAGACGTTGAACTGGTCGGTGTAGCCGATATAAACGTCGAGCGGGGACTAGAAACCGCGAGCAAATTCAAAGTACGTTTTTTTGAAGATTATTGTGACCTGCTGCCCCTCGTTGACGCGGTTTGCATAGCGGTTCCCACCCGTCTGCATTACGCCGTTGGCATGAACTGTCTTTTGGCGGGGATTCATGTTTTGATTGAAAAACCGATCGCCGCCAGTATTTCTGAGGCAGAATCTTTAGTCAATGCGGCAGCTGAATCACAGTGTATCTTGCAAGTCGGTCACATTGAGCGTTTCAATCCAGCATTTCAAGAATTGAGCAAAGTACTCAAAACAGAAGAACTGCTGGCATTAGAAGCCCACCGAATGAGTCCTTATTCAGGCCGGGCTAACGATGTCTCAGTTGTCCTGGATTTGATGATTCATGACATCGATCTAATTCTAGAATTAGCCACTGCCCCAGTTGTGAAGTTAACAGCTAGCGGGACTCGGACTCCAGACTCTGGTTATTTAGATTATGTGACTGCCACCTTGGGATTTGCTAATGGTATTGTTGCTACCCTAACAGCCAGCAAAGTTACTCATCGCAAAATCAGGCGCATTGTTGCTCACTGTAAAAACTCATTTACTGAGGCAGACGTTCTCAAAAATGAAATTTTGATTCATCGGCACACCCCTGCTAACTCCTTGACAGAAGATAGGCAATTAGCCTACAGGCAGGATGGTGTAATAGAAAAAGTCTACACCAGCAATATTGATGCACTTAGAGCAGAGTTAGATCATTTTGTCAACTGTGTCCGTGGTGGCAATCGACCTTCGGTTGGTGGCGAGCAAGCACTCAAAGCGCTCAGATTGGCAAGTTTAATCGAGCAGATGGCTCTAGAGGACCGAGTTTGGAATCCATTAGATTGGCAATCTGAGCCAATAGTTCAATCATTAACTCCCACAGCTTAACAGCCATAGGGATGAAGGACTGGGGACTAGGAATTAGGTATGTAATGATTGGGATACTTAGCCAATCGCGTTGCTTCTGTGTTCCCAGTCCCCTATCTAAATTAATCGAAACTTTTTTGAGTACCAAGACAAAAGATAATACTTTTTGAGACTGAAGAACGGAATTTTAGGAATCTAATCGATGCTCCAATGGATAACTAGTACGATCGCTTCCCTAGGTTATGTGGGGATCGCCCTGCTGATGTTTGTAGAAAACCTATTTCCCCCTATTCCTTCAGAACTAATCATGCCTCTAGCCGGATTTACAGCTAAGGCAAACCCGGAAAAATTAAATATAATCGGCGTATTTTTGGCAGGAGTAGTCGGTTCAGTCTTAGGCGCACTTGTCTGGTACTACCCTGGTAAATGGTTGGGTGAAGAACGCCTGAAAAATTTAGCTAACAAATACGGTAAATGGATAGCTGTATCCAGCAAAGATATTACAAAAGCAAAGAATTGGTTCGACAGACAAGGTAATAAAGCGGTGCTTATTGGTAGGCTTGTACCGGGAATCCGTACCTTGATTTCTGTTCCCGCAGGTATCAGCAATATGCACTTGCTACCTTTCCTATTTTACACTACTCTAGGTAGCGCGGCGTGGGTAGGTTTGCTAACATACTCAGGGTATGCGTTGGGTAGTCAGTATGAACTTGTGGACAAGTACCTTGCTCCCGTCTCGAAAATCGTGCTTGGGGGTTTGGTCTTAGCATTTGTTGCCTGGATAATCCACCGAAAGCGATCGTCGCAGCGAAAAAATCAACGGTAAGCGTCAATTGTGTAAAATCATGCGTTATCTTTGTCGCAAATTTGTCTAAAATTTGACAAATAAATCTAAAAACTGAGCCTATACGGCAAGACTTAGTTTAGACATTAAGTAACTTTTGTCATATTTTTAGATACAGTTGACGCTACCAACAATCGATGGTACTCGCATTTTTGTAAGATGAGCATGATAACTTGTTAAATCTAAGTAAGGACTAGGAACAAACATGACAGACCAACCTTCAGCAGCTACCCCAATGAATGCTGCGGCTATACCGATGAACCGAGTATCGGCATCTACACCAATGAATGCTGTGGGAAATAGTTCTATACCTAAAGCAAATGGCAATGTTACAGGAAAAACTATTCTCAGTGTGGATTTAGGTAGAACCTCTACCAAAACCAGTATTAGCCGCGAACCAGGCAATGTAGTATTTGTTCCTGCCAATGTCAAACAAATGACAATGGAGCAGGTTCGTGGAGGCGTTTTTGAAGCCCGTGCCACAGATCCATTGATGGATTTATGGTTGGAGTATCAGGGTAATGGATACGCCGTAGGTCAGTTGGCTGCAGATTTTGGAGCAAATCTTGGAGTCGGGCAATCTAAGGTTGAGTCCGCACTGGTAAAAGTTTTAGCATGTGCTGGATATTTCAAAATCAAAGACGAAATATCAGTAGTACTGGGTTTGCCTTTCCTTTCTTTGGATCAATTTGAACGAGAAAAAGCACAGTTGATTAGTCAGGTAACTGGTCCCCATGTGATGAATTTCCGTGGCGAATCTGTGAGCCTAAATATTAATAAGGTATGGGTAATGCCAGAAGGTTATGGTAGCCTTTTATGGTGTGAAGCCCAGCCGAAAAAAGGACCCGGTACTCCCGATTTTACAAAGCTGTCAGCAGCGATTGTAGATATTGGACACCAAACTATCGATTGTTTGATGGTGGATAACTTCCGCTTTGCCCGTGGTGCTTCTAAGAGTGAAGACTTTGGGATGAGCAAGTTTTATGAGCTCGTCGCAGCCGAAATTGATGGTTCAGATAGTCAATCTCTGGCATTGATTTCTGCTGTAAATAAACCCAAAGGTGAGCGCTTCTACCGTCCTAAAGGCTCTAGCAAGCCTACCAACCTTGATGATTTTCTTCCCAATCTCATCGAAATGTTTTCTCGTGAAATTTGCAGCCGCGTGCTAGCATGGCTGCCAGAGCGTGTCACTGATGTGATTCTCACAGGTGGCGGAGGTGAGTTCTTTTGGGAAGACATTCAACGTCTGCTCAAAGAAGCAAAAATAAACGCCCACTTAGCTGCGCCATCTAGGCAAGCTAATGCCCTGGGGCAGTATATTTATGGCGAGGCTCAGTTATCCTCAAACCGCTCACCTAGGGCTTAAAACTGATGTTCCAATGGTCAAAAAAGGTAGTGAAATCGGTTACGTTCAATCCAGGGGTGGCTGACGAAAGTTTGTTGGCACTTGTCGAAAGCTATTTAGAAAAACAACCAGACAAGACGTTTAGCGACCTCTGTAAAGACGCCTTGTGGCAATCTTTGTGCGTACCTGAATCTGTAAGACCTGGTCCGAAAGCGGCTGCAGCAGCAACGGTTGAACAACCGCAAATCGCTGAAATGCAACGTCAACTGGCTGACCTTGAGGAACGTTTCTTTGCTAAAGAATCTAATCGGTTGGAAATGATGGAACGGCAGCTGAGTTCACTTAGCCAACAAGTGGCGCAGCTGGCAATGATGGTCAATCAAGGACTAATTATTCAGCATCCAACCCACTCTCTATCAGTAGCGGAAGTCGTACATACCACTTCCGCCGCTAATAACAATATTCCTCCTCAAGATGTTGACCCTGTAATCAGCCGCCTGAGTCAATATCTGGATGACTTTTAATTTATTTCAGGGCTTTTGTGCATCTTTATTCCTGTCAAACCTCCTTAATGGTTATTACTATTGAGGAGGTTAATATTTATCAATGAAGGAAGAAGGAAGAAGGAAGAAGGAAGAAGGAAGAAGGAAGAAGGAAGAAGGAAGAAGGAAGAAGGAAGAAGGAAGAAGGAAGTCTTCCAAGCTGTACTAAGGCACTTACCAGTAAATAAATCGACCCCCTCACACTAAGATTCACGGCAACAACGAGTAGTTAAGAACACAACGTTCAAGTTCTTTTTACCGTTCTCGCTAAAACTGAGAATAGATAAATATACTTAATCTTTTTTTTACATTATAACTTGTATAAATGCTAGAATCCTCAGTTAGAAAGTTAGGATACCTCAATGTCAGTAGCCGCTCACGAAATCAAGTTTGGTACAGATGGCTGGCGGGGCGTGATTGCCGATGAGTTCACTTTTGAACGCCTAGCCTTGGTCGCACCTGTCGCAGCGAAGGTGTTGTATGATACATATTATTCGATGGTCGGTAGTCGCACAATTATTGTGGGTTACGATCGCCGATTTATGGCGGAAGAGTTTGCCCACAAGGTCGCTGAAACTGTAACTGCTGCCGGATTTGATGTGTTATTTAGCGAGACATTCGCGCCAACTCCAGCTTTTAGTTGGGCTGCAAAACAACTTAATGCTTTAGGAGCGCTGGTAATTACCGCCAGTCACAATCCGGGGAAATATTCCGGGTTAAAAGTCAAAGGTGCTTTTGGTGGTTCGGTACCGCCAGAAGTGACCAAAGAAATAGAAGCACTTTTGTCAAATGGGGTGTCACCTGCTGTCACCCCCGGCAAAATAGAAACTTTCAATCCCTGGCCCAGTTACTGTCAAGGACTCCAAGGGAAAGTGGATATTGCCAAGATTCGCTCATATATGGAGTCTGGCCAACTCACAGTCTTTGCCGATGCAATGCATGGTGCTGCCGCTGGTGGGTTGGCGATGTTACTAGGAGATAGTGTCAAAGAAATTAGAGGCGATCGCGATCCGTTATTTGAAGGTGGTGCGCCAGAACCTTTACCAAAATATCTCTCAAGTCTTTTTGAGGTAATGAAGGAACATCGCCAACAGAATAAAACTAGTTTAGCGGTGGGGCTGGTATTTGATGGTGATTGCGATCGCATTGCTTCTGTGGATGCTGAAAGTAACTTCCTGAGTTCGCAAGTATTAATACCAATATTAATCGACCATTTAACCCTACGCAGGGGCTTTACAGGGGAAATAGTTAAAACTGTCAGCGGTTCAGATTTGATGCCTCTTGTAGCAGCATTACATAACCTAGCTGTATTTGAGACACCAGTTGGTTATAAATACATCGCCGATAGAATGCTCGCAGCGCAAGTATTACTAGGTGGTGAAGAGTCAGGAGGAATTGGCTATGGCAGTCATATTCCCGAACGCGATGCCCTACTTTCGGCATTGTATGTCTTAGAGGCAATAGTTGAATCAGAGATGGATTTAGGCGACTATTACCGCCACCTGCAAGCACAAACAGGGTTTGACTCAGCATACGATCGCATTGATTTGCCCTTGGCAAGCATGGACGTGCGATCGCGCCTTTTGGAACAGTTGCAAACCCAACCTTTAAAAGAAATTGCAGGCAAAGCCGTAATTAATTGTCAGACAATAGACGGTTATAAATTCCGCCTTGTTGACAATAGTTGGTTAATGATTCGTTTTAGCGGTACTGAACCAGTTTTACGGTTGTACTGCGAAGCACCCACTCTCGAAGAAGTTCATAAAACTTTGGCGTGGGCAAAAACTTGGGCGGAGTAATATTAAGTTAGGAGTTAGGAGTTATGAGTTAAAAATAAAATTATGAGTTATGAGTGAACGGTTGGAAATTAAAACTCTTAACTCCTAACTCTTAACTCTTAATTCCTAACTCTCAACTCATGACTAAATTAGTAGTAGCCACAGGAAATCCAGGTAAGCTGCGGGAAATGCAAGCTTACCTGACTGGTTTAAAATGGGAATTAATCCTAAAACCAGAAGAATTAGAAATTGAAGAGACAGGTGATACTTTTGCTGCTAATGCTTGTCTAAAAGCATCTGAAGTTGCAAAAGCTACAGGTAATTGGGCGATCGCCGATGATTCTGGTTTGCAGGTAGATGCCCTTGATGGCGCACCCGGAGTCTATTCTGCACGTTACGGCAATACTGATGCTGAACGGATTGCTAAGTTATTAAAAGAACTAGGCGACGAATCAAACAGAGAAGCCCAGTTTGCCTGTGCAATAGCGGTCGCACGTCCAGATGGGGCGATCGTGCTTACACAATCCGGTATTTGTCGGGGTGAAATTCTGAAAAAACCCCGTGGAAACGGTGGTTTCGGCTACGATCCCGTTTTTTATGTTCCAGAAAAAAAATTAACTTTTGCTGAGATGACACCAGAATTGAAGCGCTCAATTAGCCATCGGGGGAAGGCAATTGCCGCTTTAATTCCCCAACTACCAATAGTGAAATAGTACTGAGTTCTAAGTCAGGAAAATTCAACTGATGTACTTCGTTTTCAAAACTCTGTACAAGTCTGGCAACAATCCAATACTTTCCTTTAGAGTATTCCAATTAAAAAAATATCCAAAAAACTCCTAGGATAGGCGAGAAACCTATCCTACACGATCATTTATTTTTTGGATTATTCTTAAATTAATCCTTCTCCCTACTTAGTACTGTTGCACTTAGTACAGAAGAGCATAAATTCGTAGCGTTTTTAAACGCAGTAGGCGCTTCGCCTTCTGTGTAGGGTAGGACGCTGAGGAAAGCGCAAAGGTACGCTGAGTTTTTTTAAGAGGATTCGCTACGAAGTTGCAAAATTCTGTACTTAGACTGCTTCTGTATTCTTTTCCCCAGTCCGAATCCGCACAACTTGCTCTACAGCCGAAATGAAGATTTTACCATCACCAATTTCGCCTGTACGAGCAGCAGAGATAATTTTATCCACCACCATATCAACCTGACTGTCCTCAACGACAATTTCCACCTTGAGTTTTTGCAGAAACTCAACGGTGTACTCAGAACCACGATAGCGTTCAGTTTGTCCCTTCTGCCGTCCGAAACCCCGGACTTCAGAAACAGTCATACCAACAATGCCAGCGTTAACCAAAGCAATCTTCACTTCATCAAGTTTGAACGGACGGATAATGGCTTCTACTTTCTTCATCATCTTTTCTCCAAGTTTTAATAGGTTTGTTTATTTATCTAACCAGATCCTCTGCCCGAAGCTTAATAAAATAGAGCAACTTCAGAGATTTTCGTTAAAATGAATACATTGTCTCACTGTAGATATTCTGCCCATTTAATTCTGGTAAAATTGTAGAACATTTAGTGTATCAATCATTTTTGCGATTTTGACATAAGGCGCTGATTCTAATTTGAATATTTGTCACTTTTTCCAGACAAATACAAAAAGTGTATTCACTTAAATGGGATAGCACTCATACCATTTCAAATTTTGGAATAGCGTGATTTGGCTAACGACTGTGACGTTCAAATAGGGGACGGACAATCAAATACCCAGCCCCAAAAGCAGAAAGTACAATTAAGAAAATGGCAAATATCAGCCACCAACTGTTGATTTCCTTTGGCTCTGACTCGTTGAAAGGATAATAACGTACTTCTTGTTCTTCAACGAATACTGGTTCTGTCCGTGGATAAGTAACTCCCACAACATACGCATCTTGACGCTGACTTTTTACGCGTTGTACCCGTTGTTGCTTAGGTACAGCTTTTGGACGGCGACTAGGTTCAGTTCTCAAATCGGGAGAAGAACGAGGAACTTGATTATAGCTAGGCGTTTCATGAGAATCAAGCACATGACGCAGGTGCATAACTGAATCAACAGCTTTAGCAATTTCTTGCCTGAGTTGTTGATTCTCTTCGCTTAGTTGGTGATTTTTAGTACTGAGCGCATCTAACATCGTGTGTGCGGCTTGTAACTCAGCAGCCAAGTCTCGGTATACAGACAGAGGTACAGAGGGAGAATAGGCTTGGCTGGTTACCGAGGAAGGCGTATTTGGGACAGAACTATTAATTGTACGCATTGGTGCTTTAGTATCAAAATTAAACGTATATTGCCAACATTTATGTATGACTGTTCCCGGATACAGCCAGCCCGAAGCTATACCCAAGAATAATAGATAAATGTCCTATCGGCAAAGATTATTAATTTACAACTTTGAATTTGTCAATAGTTTATTTCTAATTGTTAATTATTTGCTTAGATGCCCGACTTCTTTTAAAAGTGGGCATCTAAGCAATCTAGTGAAGGGCTATTTTTAAGTAGAGGATAAAAATGCCCCACAGGACCTTGCCCTTTGCCAATACTGAGGGCATAAGTGAGTGCGGTAGTGACATATACCTTTGCTTGTTGCACTGCCGTTTTAAGGTCATTTCCCATCGCCAAATTAGCAGCGATCGCCGCCGACATGGTACAACCAGTGCCGTGGGTATTTTTTGTATCTACTTGCTTAATTGTCAAGGTTTCGAGACTTTGTCCGTCAAAGTAAATATCAACTCCACGGGCACTTCCCTCCATCCCACCACCTTTGACTAAAACCGCTTTTACCCCGAAATTGCGGTGAATCATTTGAGCCGCAGCCCTCATCTCATCCAAGGAATTAATCTTTAAACCAGTTAAAATTTGTGCCTCATAGCGATTTGGTGTCACAATAGTCGCTTTCGGAATGAGGCGATCGCCAAGAGTTTTCACAGCCGCATCGTCAATTAATTGCGCTCCTGTACGGGCCACCATTACTGGATCGACAACTAAATTATTAATTTGTAAAACTTCTATTTGTTGAGCGACAGCCGAGATAATTTCTTGATTGAGCAACATTCCGGTCTTTGCCGCTTGTACTCCAATATCTTCAACTACTGCCTGCATTTGTGCCACAACAGCTTCCGGTGGCATTGCGTCAACCCGCATCACCCCTAAAGTATTCTGTGCTGTGATGCAAGTAATAGCGCTAGTCCCGTGGACGCAGTGAAAAGCAAAAGTGCGTAAATCAGCTTGAATTCCTGCACCACCACCGCTATCCGAACCGGCGATCGTTAAAGCAACAGGCACTCTTAATGTTGTGACATCGTTCATAAGTAATGAAGGAAGAAGGAAGAAGGAAGAAGGAAGAAGGAAGAAGGAAGAAGGAAGAAGGAAGAAGGAAGAAGGAAGAAGGAAGAAGGAAGAAGGAAGAAGGAAGAAGGAGGTTTGTATTTGTATATGTGAATTCAGACCTCAACTGAAAACTGGTGACCTTGATTAGGTCGGGGCATTAAAAGGTTTATTCGAGAATAATATAACTCCTAACTCCTAACTCCTAACTCCTAACTCCTAACTCCTAACTCTAGAAAGCAAAAACTTGCCCCATTGCGCGGCTAAAGGAATCTCTGTAAATGGCACGCATACTGTAGCAGCTTCTCTAAAAACAAATTCCAACTCAATAGCCCGACCTTTATCTGGTACATTTTCTATATCAACGGCTTTGCCATCTACCAAAAGGCTGATTTCCTTAACGTCATTCAAAGAAAAAGTTTCTAGCTGAATCAGACCTTTAGGAGTGGGTTTACCCCAAGTGATATTGCTGTCCTTTTGACCCAAAACAGCATAAATATCATATTTAGCCCGTTCAAATTGTTCAGCCCAGATGCGATAGGCTTCAACTTTTTGATATTCTTGTGAGCCTTGCCAAGCTAACCCAATAAATATTGCCAACAACGGCAACCACAAAAGACCGCGTTCCATAGTTCAAAAGAGTGTTGAGTAGTGAGGTTTAATCCCATTTCGACCTGATGATGAAGCTCTAATTGATTCGTAGGTAGGTGTGGCTCAGTTTTGGTCACAGCTTCCTTCCCATCGTTACAGAGAATTTGTATAAGAAAGAGTAAAGATTTTTACAATAATGTAATATCGAACCACAAAGGTTTTAGATAAGTTATCTTAGGGAGAAAACTGGCTTGGTTATATGAGAAAGTTTTTATTAGTTTGTTTGTTTGTCATTGGGTTAACTGCTGGTTTATTTGGATTTATGAACTTCCAATCACTGGCAGCGAAAGGAGAGTTTGAGACGATTCTGCTGGATTTCCGGGAGGATATACCCCAAGAGATGGTGCAGCAAAATCTGCAAGCGATCGCCAAAGAATATAACGTTACACCCCAACTGGATAATCAGTTTTCCGCAAAAGATAATGTTTATATTATCAAAGGCAATCGCCAGCTACTCGAACGACTGAAAAAGTCCCAATTCGCGAAAGCGACAGAATTCATTGAACCAAATTATATCTACCACATCCCAAACCCAGGTAAAGTATCTCGGCTGGGGGAGTATTTAAAACCTGATTACAGCGACGACCCTCAATCAAAATCGACTTTTCCTAACGACGAATATTACAACCAGCAGTGGAACCTGCATAGCATCGGGGTTGAAGCGGCTTGGAACCAAACCAAAGGTAGTGGGATAACTGTAGCGGTGATTGACACTGGCATTACTAAAGTGCGTGACTTAGTGGAAACCAAGTTTGTCAAAGGTTACGACTTTGTTAGCGATCGCCAACAAGCCGACGATGACAACGGACATGGTACTCATGTCGCTGGAACCATTGCCCAAGCTACAAACAACAAATATGGCGTTGCAGGCATTGCCTACGAAGCCAGTTTGATGCCCTTGAAGGTACTTAGTGCTTATGGTGGCGGTACAGTCGCTGATATTGCCGAAGCAATTAAATTTGCCGCTGATAAAGGCGCGGATGTAATTAATATGAGCTTGGGTGGTGGCGGAGAAAGCCAGCTAATGAAAGAAGCAATTGATTATGCCCACAGAAAAGGCGTAGTCATAATTGCCGCAGCAGGCAACGAAAACAATAATGGCGTCTCTTATCCAGCCCGTTATCCTCACGTCATCGGTGTTTCAGCATTAGGTCCAGATGGCGAAAAGGCACCTTATTCTAACTTTGGCGCAGGTGTAGATATCTCTGCCCCTGGTGGTAGCGATGCTGGTAAGATTCTTCAAGAAACCATTGACCCCGATAACAAAGGCGTAGCGGTGTTTGTTGGCTATCAAGGTACAAGCATGGCCTCCCCCCACGTTGCTGGTGTTGCAGCCTTAGTAAAAGCCTCTGGAATCACAAATCCTGATGAAATTGAGACTGTTCTCCTTTCTTCGGCACGACCTGTGAAAGAAGATGGTTTAAACTATTTCGGTTCAGGCAAACTCAATGCCGAAGCAGCAGTCAAACGCGCCTTAAATGGAAAAATTACTTTCCAAGACTTTTTCCGCTGGCTAAGAGATAATGGCTATCTCAACCCCGGCTTTTGGATTGATGGCGGTGCGATCGCGCTGTTGCCCAAAGTTATGATGGTTTTGGGTTCCTATCTGCTAGCTTGGTTTTTACGAGTTTATTTTCCTTTTACCTGGAGTTGGTCTTTTGCCAGTGGCTTGCTTGCTGGCAGTTCCGGGTTATTCTTTCTCAAGGGAATTTATATCTTTGACCTTCCCCAATGGCCATTCCGGGTTTTGGGCAGTTCCATTCCCGAACTAGGTAATGCCTTAAGCGGAACAGACGCATTTAATCCTCTATTTGCCAGCGTAGTCATTCCCTTTACTTTGATGGCAATGTTGCTGGGACATCCTACCTGGAAGTGGTTTGCCGTTGGTTCGTCCTTAGGTGTAGCTGCCTGTTTGGGAATCAGTGCAGTTTCCGATCCCGCAGTTTGGGGCTTGGGAAGTGGGATGATTTCTCGTATCTTCCTAGTTGTCAATGCCCTACTCTGTTTTGGACTGGCACGGTTAGCAGTGAAAAACGATCGCGTTGTCGGCATACAGTAAGACAAGAGGACAAGGGGAACAAGAAGGACACGGGGGACAAGGGGGATAAATAACCCCTAACCCCTAACTCCTAACCCCTAACCCTTAACTCCTAACTCCTAATTCAGAAGTTTGAATAATATGAGCATCACACTTACAGGTACAATCCAACATCGAGATATTGGCACTGGTGCTTGGGCCTTAGTTACCGACGAAGGCGTTACTTACGAAATTCTTAGAGGTGCGGATAAAAATTTACTCAAAGTCGGACAAAAAGCAAAGGTCACAGGACAAGTTCGCGAAGATGTTATGACAGTTGCCATGATTGGACCCGTCTTGGAGGTAAAATCTTTTGAGGCGCTCAGTTCTGATTAGAGAAAAAATTCAAAATTTAATATTTTTAATAAATATCGCCGAAATCCCTTGTTTAATTTTCTACGCCCAAAGTAGATGAAACCAAGCCGGGACTTAGTATTGAGAACTAATAAAAAATGATAAACTAAATGTAGTTGCAATATGTAAGTAGCTTCACTAGTAAGTCGCATTAGTCACAGTCTGGTAAGGGTAACAAAAATATCCAGGGCTGATTGGTTATTTTGTTGATGGTGTGAGTGTGATACAAAAGCCATAGTGCGATGGCTATTAGGCTGAAGCGTTAGATAGATTAGGATAATAATAGCTTGGCGATTGAGTAGGGACTGATTGAGTAAAAAAACCCCCAATGTCAATAAGTCACGAGGGGAGTCAGTTATCAGGGTGCATCTACCAATTAAGTGTTCTGAGTGAAACCTGTTAGATCCGGAGACATTTGATACTACTTGGTAAAAGCCGAAGTTTTGATTGTATCAAAAAGAAAAAACCCCCTAACGCCGTTTTAGCGATCGGGGGAGTCAGTTATCAGGGTGCATCTACCAATTAAGTGTTCTGAGTAAAACCTGTTAGATCCGGAGACATTCGCAACTACTTGGTAAAATCCGAAGTTATGATTGTATCAAAAAGAAAAAACCCCCTAACGCCGTTTTAGCGATCGGGGGAGTCAGTTATCAGGGTGCATCTACCAATTAAGTGTTCTGAGTGAAACCTGTTAGATCCGGAGACATTCGCAACTACTTGGTAAAATCCGAGATTTTGATTGTATCAAAAAGAAAAAACCCCCTAACGCCGTTTTAGCGATCGGGGGAGTCAGTTATCAGGGTGCATCTACCAATTAAGTGTTCTGAGTGAAACCTGTTAGATCCGGAGACATTTGATACTACTTGGTAAAATCCGAGATTTTGATTGTATCAAAAAGAAAAAACCCCCTAACGCCGTTTTAGCGATCGGGGGAGTCAGTTATCAGGGTGCATCTACCAATTAAGTGTTCTGAGTAAAACCTGTTAGATCCGGAGACATTCGCAACTACTTGGTAAAATCCGAGATTTTGATTGTATCAAAAAGAAAAAACCCCCTAACGCCGTTTTAGCGATCGGGGGAGTCAGTTATCAGGGTGCATCTACCAATTAAGTGTTCTGAGTAAAACCTGTTAGATCCGGAGACATTCGCAACTACTTGGTAAAATCCGAGATTTTGATTGTACCAAAAAGAAAAAACCCCCTAACGCCGTGTTGGCGATCGGGGGTTTTGAGCAAAAACAATCCAATCCGGATAAAGTTGTATTTATTGGATTAAGCCTTCACAAATCAAATTCAGAAACATTCAGTGACGAGATGCATCTAAGGTATCAGAAGGAGCAAAACATAGATTTGAAACTTTTGCGTTTCAATCCAGATTTAGGAGGCAAACAGGAGAACTTGTGACCCAGGAATTTCACATTTCCGTAACTCCGGTAGGGCAAAATGGCTACTTGGTGCGGACGGAACAAGTCGCGCCTGGGGTGCCATTGGCAGAAGAACTGGTGACTTGGCCTGTAGCTGATTGGTTGACGGCTGCGGGGCGTCTAATGAATGACCCATTGAAGTCGGTGTTGCAGGGGGATGCATTCGACTCTCTTGGGCACGGGAACGCCATTGCCTTCAACTCTGTCAACTTAGTGGCTTTAGGTCAGAAGCTTTATGATGCGATCTTTCAAGGCACCCTCAGAGATAGTTGGATGACCGCACAAGGTATTGCCCAAAATCGGCAACAGGTACTGCGCCTGCGTCTAGGGCTAAAAGATACTACCTTGGCTCGTCTGCCTTGGGAAGTCATGCACGCAGGCGATCGCCCTCTTGCTACTGGACCATATATTGCTTTTTCTCGATATCAAAGTGGAATTGGTGCGGCATCCCGTCTGCCATCAAGCAATATGCCAACACCGCCAGATGAAGGCGGAATCAAAGTATTAATGGTAATCGCTTCCCCCACAGATCAAGTCCGTTTAGACCTGCTCAAACACGAAGCTATTAAACTCCAAGCCGAACTTCACCGTCATGGCTCATATGGTGTTGAAAATGTCAATCTTATACCCGAAATTGAACTGACTCTGTTAGAGCAACCAGGGCGAGAAGAATTAACCCAAGCTTTGGAGCAAGGAGGACACCACGTTCTTCACTACTCGGGTCATAGTAACCGAGGTTCAAATGGGGGAGAAATTTATTTAGTTAGTGGTAGAACAGGCTTAACAGAAACCCTTAGCGGCGACGACTTAGCAGGCTTGTTGGTTAACAATAACATCCAAATGGCAGTGTTTAACTCCTGTTTGGGGGCATATGCGGCTAATGCCAATGAGAACCCTGATACAGGCGAGCGCAACCTCACAGAAAGTCTGGTGAAGCGGGGTATTAGAAGCGTTTTGGCAATGTCAGAACGAATTCCTGATGAAGTAGCGCTGACACTTACACAACTGTTTTATCGCAATCTTTCTCAGGGATATCCTGTGGATTTATGTGTCAGTCGGGTGCGTCAAGGATTGATTTCTGCCTACGGTTCCCATCAGATGTACTGGGCATTGCCAATTTTATATCTCCAGCCAGAATTTGAAGGTTATCTCAGTCCGGGAATTTACTTACCCGAAGGCACTGAGTTGCTTGGCGAGTATGATCCCAACTTAACACCAGGGGCAGGGATGTTTTCAGGTGTATCAGATGATAGCGAAATGCCCTTGCCAATTGACGATATGATTTCTGCAGGAGGCGATTCTTTTGAGTTGGACGGCTGGCTGGGAGAAGATAGTTGGGGCGATTTGGTTGATGAAATTGAGTATGATGATCCAAGCTACGTAGAGGATTCAGCTTTAGTTTCCGATTTGTTTAGCCAGTTCACCAGCAACCAAAAAGCTACGACTGAACAATCTTCTATGAGTGGTGAAGTACAACAAAATGTAGAAAATAGCACTCCAAAAAAACAGGTTACAGGTGAAATTCCTGGCTTTGATAGCGCGGCACAATTGTGGGAAGATTGGGAAAATTCCAACCTCTCCTCTCAAGCAAGCCAAGTCGCTGTTTCTACTTTCCCCAGAGTACCTGATGAAGCTGCAAATTTCTCTGTATCGCCATCCGCTCCATCTAGAAAGCGCAACACTGGCAAACGCTGGTCTGTAATAGGTATTGTCGGGGCTAGTGCTATAGCCGCGACTATAGGCTTAACTACTTGGTGGCATCAAAATCAAAATTCAAGCCCGTCTGACATCCCGCGAATTCCGGCATTAACTCAACCAAGCCTTAATAATTCTAATATTGACTTAAAGACCGCTGAAACTAAAATTGTCACGGAATTTGCTACAAGAAAATTGAGCAGTGGTGACTTAGCATCCGGGCTTGAAGCTGTAGAAGAACTGCTCAATCCCAAACGGAATGCACTCCAAAGTGCTCAAGTTGCTCTCAATATAATTCCACCTGAGCAAATCAACAATCCGGCTGTCAATTTTCTCAAGGGACGACTAGCATGGCAGTCTGTTCAGACTGGAGATAAAAAATTTAGTATTGATGATGCTCGCCGTTATTGGGACAGGGCGGCGAAAGCCAAACCAGACTCGCTATTATATGTTAATGCCTTAGGATTTGCTTACTATGCGGAAGAAGGTAATTTAAATCGTGCCAATGACGCTTGGTTTCGGGCATTAAACATCGCTCTCAAGCGGCAGAACGCATCTGGCTATAGCAAAACATCTACGACAAACGCGAAAACGCCTCCCGACGCTTTAACAGCATATGCTGGTTTAGCAATGGGAATGTATAAATATGCACAAAAACTGCCGCCAGCCAAAAAAGAGCAATATTTAAGTGAAGCAATTAAGGTGCGACAGATGGTTATGAAAGAAGATCCGAATAATTTTCAGATAGATCAATTGAGCCAAAATTGGCTGTGGACTGAAAAGGCTATTGAGGATTGGCGATCGCTTATGAAGTTAAAAGGTGGAGGAAAGTAGTAAGTTGTTGCTTGTTGACTACTAAGAACTTACTACTAATAACCAACAACATTTAATTTTGAAGTGCGGGGGTTGGTAAATTAACTTTCAACCGCTTAAATATGGCTTCCCTTCCTTTGGTGGCTAAACTATCTTCGAGGAGGGAGAGGGTAACGGGTTGTTGATATTTGAGTCGCAATGCTGTTTGAATTAACCAGTCGGCAACAAAAGGATTTTTCGGTAGCAGGGGACCGTGGGAATAAGTTGCGATCGCATTTTGATAAAAGGCCCCTTCTGTGCCATCTTCACCGTTATTACCTAAGCCGTAGATGACTTTACCGAGGGCTTCAACTTTCCCTAGTTTGGTGCGTCCACCATGATTTTCAAAGCCTACTAAGTAAGGGGTGGTACCTGTCATCTCTCGGAGTTCTTGCGCTAGGCGCGAGGCTGTAACTTCTATCACCAAATTCCCAATACAACGTTTGGTATTATCACCAGGATGCACGGAAACTAAATCGAGTATTCCCAAGCCTTCGATTCTTTTTCCTAAACCTGGTTCGTAGTAATGTCCCAACAACTGGGGTGAACCGCAGGTAAATACTCCGGGTGTTCCATTTTCGAGCTTTTCCCGCATGGCTTCAGCTTTTACACCCTGTAAATCACGCATGACGATTTCTTGCTGACGGTCTTGTGCGCCTCCACCCACTATCACATCTACAGATTTAATATCATCTGCTGTGGAGTTTTGATCTAGGGATACCACCTTGACATTATATCCCCGCCATTGGGCGCGACGTTCTATAGTGATGACATTTCCGCGATCGCCATAGGTACTCATCAAGGTTGGATACAGCCAACCAATTACTAATTCAAATTGTTGTGGATTCATGATTTTATACTTCCTCACTCATAATTCATAACTCATAATTTTTTCTTTGCTATGCTTTTGAAAATCCGGTGTCTGGTTGCGTAAGCATATCGCAAATCCGTCTTCGGTAGCTTGTTTTGTTGTTAAAAAAGTGCATTAACCACAATCAAGCAGAATCGGTATAATTTTAACCTGATTATTTACTTAGAGAATTCTTTTAGTCAAGATATTCTGATATAAAATACTCACTTCCTGATATTTTTTTGTATTTTAAATAACATTTTAATTAGTACTACAGGCTGTCGTTTTGCTATTTGAAAAAATATGAAGTTATTTGTATAACCATCCCTATTTAGCCGTAAGATTTCAGGTTGCGGTGGCTTAATTGTACAAATCAGGGAAACTATCATTATGGATTGTAAAACTGCGACTTTGGTCTACCAAACTGAAAATCATCTTGAAAAAATTCGCGAGATTTTCCCAGAAGCTTGGGATTTTTTAACGGAGGTCTCTTTTGCTTACGCTCAGGGGAAGGAGGATAAGTTTGACTCAGAAATTAGAAATTTGGTTGGTGAAACACCTTTCAAATTTAGAATGGTTCACCGCGATGATAAAGACCAACTAACAAAAGACTTAGGTGATTTATTAGGAGATATTACCTCACGGTTGTTGCTAGAAAAACATTTTTCTTTATTAGTTGGTCAGCAAATGTTTTTCAGTACCATTTGTTGTAACAGCCATATTACAGCCGACCACGAGATGACTTTAGAAGAAGTTCTGCCATTACAGCGTGCAGCGGTGAAGTTGCAATAATATGAGAGTTAGGAATTAGGAGTTAGGAGTTAGGAATTAAAAACTAATAACTCATAGCTCCTAACTACTAACTTGAAGTTATCGAATTTTCCTTCCAGTTAATACTTCTCGCACATCTAACATTGCTGTATAAGTAGGTAAGATGTGTAGAGTTTCATTCACTGGTGTATATTCTAATGCGGTAGCGATCGCCTGACGCAAATCTTCTTCGACAATCAAGTTTAAATTGCTGCTGGGATTGTTTTCGCTATATCGCAGACGTAACGCTAAATCGTAAACGCGATCCCCACTAACTACTAAGGTACCTCCCCGTTCGACTAATTTCTCTGTATCCACATCCCAAATCCAAGATACATCTTCTCCATCCTGAACTCGGTCATTTAATACTAGTAAAGTTGTTGTATCGGTACTTTCGGTGATGACACGAATAGTTTCATTTGTTCCCACGGGATTTTTTGATAGTAGAATTCGGACTCGTTTCCCGTTAACTTCTAGCTCTTCTGCACGCCCAAAAGCCGCTTGGAAACTGCTAATAGTATCGCGGATAGTATCTTCATCGACTCCCAACTCTTTGGCAGCAGTCACCGCCGCTAGAGTATTATATTTGTTATACAAACCGATAAGAATTTGTGGATATTCGCTGCTTTCAAGTTGCGGTTTGCTTTTACTAAAGCCGCATTTAGGACAGGAAAAATCTCCTAAATGAGACAAGTAAGCGCCTTTGTAATCAAGACCATGTCCGCAATTGGGACAATAGATGGAATCGACAGCGTGCTGAATTTTATCGAGATATTTTTCTGGCTCGCTCATGCCAAAGAATAACACTCGTTGGGGTAACTGCTGACCGAGATAAGATAAAGTCGGGTCATCCGCATTTGGAATCACCACTGTTTCTTTCGGTAGAGTTGAGATAACTTTTGTCCAACGCTTGCTAATACTATCAACTTCTCCGTACCGATCTAATTGATCGCGGAATAAATTTAAACAAAGGATAATTCGCGGCTGGATTGGTGCCAATATTTTCGGTACGATATTCTCATCCACTTCCAAAATGGCGTAGTCAACATTTAGACTACCCAACAAATTGGAGCTTTCCATCAGCGCAGTCGTCAAACCATTTTCCAGGTTTGCACCCGTCGAGTTGTGCGCAACACGATATCCTTTGCGTTCGAGTATGTCCTTTAAAAGCAGTGACGTGGTAGTTTTGCCATTGGTACCAGCAATCAAAATCACTCCGTTTTTGACTTGCTGACTTAATAATGGCAACAATTGGGGTTCAATACGACGTGCAATTGACCCTGGTAATACACTCGCAGCACCTAAACGGAGCGATCGCACTCCGAAAGTTACAGTTTTTGCTACCGACACAGCGACACTAAGTCGCAATCTATCTATAAATTGAATTTTTCCCACATCCTTACCCTAATCTTTTGGCGGTTGCTAGTTTATGGCTTAACTAAAGAAATTAATAGGTGGAGTTTAGCGAATCCTTGTTAAAAAAGCCAGTATTCACATCACAAAAAAGAAAATAGGGAGCGCTCTTACTGGGGAGTTATGAGTTATGAGTTATGAGTTAAAAATTTGAACCTCCTCACTCCTCACCCCTCACCCCTAACTCTCTTTTCTCCACTCCCTGTTATCTTAAGAATTGGTGGAAAGCGCAATTATATATCCATCCTAGTTTGCGGCAATTCAGCACAAACTGACAAAAATACAACATTGGAAGGTTGCTTTTCATGAATGACATAAAGTTGCAATTATTACAAACTTTGATTAGAAACTGGCGGCGTTTTGTATCCAAATGCCTATTATTGCTGACTTGCTTGTTCGTCATTAGCATACAACCAGCAATGGCGGGTATCAATGATGACAAGTATGATGGGAATATCTTTGTGGTTTACGCTGGTAACGGTTCGCTAGTTCCTGCCAGAGAAACCCTAGAAAAATCTTTAGCGGAGCATAAACCAACGGTGGTGGCATTTTATGTAGATGATAGCAGCGATTGCAAGCAATATGCTCTCATTGTTTCACGCATACAAGAATTTTATGGACGCGCAGCAGAAATCATTCCTGTAAATGTGGATACAATTCCAGAATCAGCCACCTACAGCCCTACAGAACCAGGTTATTACTACTCTGGTGGTGTTCCTCAGATTGTGGTGTTTAATAAGTCGGGTGAGGTCGTTTTGAGCAAAAAGGGTCAAATGCCTTATGAGGAAATTGACGACAAACTACGGGAAGTGTTTGATTTATTACCACGCTCTGAGTCAGCAGAATTAAAGCGGCGTTCTTTCAACGAATTTAATAGTGAGTTAAGGAAGTAACTTTTGGGGTGGACAAATTTTGTCTGCCCTCTTTTTTTGGTACTACTAGATACTACATTTCCAGTGTTGCTAAGAGATAATGTTTAAATATCTGCCTGACATAAGTATCATCTGACAGAAAGTAAGTTAATAGTTAACTCATAACTCACAAAAAGTGTAATAGTAATGTCAATTTACACTACTGAGGAGCTAATCCAAATCTTGGCAACCGAACGCCAAGCATGTCTCAAGGGAGAACGTCTCAAGTTAGCGGTAAATGTTTCTGGCAATCCGATAATTGACCAGTTTATCAGAATTGATGGGCTACAAAAGTTTACTGCCTATCAAGATTTTAAAGCTGCTATTCACGAATATCAGAAAGAATATCAGGTTTCAGGCATTATCTGGCGCGAGGTAAAACTTAAAGGTGAAACCGTGCGATATCCAGAAGTAGATGCACAATTAATTGCTTTAGAGAGTGACTTAAATATCTTAAAATCTGCTAAAAATTCTATCCTAGAATTTTGGAATCAAGTCACTGCCGACATGGATTTATATTTGAGTTTTAATAATAGCAAACAGTACGAGCAAATTTCAATACCTGATGTAGAGAAAATTGCTCAGAGAACCGAATGGGCGAGTTTATGTCCTTTTGAAAATGCGACTTTTCTGGAAGTAATTTTGCAGTTAGGATGGGGTAAACCAGAAGAAGCCTGTTATAAAAGAGGACGACCAAAATCAGGTAGTGAATATATTCATGCAGTCAATCCTGGGAATAGTCCGATTGGGTGATTTTAGGGTAGGGTGTGTTAGCTTCTCAATTTTGCGATTCTATCTGTAAAATAAATTTTACCTTTGCAGAACAGAGTTAGCATGAAAGTAAGCGATGTTATCAAGCGATTGGAAACAGATGGATGGTATCTTGCTAGAACTAAAGGTAGCCATCGACAATTTAAACATCCCGATAAAGCTGGTACTGTTACAGTATCAGGCAAACCGAGTATTGAGGTACCAATAGGTACGCTAAAAAACATTTGGAGACAGGCTCAATTGGAGGAAAACTGATGATGCGTTATGCAGTTGTAATTGAAAAGGGAGAAACCAGCTACGGGGCTTATGTTCCTGATTTACCAGGTTGTGTAGCTGTAGGTGAAACCATAGAAGAAGTTAAGGTGCTAATTCAGGAAGCTATTGAATTTCATATAGAGGGAATGCTGGAAGATGAATTAACAATTCCTCAACCAAGGAGTGTTAGTTATGATGCTGAAGTATCAGTTAAAGCAATGAATTTATGATATATCTGGGCTGCAAAACTGAGTATTTTACAGAAAATGCCTGACAGCATAGACTTGGAATGGCTTGCAGTCAGGCTATGCAAATTATTCTACTATTTCACACACTCCTAATTGCCAGAGTTGAGTTTGGTAACAGAGGTGACGGTCAAAGATACTCCTTGCTTCTAAACCTTCGGTAACCAGCTTTTTGAAAGTGCGACCCAACAGACGGCTCAATAGAGCATGTAAAGGTGGAACTGCGATCGCCAAAAGATCCCCAATATATTTTATGGTTGTCAGCCCGAAAGTACGGAAGTTATAAAGGTATAAATCTAGACTAGGAGCTATCTGCTTTGAGATGTCCTCAGTCTTGACGAGGTTAAATCCAGCTTGAGTCAAAGCTGCGTGGAGTTCGGATACTACATGGCAGTTGGAGAACATCCCTTCTTTGTATTCTGCATTAGTTCGCAACATATCGCATAGCAATAGGTAACCGCCACTCTCTAAGAGACGAGCGGAACCTCTGGCAAGGTCATCTGTAGCAATATATTGACTGCTTTCACTGAATAGAACAAGGTCGTAAGAGTGCGATCGCTGAAAATCTTCAAATCTCGTTAGGTGAAATAGTGCTTTATTATTAGTATTCTTAATAAACTTTTCTTGCTGAAATGTATCTGGTGCAAGTCCTTCAACAATAAAACCACGGGCTAAGAGATATTGTGCATTGCCACCGATACCACAGCCAACATCAAGTATAGTTTTTGTCGCTGCCGGAATGAAGGACAGTAGATGTGCGGCATAAGCTTCCTGCGCTACACGAAACTTAGAAATAGTCAACTCGTCATCAGATTTTGGTTGCTCCTCCCAATATCCATAATGTAGATAAGGTGAACCTCCTGTGAGTCCAATATAGAACTCTATTGCAGCATTTTGGTAGCGAGTTGGCTTTGGAATACGGATTGATTTCAAGTTTGACACTTCTGGGTATATTCCTCAAAACAGTAGCGCGTTGCCATGAAATTAACAACGTGCTTTAATAACATAAGATAACGGTATTCGAGGCTCTAATTCGCACAGAGTAATAATAAATTTATGCAATCAAATAAAACTTTAAAGATACAATAAGCAATTTTGACCTTTAAAGTGAAGGACGCACACAAAAGTGCGCCCATCCAAAACGCCAAAATTATGCTGTCAACTGGCAGAGCAACAAACCAAACCAATTATTTGAGTCAGTCCAGACTTTTTGCGGTACTAAACCTCTTAGGGTCAGTTGCTGACGGAGATTTTCGATGTCAAATTTCCGGGAAATCTCGGTGCGGATTGTTTCACCTAAGACGAAATTAACACTGAGGTTAAGAGCGTCTAATTCCACAGTATGGGAGCTAGCACTTTTTAAATGCATCTCGATTTGATGTTCGCTTTCATTATAAAACGCCCAATGTTCAAACTGTGTTGTATCAAAATTGCCTTCAAAACGCCGATTTAAATGATCTAGCATATTTAGGTTAAACGCGGCCGTCACCCTTTGGCTATCGTTGTAAGCCGCTTCCAGGAGATGTTTTGGCTTCTGTAAATCTACACCAAGTAAGAAATACTCTCCTACTTGCAGCCCATCTATAATTTGGGAGAAGAACAAATCGCATTCTTGGGGATTCATATTACCCAAAGTACTACCGAGAAAACAAATCATCCGGCTGGGTAATCGTCTAGGTATAATTTGTTGAAGTGCGAATTCATAAGTCCCAGCGATCGCATGAACTTGGAGTGAGGGATAATCTGCGAGCAACTGGATAGCGCTAGTTTCCAATATGCCTGCACTCACATCAATTGGTAAATAGCGTAGAGGTAAGCTTTGCTGGGTGTATGCATCAAGTAAAATGCGGGTTTTGGTAGAACTGCCACTGCCTAATTCCACTAGTTCACAAGCGCCTGTTATCTTGGCAATATCACTAGCACAATTTTGTAAAATACTTGTCTCAGTGCGCGTTACATAATATTCAGGTAACTCGCAGATTTGCTCAAATAAATCAGAACCCCGATCGTCGTAAAAATAACGCGGGGGTAGGGATTTTGGTATTTGAGTTAATCCCTTAACTACATCACTTCCAGCACTAGGTGAAACAACCAAGGTTGGTTCTAGCAAACGCTGTATTTCTAAGCGTTGTTTGATGCTGGTAGTATGAGATATTGTCATTGAACCTCCAATATGCTTGGTGCGATCGGTTATGCGTGTATAGCAAAACCCAAACCAGAGTCAGTGAAACACATAGTCATACTCAACTACATCACGCTTGAGTTAGATTACTTCAGAAGAAGGATTGTTTTTTGTGATTTTTACATGAAAATAGTCCACCAGGCATGAGTCCTGACTCGTGAGAGTGAAATCTTTTTTACCTTACAGCAGTTTTCAGCTAATTAGTCCAAGTTGCGGGTTATCAAATTCTGGGTACTTCGTAACCGTCGCTCTTACCGCATAGTGAAGCCACTCGACTTTAAGGAGGATGAAAATGCCAGAGACTTGGCAAGGAGCGCTTAAGCAGGTAATTACAGAGCAGTATGTGAAGAACTCGCAGGAGTGGCTTGACGTGAATATTTCTACGTCCGGTCTGCTGAATCTGACTATTGTGAGCGATCGCTTTGTTGAGTTATCAATACTTCAGCGGAAAGAACAAGTGCTGAGTTTCCTTCAGCAATCACAAGTTCGTCATTTATCTCCAGGTTTCCTGTCCTTATGTACGCTTCAAGAAGCCGAATCTCTTAATATTTCACGTCCACAAGTTGTTAATGGAGCCTCAGTACATACTTGGCAAGATTTAGCTCTACAGGCGGCGAACCCTCAAAATCAATCTCAACTTACCCTGCGTGAACCACATATACCTAGGACGGTAACATTTTACTCCTTTAAAGGAGGAGTAGGTCGAACAACTGCGTTAACTCATGTTGCTTGGATTCTTGCAATGCGCGGTCGTAAAGTTGTTGCTGTTGATTTAGATTTAGAGGCACCTGGGTTGAGTACAGCATTCAACCTGAATCCAGAACCAGCCTATGGGATTGTTGACTATTTCTATGAGCGCTCCTACTTGCCGGAGGGTAGTAGTCCTAGTATTTCAGTTACTCAAATATTTGGCGAAGTGAGAATACCTAATGCCACAGGCAGATTATTTGTTGTTCCTGCTGGTTCTCTAAACCTGGATTATATTTCTAAAGTTGATGACCTACGAGCTACTACTGTTGTTGATAGTGGTGAAAATCTTTGGTCTATTTTTAGTCGTGAAATTCAAGAACACTTGAAGCCAGATATTATCTTGGTTGATTCACGAACAGGAATTAATCAATGGGGAGCTTTTTCATTGCTTGAAGCGGCTGATGAAGTTATTGTATTTCTATTTCCTAATGAGCAAAATCGACAAGGAATTGATTTGCTTCTACAATCACTTCAAGTATTAAAAAATCTCTCCATAAATTTTGTTTTTAGCCCAGTCCCTGATGTTACTGAAAATGGGATGGCTAAAGTCAGAAAAATTTGGAAGTCTTTGTATGAAAAGATTAATCATACAACAGATGAGAACGATGAAACCAATGAAGATGAAACCAATGGCAGTGAATCAGATTTAGATGAGTCTCAGTCTGAGGTTTCAGACCCGTTAGTAGTTCCTTACCTTTCGCCAATTGCTTTGGCTGACATTTATCCTGTCCCAGCATTAGTGGATTATTACACTCGAATAGCTAATTTAATTGATGAAGAAACCGACGACTTAAAACGAAAAACAGTTTTAACTAGCATAAATAGTCGCTGGGAGATTATTGAAAGCCTTGAATTTCCTGAAGTAAATGCCGCCGATCAAAAGCAAAATCTCAGTCTACTATTTCAGCGCACTAATGATTTTGAAAGATTTTTAGATGATACTACTTGTCTCATAAGGGGTCGGAAAGGAACTGGCAAAACTGCTCTCTATTGGCTTCTACTAAAGCACGATGATGTTGCTCGAAAATTGGCCCATGGTCGGTTAGATAAGACAGTTTTCTTTTCATCTCACGGAAGATTTTATCCCAGTCGCCCATCTCGTGATGATTTTCGAGTAATTCATAATAAATTACAAGAAGGAGGAGGGTCTTGGGAAGCTTTTTGGAGAGGTTATTTACTTCTAAGAGCTTTTCAGGAAAAATATTTTACTTTTCCTAGAGGTGAAAAATTTGTTAATTTAAAAGCAGTTATCAATAATTTATCTGGAGAAAGATGGCAGTATGAACACAGTCAAGCATTGCTGCGATTATCGACTGATTCTCATCTGCGACTTATAGTCCAAGATGCAATATATATTATTGATGAAAAAGCTCGAAAAGAATCTCAAATACTTTGGTTTCTTTATGATGATCTAGATGAAGATTTTCCTGAAGAAGGTGAGGTTAGACATCAAGCCTTAACAGGGTTATTCCAGCTTGTGCAATCTTGTGATGCACGTCGATTAACAACAATTAGATTTAAAATCTTCTTAAGAGAAGACATCTGGAATCGTCTAAGTTTTGATAATAAAAGTCATTTGAATGGGCGTGATATTCTTTTGCAGTGGACTAGAATTGACTTTCTACGATTAGCACTGCGGCAAGCAATTCAATCAAAAAAATTTAAAAACTTGGTTGATAGATTCTCCCCAGTTGAAAGTATTGATCAAGCTAGCGAAGAGGCGATTGATCGAGCCTTGGAATTACTTTGGGGAAGCCGTCGAAGACGTGGAGACAAAGCTAAATATGTATCTAGATGGGTCTATGAACGTTTAACAGACTCCAGTGGTACTACTTTTCCTAGAAGTTTAAGCATATTACTTAAAGGAGGAAAAGACCAAGAGTTAAGTTACAAAGGACAAACATCGATAAAGCCACCTACAGACCGCTTGCTTCGAGGAAAATCCTTAGAAATTGGCTTAAAAAAAGCATCAGAAGAACGCTGCAATGCAATTAAAGAGGAATATCCTAATTTAAGTAGATTTTTTGACTCTCTCAAGGATGTGTCAGCTTTATTGTCAAAAGAAGAATTGCAAACTGTATGGCATAAATCAGCACAAGATGTTATTTCATCATTTGATAACTTTGCTAAGTTCCTGAGCGAAATTGGTCTTGCTGAATGGCGTGAAAAAGAGCAACGCTATAAGTTTGCAGATATTTATGTATATGGTTTTGAGATGATTCGCAAAGGTACCGTGTAGCAAAGCCTTTAATCTAGCTATGGAACAAAAGAGCAGAGGTAAAATCGAAGGATGTTGCACAGCGATCGCCAGTCAATATAACCCATCTGTATCCAAACAGCTTAAGCAACTGGTACAATCCTGCAAGATAAAAACTCCGTTGTAGAGGCAATTCATGTAGCAAAGCTTGCCGCAGGGTATGTCTAATAGCTAAAGTCCTCTAGAAGAGGACTATTGGAGTATCAAATATTTATGTCAAATTGGTAAATTTAAAATATAAATGCTTGCATTTATACGTATAGTCATAAATCTATTCTTACTTAGTTATTTTGTGGTGCATTCCGGTCAGCCTAGTAGCGGGCGCAGCAAACGCGGAGCGTAAAATATGAAAATAACACATTTTCTTGCAACCCTTGCTATATATGGATTGTGGAATGTGTTAGTTAGGAGTATAGACAAGTTTATGTTTAGGAGCGTTATTCATTTTTTGCCACAATTACTTCAGCCGGACGTAGAATTTTAGTAACGCGATCGCATCAATTGCCTCTTGCAATTCATTGGTGTGGTTTTGCAATCTTAGCTGCTGCGGTTCGGGAATCAAAAACCCGCAAAGTTCGGTTATTTGGTCGCATTCTTGGATTAGGGATTCAGCTTCCAAACGTTCGTTCGACATCGATACTTGGAATTTTTCCAGATTTTTAGCAGCGCGATCGCGTAAATCTTTTCTTTCTTCCCCAGTTCGTGGTTCGATGATTTGATTCGCTAGCTGAACTACAGGAAGCGCTAAACTCAAAGCTTCTTCCACACCCACAGATGTTAAATTTTGTTCATTGAGACGTGCGATCGCTTCTTCTAGTTCTTGATAAATTTTCTCATCTGAACGACCGCGAGAAAAGGTACAGCTAACTTTTACTGAAGGGTCGTTTTTGAGATGAGCAGTCATCGCTAAATCACTATTTTTCTCATCAAGCTCCAAGTAAACCTGGATTTCTGTTCCTGCTGGGTATTTTTCCTCTAACCCTAACCACATTTCCCCAATATTTTCGTAAATATTGCTTTCATCGGGGCTAAAAAACTGAAAATTAACTAATCTTTGACCATCAACTACAGTTTTAAAAGTGTGGGAAGTCGTCACCGGTAAAATGTCACCCCGACTAATAACTTGATGATTACCGTCCACTAATTTGATAAAGTAATCGCGGGAAACTGTAGTAACTTTATCTGTCATTCCCGCAGCCACAATTGCCGCACCTTCAGCTACAGCGTACATTGGACGCGGATGGACTACAACTTTTACAACTTTGTCAACCTTTGTTACAAAGTATTGTTTGGTCGGGGTAAGCTAGGGTTTTTAGTGTCCTGGACAAAACTCCACCACATTAATTTTGAGGGGGTGAAGAAAAGCCCCATAAATCCCCCAAAATTGGGGGTAGGGGCTTCATGGTCGCACCCATCAAAATTAGGTAGTGCGTAGCCATGACCAGCCGTTTCGGCTTTCGTCTTTACTAGCAGCACAGCGAAACCCTGCAAAAAGCTGCCGCACTTCGGGATAATACCAATTGCGAAAACTAGAACGCAGTGCCCAACCACGAGTGACCCAACTGCCACCTTTCAAAATTCGATGTTGTCCATCAAAATAAACCTGCGAGTAACCGACGTAAGGGTAACTTTGGAATCCAGGATAGCCATTAAACCAAGAAGCAGTCCATTCCCAGACATTTCCCAAGGCATCGTATAAACCGTAGGCACTCTGTCCATTTGGATAAGCATCGACTGGGGTAGTTTTGCTCATTAGACCTTTACCTAATGCTGCGCAATTACAATATTTGTCTATTGGCTCTTTGTCTCCCCAAGGATAGATGCGGCTATGATGATCTTGGCTATCCCAACTCGCGGCTTTTTCCCACTCCGCTTCTGTGGGTAAACGCTTCCCAACAAACCGGGCATAAGCTTCTGCTTCATACCAACTGACACCACAAACTGGATGATTATCCCAAGCTGGAGCATCATGCCAGTACAATGGTTTCTTCACCCTTTCAGTTTGCAGCCATTCCCAGCCAGATGGCGACCAAAAATCAGGCTGCTCATACCCTCCCGCATCCATAAATACGCGATACTGCCCGCAAGTCACTGGGTAGCGGTCAATATAATACGTGTCCAAATATACTTTGTGCCTGGGCTTCTCATTATCCAGAGCATCAATTGAATCACTGCCCATCTGGAATTCCCCAGCAGGGATTTGCAGCATTTCGCTTATAGGAGAGGAGGAGAGAGGGAGAGGGAGGGGGCAATACTCCAATCCTTTTTTTGAGCTAGCTAATTCCAACACAAAACTAACAATCTCACAGTGTTGGCTTTCATGTTGCAGCAAAAAGCGCCAAAGACGTTCTTGTTTGTCTAAATCAGCAACTTCCAGATATTCCAACACTTGTCTTCTAACAGCATTTAGGGAATCTAGAATTTCTGCTAATTTGGGTAATTGCACACGCTCGGATTTTGGTAAACCATCCGCAGCAAAGAGCTTGCGATATTGCCCAAACAAACTTGATTTGGCTGTGCTGTGTTCTAAGAGCCACAAAGATTCGGTGTAAGCAATGTGACCCAAATGCCACCCAACAGGGCTAAAGTCGGGATGAGCTTGATTTTTGAATGTAGCTTCGTCCATATCCTCGAACAAAGCGAGAGTTTGGGCACGACATTGCTGGAGTCCCAAATAAAGTTCTTTTTTCAGACTAGATTTGCTCAATTCTAATGTCACAGTCACTCCCGACACTGATGATGCTATTTTCCGGGCAGCTTATCCAATTGCCATCTGATAAAGGTTCAGAGGCAATAATTACGGACTTGGGAAAATTTGGATCGTCCCGCAGCCAGTAAAGAGAAGGAGCCGATGATTGAGATGCAAAGCGAGAGGCTATCAAACGATTTCCATCACTAATAACCACATTACCTAAAACATAGCTTTCATAACTTTGTGCCATCTCTGCCAACAGTAGTAATGTCCCATGTAAAGCTTGCTCTAAAGTTTTACCCGGATTGGCTTGCAACTGGTTGAGCAATAAACTGAAGATGTGTTCTGAGTCGGTGTTACCATTGATCGATTGGTAGATTTTATCGCTTAATAGGTTGCGTATCGGTCGATACAGCGTTTGCCTAAAGTTATCAATTAGACCGTTGTGAATGAATAATAGATGCTCGTATTTAAATGGCTGACAGTTACTCAAATCCAGGACCTGTCCTGCTGTAGCGCTGCGAACATAAGCTAGTACACATTCAGATTCAATGTAACGGCTTAGACTTGGCAAGTTTGTATCATTCCAGATTGGTAGGGTATTCTTGTAAGTGAATGGTTCAATATCTTTCTCAGTACTGTTTTGCCGATACCAACCGACACCAAAGCCATCAGCATTCACTGTACCACTCAGCATTTCACGGGGTTTATAGCTTTGGACTATCAGCGAGTGTTCTGGTTTGTATAGCAGAGTCTCTAGAGAAATAGGGGAACCCAGATAGGCAAGCAATCGGCACATGTAAAGAAATGTAAAATTAAAATTATAAATTATTTTTGAACTAATATCTTGCACCCAAAGACAGGTTAAAAAAAGTTACATATTGAGCCAAATACAGCAACGCTGTTACCAGAGGTAGTAATATTTTCGGTGTTTGTCCGCTGATTGGGGAATGATTTTGCCTACAGAGTGCGAAAGCTTCTCCTAAAATAGACTTGATGCAAGCGCTCAAATATATGGAGGTTTGGTTTTATGACAATTAGCCCATCCAAACTACTAAGCTTTGAAGAATTTATAGACTGGCTAGCGGACAATAGCGGGAAGCGCTACGAATTACACGACGGAATAATTGTAGAAATGTCTCAACCAAGTGGAAAACATGAAAAAGTAACGGGTTTTTTAGTAGGAGAAATTAGTGTTGAGCATAAGCGTTTAAAACTGCCATATTTTATTCCCAAAACAGTGTTAGTAAAACCGCCAAATAAATCATCCGGGTATTTCCCCGATGTGGTTTTAATTAATGATACTAATTTGCATAACGAGCCATTGTGGGAAAACGAATCTACAGTAACTCAAAGTGCTTCTATCCCCTTGATTATCGAGGTTGTTAGTACAAACTGGGAAGATGACTATTACACTAAGTTTGGTAATTACCAAGCTATGAAAATACCGGAATATTGGATAGTTGACCATGCAGGATTGGGGGGTAGAAAATTCATCGGTAATCCTAAACAGCCCACATTTTTTGTGTGTGAGTTAATCGACGATGAGTATCAAATGACTTCCTTTAGGGGTGATGACCGGATTATTTCTTCTGCTTTCCCCCAGCTAAACCTTACAGCGCAACAAATATTTGATGCAGTTGTGTCAACAACCCACCACTGACCTGAATACAGGTACAGTGGGGGCTTGAAAAACAGCCCTAGTTGACCCGTCTAAGTATTTCGAGTACTACGTTTTTTGAATGAAAAACTTTTTGAGCGCAATTCCGTCACTACGTTTAAAAGTTGTTACCTTAAAACTTTAAATTCCAAGCGGCAACAGCTAAAGCACCCCAACCGGCAATAAAGCCTACTCCACCCAGTGGTGTAATTGCTCCCAATAATTTAATATCTGTTAAACTCAAGGCATACAAACTGCCGGAAAAAATACCGATGCCAATGATAAATAACCAGCCAGTTGCGATTAGAATGGCTGAAGGTGAATCCGTCCGAGTGATTAATAATGCCACCAGAAAAAGCGCCAGAGCATGATACATTTGGTAACGAGCGCCAGTTTCAAAGATTTCTAACGCCCTTTCACTTATTTTCTCTTTTAAGGCATGGGAAGCAAATGCACCTGCCGCTACAGATAAACCGCCTAAAATCGCTGCTACACTCAAGAAAATTTGTGCCATAGTATCAGGGTATCAAGTGTCACAAAGCAGCCGGAAAAATCCCTACATTAAACATCAAAATGATAGGAAACCGACCCCTCTTCGCTTACCTTAAAGTTAGCATTAAATTCTTTTGCCCTTTCATCTAAATAATCTTTAGCAGCGATCGCTGGTAGCTGTGACTGCATCGCAAAGCTTAAAAGTGTGACTCTACCATTATTTTCTTGAAGTATCTGATAAAAAACAGATTGCAAGCGAAAGCGAGTCTGTTGACTGAGTGCCTTATTCTCTTGCCTGCTTTTACGGTATAAATTTAAACTTAACCATCCTCCCAATATCAAGGTAGGGACACCAAAAATTAAACCTTGTTTGGCAGTAATATCAAGCACGTATAGAGCGTCATTATTTATGTAATCCGGTGCTTCATTATCTATCCCTGGTGGAATAGGTTTAAGCATAGTATTTTTCTCAACAGCTGCCGATACAGATAAAGTCATAAACATGAATCCGAGTGTCAGCAGCCAGCCTGCAGCCAATTTTTCAGCAGTCTTCATAAAAATATCTCAGATTTAAACCATTGCTTGCGATTCTAACCTTACTTACTCCCTTTCCGGCCTAAAATTAACTATTTTCTCTCTAACCTCTAACCTTGGCGTACTTTGCGCCTATGGCGGTTAATTCATAAGTAATCTTCTGCCGATTCGGGAGTAAGCGTCAACAGTTAGACATCAAAGCGATAACTAATACCACCTTCTTCATTAGTATCAAAAGAGGCATTGAACTCCTTAGCTTTTCGATCCAGATATTGTTTGGCTTCTTCTCCTGATATCCGTGCTTCCATTGCCAAACGCAAGACAGTAATTCTGCCAGTATCAGCCTTCAGCATTCGATAAAAGGTAGAATCCAGGCGATCGCTTATTTGTTTCTGATTTTTTTTGCGCAATCCCCAAAGCAGGTATCCTCCCCCTACTAAGAATGATGCGCTCAAACCCGTCCCCATAAAAGCATCAGTTCTAACCTCTTGCTTCTCTTCGGCTGTAGTGTTAGTATCCCCTAAATCGGCGAACTTAGAAGCTGTGGCCATTAAGCAGATAAATCCCAAAGAAAGCAGGAAGCTAGCAGATATTTTGGTCAGAAATTTCATAATCGCAGCAGAGGATGTACTTATCTTGCCGCAATCTTAACCTTACTTTCTTGTAGCTTCCAGTAGGCGAGAAAAATAAAAGCGAGTGCGAGTCATCGATTGACGTTCCACTTTTAAACCGTTTTTCTCCAATATTTTAATTACATCAGCTTCACGGTGCAAATAAGCACGGGTAGTTTTACTCGGGCCGGGAAAGAAACTGCCGATTTTTTTGAGTATACTATAGGCACAGGTCTTGGGTGCAAAGCTCAGAATTATCCGCGACTGTGCCAAAGAACAAAGATGGGAAATCATTTCATCAGCCTTGTCTTGGGGATAGTGAATCAGCACATCCAGACAAATTACCGTATGGTAGCTACCGCTGAGTGTTTCTAAATCTTGCACGGCGAAAGTCAGATTTTCTGTATTCCCTAAAACGGATGCAGCCCTTTCCTTACCTTCTTGCACCATTTTTTCAGATATATCGCTGGCAAATACTTTTGCACCACCTTCCACCAGAGGAATGCTCAGACTACCCATCCCACAGCCAGCATCACAGATTGACAATTCGCTTAAATTATTATCTGCTCTGAGCCATGCCAGTACAGTTTCTACAGTCTGCTGATGTCCGTTGCGGATATCTAACTGGACTTTGTTGACTTCGCCATCGCCATATATACGCCTCCAGCGGTCAAAACCTGTGGAATTGAAATAATCTTTAACAATTGTTTTATCGTCAGCTGCGTTCATGACGTTCAATCTATAAGGGTTCCCAGTCCTTAAAATTATCATGGGAACGAACCTTTAAAGACGCAAAGACGCAAAGAAAAACCCTGCGTCTTTGCTTTTTTAAGCGAAACTTAAGAAAATAATCGCTGCCAAGTTAGTTCTTTCGTCTCTTTATTCAAATGCCAACGCAGTAAATTAGCGCGTTGATTTTGAGCGAATCCTGGTTCTTGGAGAATCGCTTGTCTAGGCGCAATCGTGGCTAATGATATCGCATTTTCTAGATCGCAAATCCCCCATTTCACCAAATTTTGCACTCCCACCAACAAACCTAAAGTTGTTCCAGATAAAGTCCCATCCAGTAGGCGTGCAGTGCCATTTTTAACTTCTATCTCTCGACTGTCCCAAGGATAAACTCCGTCAGGTAAACCTAAGGGTGCTAAAGCGTCACTGACAAGAAATAGTCCTTTTTCGTAACCGCTGGCGCGTAAAAGTAAATCTAACATCATTGGTGAAACATGCTCACCATCGGCAATAAAACCACACATGACATTACTGTTGGTAATTGCCGCCCCTAACAATCCCGGTTCGCGATGATGTAAGCTGGGCATAGCATTAAAGGCATGAGTCACCATTGTGGCACCCAATTCAAAAGCTTGTTGTGCTTGGCTTGCTGTGGCTTGAGAATGTCCTAAACTGACAACAATCCCCTCATTTTGCAAATAAGGAATTACTTCACCAGTTGGATCTAATTCTGGGGCAAGGGTGATAATTTTTATTAAATGAGCATAATCACCTAAAACCCGCTTTACTTCCTCAATTGTCAGAGGTAATAAATATTCTGCTGGATGTGCGCCACGTTTTTCGTAATTTAAAAATGGTCCCTCTAAATGGACACCTAGAATCTGGGCTTTTTTATTGGATGAAGAAATAAAATCAGAGATCACACCAAGCGATCGCTGAATATTCTCGAAAGAAGTTGTCACCAGCGTCGGTAAAAATGCATCAACACCCACATCCCACAAAAATTCAGAGATTTTCTGCAATTGTTCGGCATCTTCAGCTTTTAAATCTGTAAATGCTAATCCTAACGCACCGTTAATCTGTAAATCGACACCACCTAAAGAAATCCAGTCACCGGCAACATCGAAAACTTGTAAGTTTGTCTGTGGAAGCCGTTTGTAAACTATGTCCATAGGCAGGACTTCCTCGATTATGCCTTGACTGTTAACCAACAGCATCTGCAAATTTTTATAACCGGGCAATCGAGCGTTGATAATGCCTATAGGAGTAGCAATGGCGCTTTCTGTTGCTTTGGTCATCACGTTGGCGAAAAAATAGTTAAATATGACCAGATTCTAGATGCAACTAGTAGTCAAAAATCAAGGATAGTAATTTAGAAAGGGTAAAGGGTTTGTTCGTAAGAATTTATTCTTTTTTCCCGTTCCCCCACTCAAGAACACTCCTCTATGACTCCCCTTATCGGCATTATCATGGGCAGCGATTCCGATTTGCCCACTATGAAAGGCGCGATCGCTGTTTGCGAAGATTTCGGCGTATCCTACGAAGTCGCAATTACCAGTGCCCACCGCACTCCAGACCGCATGGTGGAATATTCCAAATCTGCCCACCAACGGGGCCTTAAGGTAATCATCGCTGGTGCTGGTGGTGCCGCCCATCTCCCCGGAATGGTTGCGTCTTTAACCCCGCTTCCTGTCATTGGCGTTCCTGTTCCCAGCCGCCACTTACAAGGCGTAGATTCTTTGTATTCGATTGTACAGATGCCCGCTGGTATCCCTGTCGCAACAGTGGCGATCGGTAATGCTACAAATGCCGGACTTTTGGCAGTTCAAATTCTTGGCACCCACCAAGCAGAATTACTCTTGAAAGTAATCCAATATCGTCAAACCCTGTGCGATTCTGTCATGAATAAGCAAGCAAAGTTAGAACAACTGGGCTATGAAGAATATTTAAAGCAGATGTAATCATTGAATTCGTAAGAAGGAGGAGGTTTATATATGTGGATACAGGACCCCAACTCAAAACGGGCGATCTCTTTCTTGTCTTTGTATTAAACCCCACAAGGAAGCGGATGATAAATCAAGAGCCAGAACTCCATCAAATGAGTGCGAAGTCAGGGTTCTTAAGTGTTAGTAGTTCACCAGATTAATTTAGACGCTGCTAGATCCCCGATTTCTTTAAGAAGACGGGGATCTGACCCTGACAAAATGTAAATATAGATACCTGAAGCTATAGTATTAATTGCTGCTAGTAGAAAATCAGCGTGTGGCGCAGTAAATCATACATCAAACAAAATTGTCTATAAGAAATAAAACAAGTAATATTTTTTATAAAAACTTAATATTACATTGTAGTTTTTGTCCGAAATCGGGAAATGTAGGCACAGTAAGTTTCACAGGCACTAAATATAGTATTCCAAACGCGTCTAACACGAGTTAAAAAGAGCAAATGGTATTGAAAGTTACAGAATTTATAGGTGTAAAAAATCAACAATCTATCAAATTTCTTAGTGAGTTCACTGTTCCGAGTTGCATAGCTTGGAGTTGTTAATTAATATGAGACATCCGTAAAGTATGGGTTAAATAAAACACTCATTAATCAATTCTGGTAATTAATTCACACACCTTTTGGTGAAGGCTTATTAAGTTCATTTCGCACTAATAGTGTTTGCAGTTTGTATAAAAACTGAGGTCAATATCATGATTAATAGTAAAAGTGAGGTAAAAAGTCTCTTGTCTAAAAAGAGTTTAATTAATTTCAAGATAATTCTCCAAACGATCGCTAGCTTCATACAATTTTTCGTCACTGGTTTTACGCAAATCAAGAAAAGCTTTTCTGGGGTTAAGCCTCGTCCAATAGCTTCATTGCAAGGTGGACAAGTTAACAAACTGGCACGCTTAAGAAAACGTATGCGTGACCGAGACTGGAGGCGTTACGCTTATGTAATACTCCTGGGTAAGGGAGTTGCGATTGGAATCCTCTTCATCGCATTTGCCTTCATCTCGAATTTGATAGGGACACCTGCTCTTGCGGCCGACCCTGTACTCAGAGGTAATGATATCGTTAACCCGATTAATACCCTTTGGGTTCTGGTTGCAGCGTTTTTGGTATTTGGGATGCAGGTCGGCTTTACGATGTTGGAAGCTGGTTTTTGCCGAGTCCGCGAAACCGTCAATGTGTTGATGGAGTGTATTGTTGATACCTGTCTTTGCGGTTTGCTGTTCTATGCTTGGGGCTTTGCCTTCATGTTCGGTTCAGGAAATCCATTGATTGGTCATGAGTTCTTCTTCTTGGGAGGAACTCCGGCAACTTACGGAAGCACAGGTGTAGCTTTTCTAGCATTTTGGCTGTTTCAGTTTGCCTTTGCTGATACCTGCTCGACGATTACCTCTGGTGCAATGATTGGGCGTACAGGGTTTATCGGCGACCTTTTGTACAGTATTGGCGTCTCAGGCTTTATTTATCCAATCATCGGTCATTGGGTTTGGGGGCCGGATGGATTTTTAGTAACAATGGGCACTGCTCAAGGTTTCCTACCCTTTTTGGGAACTGGCTTTCGCGACTTTGCTGGCTCTACGGTTGTTCACACCATTGGGGGGTTCATTGCCCTTGCAGGGTCGATTGTCCTTGGCCCGCGTTTGGGTCGCACCTTCAAGCGTGACGGTGGTGGCCCGATGCTACCTCATGACCTGGTAATTGCTGCCTCTGGTGGACTACTTTTGTGGTTTGGCTGGTATGGCTTCAACCCTGGCTCAACACTTTCGGCAATGGATTTTCAGGGTACTGGGCGGGTTGCCGCCAACACCACCTTAGCAGCATGTGCAGGCGGACTGTCGGCATTGTTTTTCGGTTTTCCAAAAACAAAGAAGTGGGATTTGAGCTATACAGTCAATGGCTTTTTGGCGGGCTTAGTCTCTATCACTTGCCCTTGTTATTGGGTTAACCCAACAGGGTCTATTCTCATTGGGGCGATCGGTGGTGTAGTTGTGGTTTTGGGCATTGATTTGTTGGAATGGCTGCGGATTGACGATCCGATTGGAGCCGTTCCCGTACATGGCTTCTGCGGTATTTGGGGAACTTGGTCGCTCGGCTTATTTGCCACTGGGGAGTTTGGTGCAAGTGGTGCGATTTCACCAGATGTATCGGCAACCGTCAGAGGTTTGTTTTATGGTGGTGGGATACAAGTTTTATCTGCCCAAATCATTGGCAACCTAATCGTCGCTCTATCTACCTTCTCTCTCGCAATGCTGTTGATGTACTTAGTAAATCTTACTGGCACATTGCGCGTGTCGAAAGAAGGAGAGTTGGAAGGCTTGGATTTACACGAGCATGGCATAACAGCGTACCCTGAGTATCTTACTGGTCCATCAGCCACACCTTCAGGCTCATCATTTGAAGAAAAACATTTTCGATAAGCTTTGAATTTTTTGACGAAAAATAAAGAATAATCTGAGGGTAGTTCGAGTGGTTTGCAAACAAGAAATTTTTTGCCACTCCCTACCCAATTTTTTTGGATTAATTTACAACTTGAGAAAATTCTGCTATGAAAGAATAAATGATTAAATCTCTGCTTAATTTTATTCTCGCAGGTTTATTTGAGTTAGGGGGTGGCTACCTTGTTTGGTTGTGGCTGCGGGAAAATAAACCCATTTGGTATGGCATCTTAGGTGGAATTGCTTTAGCTATTTACGGCGCGATCGCCACTTTCCAACCTGCGAACTTTGGCAAAGTTTATGCTGCTTACGGCGGGGTATTTATTGTAATGGCAATGCTCTGGGGTTGGAAGGTCGATGGGGTTACTCCAGACCGCTATGACTTGATTGGAGCCAGTTTAGCTGTGGCTAGTGTTTTAATTATCATGTACTCACCCAGAATTTAGGTAAAAATCTGGGAGTTAAAATCTGCGATCGAAATGTTGTTTTTATTTCCGACTGCAAATAAAAATTCATGAAAGTTTTACACAAACTTAGTGACTTTTGCTGTTAAAGAGTAAATGTTTATTCTTTAGTTCTATACATAGAAAAATTAACATTTTGTAAAACTTATTATACTAAATGCTAATCCTCGAAATGTCAGATGCAAAAATCGCATACAAACACAAATAACTACTATTTGACAACTACAATAAGGAGTAGATTTGTATTAAGAAAGCAAAGGACGGAAGCAGTATAAAATTATACTGAATTTTGGAGTAAAAATTGCTCAAATCAAGTTACCAAACATAGACATTGTTGGTGGTAAGGAACAAAAAGAAGTGTTGAAAAAAGTTCTGATAATTGGGTTTATTGCCCTACTACTTGTAATCGGCGATCCGAGTCAGATGGGTAATGCCTTGGCTGCCCCTTTTGATGCAGAAAAAGCGTTCAATAATGCTCAGAGCGCTGCGGATACGGGGTTTATGCTGATGTCATCAGCCCTCGTACTGTTGATGACACCAGGACTCGCATTTTTCTATGGTGGATTTGTGCGATCGCGCAACATCCTCAATACCCTGATGATGAGCTTTGTGCTGATGGGGATTGTGGGAGTTACCTGGGTTTTGTGGGGCTATAGCTTGGCTTTTGCACCGGGCAACCCGATTATCGGTGGATTGGAATGGTTTGGTTTAAATGGGGTGGGGCTGGAGACAACTGATTATCTCAAAGGGACAAACCCGGCTGAGATTGTCTCCTATGCACCGACAATTCCCCACCAGGCATTCATGATTTATCAAGCCATGTTTGCCATTATCACCCCGGCTTTGATTAGTGGGGCGATCGCAGAGAGAATGAGCTTTAGTGCTTACTCTTTGTTTGTGCTGCTGTGGTCAACTTTTATTTATTCTCCCCTGGCACACATGGTCTGGGGTAAAGGTGGATTCCTGGGCTTGGCAGGTGGCTTAGGAGCGTTAGATTTTGCTGGTGGGACAGTAGTTCACATTAGTTCCGGTGTATCAGCCCTGGTTGCGGCGATTGTCTTGGGACCTCGCAAAACTTATCCAGACAGACTCAGCCCTCCTCACAACGTACCATTTATTTTGCTGGGTGCTAGTTTATTGTGGTTTGGCTGGTTTGGCTTTAATGCTGGTAGTGCCTTAAGTTCGGGTGCAACAGCAACAGTAGCTTTTGTAGCCACAAATACATCTGCGGCTGCGGCTTGTTTGACGTGGCTGATTTTAGAAAAAGTCTTGCGTGGTAAGCCAACAGCAGTTGGAGCAGCCACAGGAGGAGTTGCTGGGTTAGTAGGTATCACTCCAGCAGCGGGATTTGTGACCCCAGTCGCAGCGATTTTAATCGGTAGTATTACTGCTGTTGTTTGTTTTTATGCTGTCAGCTTAAAGCATAAGGTACTAATTGATGATGCCTTAGATACCTTCCCGGTGCATGGTGTTGGCGGGACAGTTGGAGCGATTCTCACAGGAATTTTTGCCACTACCGCAGTCAACTCAGCCGGCAAAAATGGCTTGTTTTATGGCAATCCCAGTCAAGTAATTACGCAAATAATTGCAGTGGCGATCGCCTATGTCGTGGCTGGAGTGGGTACGTTGATTATCCTGAAAATCGTAGAGGTCACCGTTGGTCTGCGAGTCAAAGAAGAAAGCGAATTTCAGGGTATGGATATCAACGAACACGGGGAAGAAGGTTACAACGAAGAATTTGGCGATCGCATTACGATGAGTAAGTAGTATGATTTGTGAGCTATGGCGATTTAAAATCTAATCCAAAGAATTGGTTGATTTCGCAGCTCGTGACTAATCCTGCAAAAACCTTTCCTACCTGGGCATTTGTCTCCCTTGTAACAAATGGCATATTGATAACAGCGGTCACCCTGCTAATTTTACGACAGCAGGGTTTGACCGCTTTTTTTGGCACAATTCGTTCTTCGACTACAATTCAAGCTGTTACACCTGAGTTAGGCGAACGGCACAAACTCAGCTATGGGCAATGGGTGGATATACTGAAGCAAGAAGCCAAAGTTGCAGCAGAAAAAAAGAGTCAAAATTTAACTGTACTGGTGGGAGATTCGCTTTCCTTATGGTTTCCCATTGAATTACTACCAGAAGACAAAAATTGGCTAAACCAGGGAATTTCTGGCGAAACTAGTGGAGGACTACTCAAAAGATTAGAGGCATTTGACCGCTCAGAACCCCAGACAATTTTTGTGATGATTGGAATTAATGACTTAATTCGGGGTGTCAGCGATGAGACAATTTTGAAGAATCACCAGCAGATTATGAGTTACCTCAAAAAAGCGCATCCCAAGACGCAAATTGTTGTCCAGTCGATTTTGCCACATGGCGCAGAAGAAGCAACCTGGGAAGGACGAGAAAAATTAGTGGTGATTCCAAACACTCGGATTCGCCAGTTAAATGAGCAATTGCAAGCTATAGCCACAAAAGAAGGAGTAAAATACTTAGATTTGCATCCTTTGTTTACCAATAAAGAAGGTAATCTACGTCCGGAATTTTCTACTGATGGCTTGCACCTGAGTCCCCAAGGTTATCTTGTTTGGCGTTCTGCATTGCAAATGTATAGCGAGATGGAATTAAAGCCGCAGAAAAAATAATCTCACTTCGAGGCACAGCGGCGAGAGAATAATACAGAGGAGTTTTTAACTAAAAAGCAATGGATACTAAAGCATTTAAGCGATCGCTCCAACATTCAGAAAATTATCACCGTAAAGGGTTTGGGCATCAAGCGGAAGTCGCTACCCAACTGCATTCTGAGTATCAAAGCAATTTGATTCAGCAAATTCGCGACAACAATTACATTTTACAACAGGGTGATGTCACTATCCGACTGGCAGAAGCTTTTGGCTTTTGTTGGGGTGTGGAACGGGCTGTAGCGATGGCATACGAAACCCGGAAGCACTTTCCCACCGAACGTCTTTGGATTACTAATGAAATTATTCATAATCCTTCTGTAAACCGGCGTTTGCGGGAAATGGAAGTAGGTTTTATTACTGTGGAGGCTGGAAACAAAGATTTTTCGGTGGTGGAATCTGGTGATGTGGTTATCTTGCCAGCTTTTGGTGCCAGCGTCCAAGAAATGCAATTACTCAATGAGAAAAATTGCAAAATTGTTGATACAACTTGCCCTTGGGTTTCTAAAGTTTGGAATACTGTTGAGAAACATAAAAAAGGCGATTACACTTCAATTATTCATGGGAAATATAACCACGAAGAAACGATTGCTACTAGTTCCTTTGCTGGCATATATTTGATTGTGTTGAATATGCAGCAAGCTGAATATGTTGCTGATTACATCCTCAATGGCGGCAACCGTGAGGAATTTATGACAAAATTTAGTAAAGGCTGTTCGGCTGGATTTGACCCAGACAAAGATTTATCTCGGGTTGGAATTGCCAATCAAACAACTATGCTCAAAGGGGAAACCGAGCAAATTGGTAAGCTGTTTGAGCGTACTATGATGAAAAAGTACGGTCCGCAAGAATTAAATCAGCATTTTCAAAGTTTTAATACTATTTGTGATGCCACTCAAGAACGGCAAGATGCTATGTTTGGGTTGGTAGAAGAAAAGCTGGATTTGATGATGGTAATTGGTGGGTTTAATTCATCGAATACTACACATTTGCAAGAGATAGCAGTCGATAAGGAAATTCCTTCCTATCACATCGATTGTGTGGAGCGAATTAAATCAGTCACAAGCATCGAACATCGGCTATTAAATGGGAATTTGGAGATAACAGAAAATTGGTTGCCGCAAGGGAAAATTGTTGTGGGAATTACCTCTGGTGCTTCTACACCTGATAAAGTGGTGGAGGATGTGATTGAGAAGATTTTTGCGTTGAAGCTGTAGAATCACATCTTTCCCTACAAGGATACAGATGGTGAATTTCACAAAATGATTTTTCGTTGTTCCACCAGATGTAGAGACGTTATATGTAGCGTCTCTATTCAATTTGAAAGCGGTATTTTACTACCCAAGATGTAATAATGGATAAGTAGAGTTTATTACTGCAAGATATAAATTATCAATAACCGTAATTCGAGTATGAAAAGCATCAAACTAAACAAAAAAGTCGGTGCCGACGGTATTCTACATCTTGATATTCCAGTTGAAATGCCAGATACGGAAATAGAAGTTACGGTAACAATTCAAAGAGTAACATCACAACAAGGCTGGATGCCTGGTTTTTTTGAAGAAGTAATTGGTGGTTGGGTAGGAGAACCCCTGACAAGACCGGAACAGGGAGAATATGAAAATAGGGAGCAGCTATTTTGACTTATCTGCTTGATTCAAATCTTTGTATTCGCCTAATCAATAATAGCAGTCCTGCGGTAACATCTCGACTTACAGTACAACAGCCATCCGATATTTTAGTTTCTACTATAACTGAATTGGAACTATATTATGGTGCTTATCGTAGTGCCCAAATCGACAGAAATTTAGAAATATTACAACGTTTTTTTATACAATTTAATATTATACATTTCGACTCAAAATCCGCAAAGATAGCAGGAAGAATACGGGCAGATTTGGCGGCTATGGGTACGCCAATCGGTCCCTATGATGTACAAATCGCGGCAGTAGCTTTGGCAAATGATTTAATATTGGTGACGCATAACGTGCGGGAATTTAATCGAGTTGATGGATTGCAAATTGAAGATTGGGAGGAAGATGGTTGATTTTTCAACAATAAACGCAGAACTTCGAGGGCAAAGGGCAGTTTCCCCCCGGTCTACCTCTACCAATCCCCATTTTTTAATCCCTCAACCTGTACTTCCATTATAGAAAGTACACGCGCTATCTCATTGAAAGTTCTGTAAAGTTCAGTCTATTGTTGTGGGCATTCAGCCGAGATATGTGTAATTTTCGCTACAGGGAAAATCTCAAACTAAAGAGTAAGTATTTTTACATACCTAATTTTTATTCCAGTAACCAGCTAAACAAGCCTTCCAATGTGAGGTTGAAATCTTTGGCAAACTCTGGCACAGGTAATATTGCTTTTTCTTGATCGTAAAAAGCTGTTGGTTGATCTGGTAGATAGACAAATACAGATTGTTCCTCCGGATCGATAAGCCATCCCATCTGAGTGCCATATTTCAGACAATGCAAAATATTTTTAATAACTTTAGTTTGGCTTTGCTCAGGTGAGAGTATTTCGATTGTCCAATCTGGGTAAATCGAAAAAACGTTAGCAACTCCACCATTTTCTTTACGTGGAATTCTGTTCCACAGAAATACAGAAACATCAGGTATGATTGAGCGTCCACCAAAATTACAGCGAAGTTCAGTAAAAGCCCGTGCAATCTGCTTCGGTTTGACTGCTAAGTTGATCGCAGATGGTAACTCCGTTTGAATTACGCTATGTTCTCCCTGAGGCATAGGTTTTTGAATGATGTGCCCATCAATGTATTCGCTAGCAGGTTCAGTTTCTGGCAGCTTTAAAAACTCTTCTAGTGTCAGTATTTCAGCAGGGGTTTGTACCATTTGAAAATTCCCTTAAGAAGATATAGTGATACTGCTTCTGTTTGCTATTGTACATTCGTGTTTAGTTCAAAGCCACTTGTATCATTGGCAGAAGAAACTATTCAGAACAATTCAATATTTCCTGATACTTTTTAGTTAACTATTGCTCACGCTTGCTAACTAATACATAAGTTGAGAAATTCATACTCCTGTTGTGAGTACATTGTGGCGAGTGGAGATTAATCCCCAAACTGGTAAAATTATTTCAAATCAACAGATATTAGACAAACACTGCGAATTTCCGATTGTGCCACAGCAACAAGTTGGGCAAAATTCCCCATCTACATATCTGAGCATACAACGCCCAGGGGTGGATACTAATAAAGAAATATTTGGGGCGATCGCTCGTTTTGAACCCAAAAGCGATAACCTGACAATAGCCGACTGTGGCGAAAATCGCTATCCTTCGGAACCTATCTACGTCCAAGATAGCGAAAACCCAGAACAAGCTTGGATTTTAACGGTTGTCTATGACGGTAATTCTGATAGCAGCGAAGTTTGGGTATTTGATAGCGATCGCTTGGATGATGAACCAGTTTGCAAATTAGAATTACCCAGCGTCATTCCTCACAGCTTCCACGGTACTTGGAAGGCAAGTTAAGAATTATGAGTTATGAGTTGGTAAGAATTTTTAATTTTCAATTCATAACTCTGGGTTCAGTTCTGCAAGCAATCCTGAGAGAGAATAGTCAGCAAATCCGCTGTTCTCCCCTTCTGTCAATACCCGTTGTAAAGCGGCAAGCTTTATTTCTCGCTCTTCTAAAAGACGCAGTCCAGCTCGGATTGCTTCACTGGCAGTGTTGAAACGACCGCTGTGAATCTGACTGGCAATAAACGCTTCAAAATGCTCACCCAAGGTAACACTTGTATTTTTTTGCATACAATCTCCTTCTGTATAATACCAATATATAATATTTTTTGGTATTATTTCAGCGTAAACTTCAGCCTAAAAACAGTAGACATTGCAACCATTTGTAGAAACTGAGATTGTTAGTGCCACCCAAATTTGAAGCCTTCTACCGTTTTCTGGTGAACGACAATATTCACATTTCTCCAGTAGTACAAGTGATTACCCATCCTGGTAATCAAGATGCCAATGGTAAAATTTTTACAGGTACACTCCGCACCAATACGGTTCGGGGAAAGGGAAAGGGTCGAAAACTAAGACTTACAGCCGACAATATTCTTCCATTTTTTTGCTTATCCGTAGCTTGCTTCTGCAAAGCAGTACCGTATTGCACTCCGCACTGTATTTTTATTCTCACTCGTATTCATCCCGACACCAATTTGAGTACAAATATGGTGCGGGGCTTCTACTGTTTTAGCTAAGTAAGTCGGCACATCAATGGAGCGACTCGGTAAACACAGCAGCGATCGCCCGCCAAAATATGTTCAACTCGCTCAATGGTGACATCTCTACCCAAAGCAGCTTGAAAAATCTCTAACTCCATCCGACACAACCCTGTACAGGCAGTGGCCACCACACAAATGGGACAATGCTTTTGAGTGAGTAAAAAACTGCCATCGGCTTGAGCCACAACCTCTGCCATGTAGCCTTCTTCAGTTCGCTGTTGTGCTAACGCTGCTAACCGCTGCTGAAGTGAATCGGTAGGGGGCACGATTGCTTGATATGCCTGAATCTGTTCGCAAGTTCTGACTTCCAGCAATCGATCCAGTCCTGCCTCACCGAATGCTTCTTTCATGGAGTTGATTAAACTTAACGTCAACTCGGCATAGCGATCGGGGAAAAAGCGATCGGCTGCGGGTGTTAAATGCCACAGTTTGGCCGGTCGTCCCATTGGACGCGCTTCTTTCTGCAAGGCATAGAGATGCTGCCGCACTGCCATTGCCGTGATGTTGAAGTGGGAGGCGAGCGTTTCCGCATCCGTTGGGCCTTCCTGCTTGAGCTGTTTGACGATCGCCCGCCGAGTCCGAACACTGGTTGATTCTGCTGGTTTGTCAGTTTTCATAGTAAAGAAATTAAAGAAAAAGCTTCACAAAGTCAACCCAGATGCCTATACTGAAAATGGCCGGCAGCCCAGTCAAACCGAGCTACTTGAACTGATGCAGAAATTCGATCAGTATCCAGTTTCTGCTTAAAGCAAAAAGAACTTTGGAGAAAATTTTTATGCTTCAAGGAAAGATTTTGCGGGTTGCTCGTCCAACGGATCGCCTGGATCGAGTTGTTCACTTCTACACAGAGGGTTTAGGGCTAGAAATTCTTGACCGTTTTGAAAACCATGAAGGCTTTGACGGAGTGATGATTGGGATGCCAGGAGAAAGCCACCACTTTGAATTCACCCATCAACGGGGACACACTGTAGGTCACGCTCCAACTCAAGATAATCTCATCGTCTTTTACCTTCCTAATCAACCGGAATGGCAGCAGGCTATTGAGCGAATGAAAGCGATCGGATATGAGCCTATGAAATCCTACAATCCCTACTGGGACAAAGATGGAGTGACCTTTGAAGACCCAGATGGCTACCGAGTCGTTTTGCAAAAGGCCGAGTGGAGCTTGTAGCAGCGCGATCGCAACCTAAATAAGGAGTAAAGCAAGTAATGATAGCCTCAGATATCTTGGTTGTTGACTTTGCTCAGAAGGACGATGTTTTGAAGCTTTACCCTGAACCACCCCTGCTTTCCAGCGATCGAGCCGGATGGGACGGAATTCAACTTCAATATCACCGACATCAACCCCATCAACTTGCTGAAAATTATTCTAAACAGCATCGCATTATCATCCACGCTTGCAGCTCTTCACCTCCGTTACTTGAGGAGATGATTGAGCATCGTTTCCAAACTAAGCAGCTTAACTATGGAGATGTGACGGTTGTTCCGGCTGATGTACTCAATTCAGCTTATTGGAACACAGAGTCTGAATTCATTACCTTAAGTTTTGAGCTAAGTACGTTTGCGCATCATACCTTTGATCTAACTGATGTCGCTGATGTTGAATTTATTCCCAACTTTAGCAAACCCCTTTTCCCCTTCCTCCCTGCCCCCGACCTTATCCCAACGATAATTATTTACGCCGACCTACTTATACTGCAAACGGTTAATATCTAGACTTTACTTTCCTTGCGTCAATTCAGAAAAAACTCTGCGTACCTTTGCGTTTACCGAGCGCGAGCCTCTGCGTTTAAAACTAAAGTTCCAAACCGTCTTTAGTATAACAAGCCCCTTTCCTTTGAAGCTTAATTAAGGATCAGAAATCAGATAAACTAAGATAAGGCTTATTATTCAGTAAAATTGCTCATGACCACTTCTAAAGGCCGCTACCACATTATTACCTTCGGTTGCCAGATGAATAAAGCCGACTCAGAACGCATGGCTGGCATCTTAGAAGACATGGGCTTTGAGTGGGAAATCGACCCAAACAACGCCAACTTAATCCTTTACAATACTTGTAGTATCCGGGATAATGCGGAACAAAAGGTATATTCATATCTAGGTAGACAGGCGAAGCGGAAGCACGAACAACCCGATTTAACCCTGATTGTTGCTGGTTGTGTGGCACAGCAGGAAGGGGAATCTTTATTGCGACGGGTACCTGAATTAGATTTGGTGATGGGACCGCAACATGCCAACCGCTTGAAAGATTTGCTGCAACAAGTGTTTGACGGCAATCAGGTTGTAGCGACGGATGCTGTCCATATTATGGAAGATATCACCAAGCCGCGTCGGGATAGCAAAGTGACCAGTTGGGTGAATGTCATTTACGGCTGTAATGAGCGCTGCACCTATTGCGTAGTCCCCAACGTCCGAGGAGTGGAACAGTCTCGCACCCCGGAAGCAATTCGGGCTGAAATGGAAGAATTGGGAAGGCAGGGTTATAAAGAAGTTACCCTACTCGGACAAAATATCGACGCTTACGGACGAGATTTACCGGGAGCAACTTCAGAAGGTCGTCACTTGCACACCTTGACAGATTTGCTGTATTATGTACATGATGTACCGGGAATTGAACGGATACGGTTTGCCACATCTCACCCCCGTTACTTTACCGAAAGATTGATTAAAGCTTGTGCAGAGTTGCCGAAGGTGTGCGAACACTTTCACATACCCTTTCAGTCTGGCGATAATGAAGTTTTGAAACGGATGTCACGGGGTTATACTCATGAGAAATATCGTCGGATTATCGATACAATTCGCCGATATATGCCGGATGCATCGATTAGTGCCGATGCGATTGTGGGTTTCCCTGGGGAGACTGAAGAACAGTTTGAGAATACGCTGAAATTGGTCGAAGAAATTGGTTTTGACTTGGTAAATACTGCAGCTTATTCCCCACGGCCTCTGACACCGGCTGCAGTCTGGGACGAACAATTGAGTGAAGAAGTCAAAAGCGATCGCCTGCAAAGATTAAACCATTTAATTAACATTAAAGCTTACGAGCGATCGCAACGTTATCATGGACGCATTCTGTCAGTATTAGTGGAAGAGCAAAACACCAAAGATAAAGCTCAAGTCATGGGACGCACGAGCGGCAACCGTCTTACTTTTTTTAATGGTGATATTACTGCACTCCAAGGCAAGTTAGTCAATGTTAAAATTACTGACATTCGCGCTTTTAGCTTGACTGGTGAACCAGTAGAAGTTCGGGAAGTAATCTCAGTGTAAATTATCGTTGTTATTGACAGCGTTCAGAAGAATTTTAACTATCTGAGTCTTCAGAATCGTCCTTGCTATCTAATTCTTCAATTACTTCTTTTTGTTGAATTGAATCAAAGGAGTAGATAGCAACTAAATTCACGATTTGGAAATAGACTGGACGATTTTCTTTGTCCACAATTGCTAAAGAAAGCGAACCACTAAGTAAAAGTAATAAGAGAGGAGAAAGTACACCTCTGCGAGAGCCATTGCTTTTTTCATTTCTCATACTTTATTCTCCAATTTGGCATCCTAATTTAGATTTGTTAACCTTCAGAATTTGAGTGATGATATTCAGTTTCTGTGTTTAAGCTGAAGAAGATATACCTCCAGGTAACATAATTTAAATAGGTCGCCAATTTGGAATGACTCAAGAAATTGCAGAGTTAAATTACGTACTCTGCGGTTCGTTCTTTCTTTCTCACAAATTAAATAGAATTATTTAGCGAGAAGTTAAAAGCCAAAACCAGAGTACATCAGAAGGAATATCGTTCTATTTTAGATGTGCAACAAATTGTTGTGTTTTTAGTTAAAAGTATAAAAGCGCAAAATATCGAAATATCAATTTGTAAATAAATACTTTACGCTACTTAACTTCTTAACGCAATGACTCAAAGATTATTGCCACTAACATTAAACACAAAACGATAATTCCCAAATTTAGAACCCAAGTTGTCATGAAAGGTAGCAAGAAGGCAAATACTTTTGGTAGATTTAAACCAACTGACAGAAAGTAGACAACAGCAAATCCAAAAATTCCTAAGAAGAAATATTTCATGCACTTCACAGCTAATCTAAATAAAGAACTGTACTGATTGGTGGTCATGATTATGTACTCACAATGGTAGGTAGTAGTTAAATTCTTGGAACGAAATATTTACCGCACCCTCACCAGAAAGAAAATACCCTCGTCACTGACAAACTCAATTCAAACGAATTTGCGGTCTATTCAGTTGAACATATTACTGGTACTTGCCGAATCCAACAATTTCCTCTCACCAGTGTTTCTGCTGTCACCAATGCTTTTATACCGTTCACCTTGCACATTGAGATCGTTAATGAACCCACGATGCTAACTACAATTAAGTTCGGCTGAGATAAGTGGGCATTAGTGACTTTAGCTGTCGCCTTTTGTGACATCATTCTACACATACTTATTGGTGCTTGTCAATACAGATAATCTTGAGAAAATAAAAATATATTGTTACATTTCGCTGGAAGACCAGATTTTACTACTCATTCATGTGCGGTTTCAGGGATAAAGGGGTGGGGTTCTTCACTGAGCCGATAATCAACCAGACGTGATATTAAGCGTATTTAGCTGGAATTGTCTAAAAAAAGACAAGTAGACAAACGCTCTTAGTCACATTTGTGCATACAATACATTGTCAAGATTGCTGTTTTTAGGTTAAAAATTAGTTGTAATCTGTGTTTCCGCGACTTTTATAACCCCCAAAAGAGAGGTTTTGTATTGAGTTTTACTGAGTTATGATTGTGTAATACTAAAATAATATTTAAGTATAAGTGACAGGTGTCACAAACGGTTTTAACTTATAAGCTAATGATTGTGTCACTAAAAGCCTATAGGGGTCAGCAAAAAGCTAGTGGGATGAATCATCACAACTTAGACGAAATCTTGGAAAAGCTAACACCCCGACGGCAAGAGGTGTTGAAATTGGTCTTGGCTGGAGAGTCAGATGAAGCGATCGCCCATGTCCTGAATATTAAACCCGTAACGGTGCGAAAATACCTGGAGCGGCTTTATGAGGCATTTCAGATTGGTAAACGAGTCGAGTTAGTGACTTTGTTCGCTAAGTACAAGCCAGAAATGCTAGGTATTATTGGGAATGATGATTCTGATTCACCAAATAGAGAAATCAGCAAAGAAAAAGTAATATCGGCTACTATTTTAGAAACTTTAGACCAAAGGAAACAAGATTTAGGAGAAGCACCTGATACACTGAATTTCTACGGACGAACTGAGGAAATAAAGACATTAACAGAATGGATAGTTACAGATAAATGCCGTGTGGTAGCAATTCTGGGTATGGGGGGATTGGGGAAAACAGCTCTATCTGTGAAGTTAGTTGAACTACTGAGTCAACAATTTGACTGTGTTTTTTGGCGCAGCCTCCGCGAAGCTCCGAAGTTAGAAAGTATACTTTTGGATGCGATTAAGTTTTTATCCAACCATAAAGAAACTGAATTGCAAGGTAGTATTAGCGACCAAACTACACATCTGATTGATTACCTACGTTCCTCACGTTGTCTGCTAATACTGGATAACTTTGAATCAATTTTGCAAGATAAGGTTAATGCAGGTGAATATCGACAAGATTATGAAGAATATGGGGTTTTTATTAAACGTATAGGTGAATCATCCCATCAAAGTTGTGTAGTTCTCACCAGCCGCACCAAACCGGAAGAAATTGCTGTGCAGGAAGGGGAAAGTCAGCCAATTCGTTCGTTATTGCTAAAAGGTTTAGAGCAAACGGAAGCCACAATAGTACTAGAAGATAAGGGACTATCGGGTTCTGTGCAGGAGATGCTGGAATTAGTTGAACTTTATAGCGGCAATCCTTTAGCTTTGAAAATAGTATCTACTTTTATCAAAGATTTATTTAACGGTAAAATTGCAGAATTTCTTTCACAAGGGTTAGCACCTTTTGTAGGAATTGAAAGTTTATTGGACAGTCAATTTAATAGTCTCTCAGAATTAGAAAAAGAGATTATGTATTGGTTGGCAATTAATCGTGAACCTGTGTATATGAAGAACTTATTCGATGATATGTTAGAGAAACCGATGTTTTCTAGTATTATCGGAAGTCTGGAGAATCTAAAAAGGCGCTCTTTAATTGAAGCTGTGGATGGTAGATTCACACTTCAAAATGTCCTGATGGAGTATATGATAGCTTTACTCGTTCGACAGGTAAGCGAAGAAATTCATTCGGGAGAATTTAACCTTTTTAATAAGTATGCTTTGATTAAAGCAACAGCCAAAGATTATATCAGGAATTGCCAAGAAGAATTGATTTTAAAGTCAGTGGTGAAAAATATCATTGATGTTATTGACATGAAACTGCTAAATCCTCTCAAACTTAAAGAGAAGAATATCTACGGCAAAGGATATAAAGTTGGAAATATCCTAAATTTATTGCGACATCGCAATTATAATTTGTCAAATCTGGATTTATCTAATTTGACAATTTGGCAAGCTTATTTGCGTGGTGTAGATTTACGAAACGTTAAATTTACAAATTCTGATTTAGATATGTGCCGCTTCACTGAGGCTTTTGGCACAGTTTTGTGTTTAGCATCTTGCCCCAAAAAATCTATTTGGGCAATGGGTGATACCAAAAGTAAAATTCGTCTGCGGCATAGCGACAACGGTCATCAACTTTTAACTTTGCAAGGACATACAAACTGGGTGCGCTCGGTTGTTTTTAGTGCCGATGGTAATCTTTTAGCGAGTGCTAGTGACGACAAAACTCTAATGCTTTGGGACACAGATACAGGTCAATGCTTGCAAACTTTTAGAGGACATAAAGAAAGAGTTTGGACTGTGGCAATTAGCCCGGATGGTCAAACTTTAGCTAGCGGTTGTGAAGATAAGACAGTTAGAATTTGGGATATCAAAACTGGAGAATGCTGCAAAATTCTTGAAAAACACACTGCTTGGGTGCGTTCGGTTACTTTTAGTCCAGATGGCAAAATTTTAGCCAGCAGCAGCAGTGACAAAACAGTGATTTTATGGGATGCTCGCACTGGTGAATATCTGAAAACTTTAGAAGGACACACCGGAAGAGTTAGAACAGTTGCGTTCAGTCCCGATAGCAAAATCTTAGCCAGTGGTAGTGATGATAATACAGTTATTCTCTGGAAAATAGAAAGTGGTAAATCTCTGAAAATTCTCGAAGGACACACCAGTTGGGTCAGGTCGGTTGCTTTTAGTCCAGATGGTAAAACCTTAGCCAGTGGTAGTGAAGACCGCAAGGTGATGCTTTGGGATATTCATGACGGTAAACTTCTTCTTACATTATCAGAACATACAGCCAAAGTTTGGTCAGTAACTTTCTCATCCAGCGATGGCAAAACTTTGATTAGCAGTGGGGATGACAAAACCGTCAAGCTTTGGGATGCCAATACAGGTAAATGTTTAAAAACATTGCAGGGTTACACTGACTGGTCTTGGTCTGTGGCATACACTCCAGATAGTAATTTTTTAGCTAGTGGTAGTGAAGACCAAACAGTTAAACTTTGGGATGTTCACAACGGTCAAGTAGATAAAATATTCAAATCCCACGCAAACAGAATCCGAGCAGTAGCAATTAGTCCAGATGGCAAGATATTAGCTAGTGGCAGTGACGACAAAACTATTAAGCTTTGGGATATGCACACAGGCCAACTCCTCAAAACTTTAATAGACCACATTGACAGAGTACTAACAATTGCTTTTAGTCCCTCAGGTCAGACCTTAGCCAGTGGTGGTGATGATAAACAATTGCGAATTTGGGACATTCACACAGGTCAGTTTCGCAAAACCCGAGAAAGTCATGGCAGTTGGATATGGTCAGTTGCTTTTAGCCCTAATGGTGAGACTATAGCTAGTGGTAGCGAAGATAGAATTATCAAACTCTGGGATGCAAGTAGCGGTGAATGTCGTCAAACTCTAGAAGGACATATTGCTTGGGTGCGTTCAGTAGCTTTCCATCCTCACGGTGCTGTCTTGGCAAGCGGTAGTGAAGATCAAACTGTCAAGCTTTGGGATGTAAAAACGGGTAAATGTCTGAGAACTTTTAAAGGACAAACTGGTTGGGTAAGGTCAGTTGCCTTTAGTCCAGATGGTCGTTTTTTGGCTGTTGTTGGCGGATATCCCATTGTTGAGATTTGGGACATTAACACAGAATCAGTTCATAAAGTTTTTCAAGGACATCAAGAAAGGCTGTGGTCAGTTAGATTTAGTCCCGATGGTAAAACTCTTGCTAGCAGTAGTGAGGATGGTTCTATTGGATTTTGGGAGGTGGAAACAGGCAAATTATTACGATTTTTAAGAACACCCAGACTTTACGAAGGTATGGATATCACGGGTGTAGTTAATCTTACGGAAGCGCAAATTAATACATTAAAAACCTTAGGAGCAAACAAAAATGATGGCTAAAAAATTCCGTCCTCCATTGATTGGTATTACTACTTACGGTCGTCAAGAAGCCTGTCCCTTTTCCTTGCCCGGAACTTATCTAGATGCAGTTAGAGCGGCTGGAGGTATTCCAGTGTTGTTACCACCAGGAGAATCTGACCCTGCACGGCTGTTAGAACCTCTTGACGGTCTGATTATTCCAGGTGGAGGAGACATCGATCCATCTTTATATAATGGTGAACCTCATCCAACTATTTACTCGGTCGATTCTGAGCGAGACAATTTTGAACTCAATCTTGCTCAATTTGCCCTGGAGAATGATATACCAATATTGGGGATTTGCCGGGGATTGCAAATAATGATTGTAGTCTCCGGGGGAAATCTCATTCCACACGTTCCAGATGTCTATGGAACATCGGTAAATCACCGACTAGAACCAGAACCGGGGATGCGGAAAGCAACGGAACACATGGTAAAAATTAAATCACAAAGCCGCTTGGCAAAGCTGGTTCAAACAACTGAGATATCTGTGGTGTCATGGCATCACCAAGCGGTGGATACATTACCATCTGGTTTTTGTGCTGTTGCTTATGCGGTCGAAGATGGTGTGATAGAGGCTGTAGAGCATCAATTTCATCCTTGGGCAATTGGCTTGCAATGGCATCCAGAACTTTCGGCAAACGACCCAAACCATCAGCGGATTTTTCGGGGGTTTATAGAAGCTACTCATAACAAGAAAGGTTTATTAATTCGGTCGGCATAAATCTAATTATTGGTTGTTAATTGTCTAATTAATATTAAAGCATATTTCATCTTAATGAAGTACAATTGGACGGATTGGGATGCCCATCCCACAAGAGTTTGAGCTTTTAAGTTTGTACCTCATCTACTTGCAAACTGCTGGAATTAAACAACTAACAACCAACAACTAACAAGTAAGTATTAGTTGTTCTAACCCCGACCAAAACATATCTAAACCAGAAGCCATCTCCCACGCACCTGCAATTGTGGCTGTTAATAATTCCGGAGATTCTTTTAAAATTATGCTGGTGAGTTCTGCTGCTTCCTGAGCGTGTCTTGTCTCTACCCCTTGGGAAAAACAATCAGAAAAATATGGTTCTTCTTTGATAGAAGGAAAACATAATGAGAGGCTATTCATCAAAGCTCTCATCCAATCATCTGCAAACATTTCAATTATGCACCAAGGTCCAAGTGATTTGGGGTACAAAGTTTCAACCAAAGAGAGAAAACTAGCAGTACTCGGGTCAAGAATTTTTTGTAATTTATCTAAACTACCAAAATCTTCATCATCAATGACTTGTACAGCACCAAGATGAGCAAAAACACGGCTCAATTGGTAGTGGTGGGTGTCGCCATTTTTTAAAGCATCATCATCACTGATAATTCTTAATTTCCTGACTCGCATTTTCGGACTGTCAAGATGCGGTATGTGGTAAACCATCACCCGAGTAGCATGGCAAGCTGCTTGATATCTTAAATATAGCTGTCCCAATAAAATTGGTGAATGAAGTTTCTCAAATGGTAATTTACCGAGATGCGAAAAAAATGGATGTTTTGATGGGAGATATTCTTTGTATAATTCATCTAAAAAGCTCAGAAATATCTCATCAGCATTTGAACTTTGCATACTTTTATGTTTAATTGTCAAAGGATTGAACTTGTTTAATTAAGTCAACAATAAAAATTCAATAGACAAGCAAAAGTCTTTTTGAACTGAGCGATCGCACACCCAGAAATTTATTTTTTTTAACATACTAGTAAATATTCTTGCCTACGTAATTAGAACACTAATTAGTTTTGCTAATTCAATAAATTAAGAAGATTATATAAATCGTATATACACATTTATGTTCCATTTTCCGGATATAGTTTGCAAATTTTTATGTTATTTTCCTTCTTGGTAGTATTATTTCCTCATTCTGTTACAAATTTTTTTTTAATATTTGTTTCCTATACTACCGAAAACCTATTTTTATTCGCAGAAAGATGCAGCAATTTGCCTCGATTGTGGTAGGCTATCTGCTGTCGGAGGAGTCAGAGGTAATTAAGATGTCAAAGCTGCAGGTGGGGTTGCTATTTGGCGGTCGATCGGGAGAGCATGAAGTATCGATAAAATCAGCACGAGCGATCGCAGGGGCATTGAGTGCAGATGAAAATGCTAATAAATACGAAATATTGCCTTTTTATATCCAAAAAGATGGATTTTGGCAAGGTTCGGAAGTAGCGCAACAAGTTTTAGCTTCTGGTGTCTCTTTACAAAACCAAGTTTCAACTCCCAATCTTTGGCAATTCCCTCTAGAAGCATCAAAAATCGATGTTTGGTTTCCCATTCTTCACGGTCCCAACGGCGAAGACGGTACAATTCAGGGGTTACTTTCTTTGATGCAAGTCCCCTTTGTTGGTTCTGGGGTATTGGGTTCTGCAGCGGGAATGGATAAAATAGCGATGAAAACAGCATTTGCCCAAGCTGGACTACCACAAGTAAAATATATGGTAGTTAGCCGCGAGCAAGTTTGGTCAAATCCTTGTATTTTCCCGAAACTGTGCGATGAAATTGATGCCACATTGGGCTATCCCTGCTTCGTTAAACCTGCTAACTTAGGCTCATCCGTTGGTATTGCCAAAGTGCGTACCAGACAAGAATTAGAAACAGCTTTGGATAATGCCGCTAGCTATGACCGGAGAATAATTATAGAAGCTGGAGTTGTCGCCCGAGAAGTTGAATGTGCCGTTTTAGGAAATGACAACCCCCAAGCTTCCGTCGTTGGTGAAATTACTTTTGATAGTGATTTTTATGATTATGATACTAAGTATACAGAGGGAAAAGCAGCTTTACTGATACCATCACCCTTACCGGAAGCTATAATCCAGCAGATTCAAGAAAAAGCCTTGCAAGCTTTTGCCGCTGTTGATGCTGCTGGGTTATCAAGAGTTGACTTTTTCTATGTAGAATCCACAGGAGAAGTATTAATTAATGAAATCAACACCTTACCGGGTTTCACTGCCACAAGTATGTATCCCCAGCTTTGGGCCCATAGCGGTATCCCCTTTCCAGAATTAGTTGACAGGTTGATTCAACTCGCACTTTCAAGACACTCTGCACCCCAAGCCCAGGCTGAAGGAAACTGATAAGCGATCGCTGTTTTTTGGGAATTATCATCGGATTGAGTAGCCTGAGTCATAAAAAGGCTACTAAAATCTGAAATTTTGCTACGGATACGCGATGGCACGCACAAACGCTACAATCAAAGATCATGAAGGTACAAATCTGAAATGAGTTATGGAAAATAGTCAGAGTGTACAGCAGGCATCCGATTCACAAGTGCCTATACCTGAGTCGGACAGTAATAAATCAAGGATCAAAAGCAGTCGGATTGTTTTGATACATCTGCTAGCACATTATCCTTGGCTGTTTGTTACAGGATTGTTAGGGATTTTTATTGGAAGCGCGGTTTTTTCTGTGTATAGTTTAGGTTATGTTGGGCGCGTAGACAAGGAATCACCAGACACAAAAGAAGCTGAAGTTTTACAGCCAATCAGCACGCCGGATGAGAGTAGCAATCTTCCACCTTTATGGATGCTTGGTGCGATCGCTCTTGGTTGCGCTAGTGGATGTCTCGTAATACTGCGGTTGCTCAAGTTGCAAAGCCAACCTCAAACTTTGAAGAAAAATACCAATCGGTATCAGGTACGTTTGGCACAACGGCACTATCAAAAAACAGAACCACGTCCCCCGAAAAATCCACCAGTTTTTGTACCACCCCCACGGGTATCAGTTTTGCCAGAGCGACCGATGCGACCCATGCCACCGATGCAACAAGCAAAACCGAAACCTATGGTAACTGTTTTGCCACCAGAACAGAAGAAATCTCTGAATCAACAGAAAGAATCGCTTGCAGATATGATGGATATTCGCAAACAGAGTTCTTTGTCTGCGATTTTACACAAGTAATCTCATCAATCTCTAAAATAAACAACCGCAAATAAATTGATTTACGACGTTAGTGAATTTAAGTACTTCATAACGTTTGTTTCGACTATTAACTAAAAATTCAAAAAAATGATAGAGTAGGAGGAAGCATATCAATCGCTTTCAACTCCTACTCTGGCATTTGCCGCTGGAGCGTTTCGGAATATGTATAAACGTTGTGCTTTATTTAGGGGGCTAGTCTGTATCTCAAACACAACGTTTTGTACGCGCTTAATATTCCCGATGCGGCAAATGTCAAACTTAATGATTTAATATTTGCTTGCTATGGATATACTTTCTTTAATTTGGAAAATTCCTAGGAGAAAGTATCCCATAACAGGAATGTGGTAGGTGTACCCTGATAACAACACCCTTGAAGTCGTTTATCTTCTAAACAATTTAACTAACTTAGTCTTAAGTGGGTTGCCAAATTGGCAACTTTCTGTTTTTTTTGTGAAACCTGGCAAAAAAGGCAAAAATTAGGCAATATTCACTAGACTCTTCCTTCAAATTATGTTGCTAGATAGATGACTTTTAAGGAGAATTATGTAGCTCACCTTCCAGAAGATATTGATTAACCCACTCGTAGTTCATGTCAAATGAAGCCCCTCTGCCCCAAGAAGCCCCCCTGCCTCCAATTCTGGGGCTTATCTTCAGCCATCAGAATTAATGACATGAACTACTAGGATAACCTTTCTCGTTTAGTCGTTCAGATGTAGCAGTCGATACTATTTGTTAATATTTAGTTGTGTACGATACAAAAATACTAGAAAAGTATAAAATTTTCTTAAGTGTAGCGTTTCCCTAAACTATTTTGAATTTTGTAGCTTGCTTCCATGTTCACGTAGTGTGCCCCAAGGGCTTATTGTATTTTAAATTATTATGCAGCCTCCATCATTTGAACCAATTTCCCAGCGTCCAGGATTGAAACTACCAAATAATGCGTACTTAGGTGTTTGGGTAGTAATGAATCTCGAACACTTCACCTTTGGCAAACTTGGAACAGCAATTCAACCTCATTTGAATAGTTATCCCGAAATCGCTAATTATGGTTGGCGAGACTACGGAAACCGAGTTGGAATTTGGCGATTGTTTGAACTATTCTTGGAGTTAGAAATTCCTGTAACCGCAGCAGTCAATGGAGAAATTTGCACTCTTTATCCCGAAATCATGGAAGGCATACAGCGTTATGGTTGGGAAGTGATGGCTCATGGCATTAATAATTCCACTGGTCATAGTGGTATGGATAGAGAAACAGAAATAGAAGTAATAGACAAAACTCTTGACTTATTAGAAGGAGTCACAGGGAAAACACCAAAAGGCTGGTTAACACCAGGATTTTCGATTACAGAATCAACATTTGAATTCTTACATTCAGCCGGAATAGTTTATACCGCCGACTGGGTGAACGATGACCAACCTTATTGGTATCCCCTACCCAACGGACGTTTATTAGCAATACCTTATACAATCGAAGCAAATGATATCACATTATGCTTAAGTAACCGATTTTCCGGAGCAGAATTTGCCCAAGCAATAGAGGATCAATTTGACCAACTTTGGGAAGAAGGACAACAGCAACCACGAATTATGACAATTGGATTGCATCCATTTATAGTCGGTCAACCACTGCGCTTAAAATACCTCAAACAATGCTTATCACATATTAAAAATAAACCTAATACCTGGTTGACGACAGGTGAGGGAATATATGAATGGTTTAACCAATTGAATGAAGTAGGAAGGAAGAAGGAAGAAGGAAGAAGGAATTCGTAGGTTTATATATGTGGATTCAGACTTCAACTCAAAATGGGCAACTTTTATTAGGTCGGGGTATTAAACCCTCAGCAAAAATAAAATAAAATAAAATATCCTCCTGCGATTTAGTAAACCTCTGCGACTAATTAAAAAAATATGACAACTTTCTCAACCAAAACATTACAAATCCCCATCATCGACGCCACAGGAGAAAACATCAAACCTTACGGTCATTTATTAGGAGATGATGTTAGCAAACCCGGATTAGGCATCCCATTCTATCAAGAAAGAGTGCTAGAAGGCGAAAATATAGACTTTAGCTATCGCGGAACAGCAACATTTAGAACTGCGAAAATCATGCCGGGATATCCAGAAATTGTCTGGTTAGAACGCCATATGCACATGACCCAAATGTTTATCGGTTTGGGACAATCACCCTTTATTATGGTGATGGTACCCCCTAACCATCAAAACAAAGAAGACTTGCCAGATTTATCGCAGCTAAAAGCACTGCGGTTTCCTCCAGGACATGGATTGTTACTACATCTTGGCACTTGGCATGATTTTCCGATAGCTTGCGATCGCCCGGTAGTTATTCTCACCGCCAACTCCGATGAAGTTGTCACCGCATTAACTCAAATGAAAGAACCGGGCGAAATGAATCAAGGTGATGTATATAAAATTTATCTACCTAAACGTCTAGGTTGTGAAATTCAATTGATAGTTGCTTGATAGTTGTTGGTTTCTATGTTTATCAAGCGTCATAAGTATGCAAGCATTATTAAACATAAGATGGGCGGGCTAGAAGCCCACCCCACAAGATTCACAAAACTCTTGTGGGGGAGCCAGTGCGTTGCGGGGGTTTCCCCCGTTCTAGCCCGCTCGAACCAAAAATACTTTATAATTGGGAATGATCCTAGTTGAAACCGATGATTGCAGGTTGATTGCGAATAATCCTCGGGAGCGTTGGAGTGGCGACAGCTTGAAACTTCGGAGTTAGCAGGAAAAATGGTTAAACAGAATATTCAGTATGTTGCGATTAACAGAAGTAAAGCTCCCGCTCGATCATCTTCAAGGTGAGATTGAGACTGCCATCCTCAAAAAGCTTGAAATCACTCCAGAAGAGCTGATTGGCTATTCAATATTCAAGCGCAGCTACGATGCCCGGAAGAAGGGAGAAATCGTTTTTGTCTATATCCTGGATGTAGAAACGACCCAGGAAAATCGTCTCAGAGAGCGCCTGAAAAAAGATAAAAATGTGATAGTCACACCAGACATGAGTTATCGCTTTGTGGCACAAGCCCCAAGTCACTTAGGGATACGACCCATCGTCATTGGTACAGGACCGTGCGGGATGTTTGCCGCTCTGATGTTAGCACAAATGGGTTTCCGACCAATCGTCTTAGAACGCGGGAAAGCGGTCAAAGAACGCACCGCTGACACCTTCGGCTTCTGGCGAAAAAAAGGACTAAATCCAGAATCCAACGCTCAGTTTGGCGAAGGTGGTGCTGGCACATTTTCTGACGGTAAACTCTACAGTCAGGTTAGAGATAGCCAGCATCACGGACGCAAGGTGCTGACCGAACTCGTCAAGGCCGGGGCCTCACCGGAAATCCTTTATGTGAACAAACCCCATATCGGCACTTTCAAACTAGTGGGAATTGTCGAAAAAATGCGAGCCACGATCGAATCACTCGGTGGCGAAATTCGCTTTCAAAGTCGGGTTGAAGACATCCACATCGAAAAAGGACAAGTACGTGGGGTTACCCTTGCCAGTGGAGAACACATCCGCAGCGATCGCGTTGTCCTAGCGGTTGGTCACAGCGCCAGGGATACCTTCCAGATGCTGTTCGATCGGGGGGTCTACATTGAGGCTAAACCCTTTTCCATAGGCTTTCGGGTCGAGCATCCGCAATCGCTCATCGATCGCAGCCGTTTCGGCACACAGGCAGGTCATCGGCTCTTGGGTGCTGCTGATTACAAACTGGTTCATCACTGCTCGAATGGTCGTTCCGTCTACAGCTTCTGTATGTGTCCGGGTGGGCTAGTGGTGGCGGCAGCTTCAGAGCCAGGACGGGTGGTCACCAATGGCATGAGCCAATATTCCCGCAACGAGCGAAATGCCAACAGCGCCATTGTCGTGGGCATCACACCCGACGATTATCCAGGTCATCCATTAGCTGGCATTGAATTTCAACGTCGCTTAGAAGAACGGGCATTTGAGTTAGGGGGTGGCACTTATGAGGCACCAGGGCAACTTGTGGGTGACTTTATCGCCAATCGACCTTCTCAAGCGTTAGGAACAGTTCAGCCGTCTTATACACCGGGGGTTCATTTGGGTGATTTGAGTCTGAGTCTCCCAGATTACGCGATCGAGGCAATTCGGGAAGCGCTTCCGGCATTTGACAAACAGATCAAAGGATTTGCCATGAACGATGCAGTTTTGACCGGAGTTGAAACACGCACTTCATCACCGATTCGGATCAAACGCAAGGAAGATTGTCAGAGTCTGAATATAGAAGGTCTTTATCCTGCTGGCGAAGGAGCCGGATACGCGGGTGGAATCCTCAGCGCTGGCATTGATGGCATTAAAGTGGCTGAGGCAGTTGCTTTGAGCATAGTGGGAACCGCAAATGGCAAAATCTAGGTACTAATACATAATTCGGGCGGGCTAGAAGCCCACCCCACAAGAGTACGGCTGTTAAGGTGTAAGCTGTGAAATAATCTTACCTTCGCGTTCTTCGTTACTTCGCGGTTAAAACATATCTTTTTTTAACCGCATAAGCGAAGCGCTCCCGGAGGGTAGTAACGTTCGCGAAGCGTCTCGAAGAGAAGAAGCGAAGGTAAGAGTTAAGATTAAGTATTTTGCACTCTTGATTGAGTCACCTTAACAGCCCACCCCACAAGAGTTAAATAAATTTTAAATATCCAAATTAAACCTTATCCATGTTGAAACCTGGAGTTTCTAACTATTCAGATGTGTCAAAGTAGCGACGTAAGGAAGCAATCTCAAAGTCTTGACTGAAAACGACGGTTCTCAAGGTAGATGTGGTAAATGCTTATCAAGTGTCATTGCGATTTTTCAAAATAGAAGTTAAATTTTATATGTAAATTTTATACATAATTAGGGTAAATCAATGGATTTGCCAAACATTGAAGCTTATTTGCGTCCTAAAGATATCGAAAATATTACAGAATGGAGTGAAAATTGGGCTTGGCTAGCTGGTGGAACGTGGTTATTTTCCGAACCGCAACCTCATTTAGTTACCCTAGTAGATATGCAGTCTTTGGGATGGTCAAAAATTGAGATAGAAGGAGATAATTTAGTTATTGGTGCGACTTGTCCGCTAATTAAATTATTAGAACATTCTTGGTTGCCAGAATGGACTGCAATCGCAGGATTAAAAAGTGCAGTTTCGGCCCTTGCAGCATCATTAAAAGTAATTAATATGGCGACAGTGGGGGGGAATATTTGTCTTGCACTGTCCGTGGGGACTCTAGCACCTGTAATGGTGACATTAGGTGCAAATTATGAAATTTTGAATTTGAAGGGAGAATTACGTCAGGTAGGAGCTTCATCTTTTCAAATTGGGTTTAAGAAAACAATTTTGCAACCTGGTGAAGTATTGCGACGGGTTTTGATTCCTCTGGAGAATTTAAAATGGAAAGTTAGCTATCAGCGTTTTAGTTTTGGCGCTAGTGACCCGGCTTATTCTATTGTGGTGAGTGCCTACAATCCAAAGAAGCAAAAATTCCGAGTTGCGATTGGAGCTAGTGTTGTGGCACCAATATTGTTGGAATTTGATGGTGATGTAAATATGCAAAATATAAACTTTATTGGAGATGCGGCAAGTGCAGCTTATCGTCGAGAAATTACAACAGTATTAATCAGGCGATCGCTTGATATTATTGAACAATGATTTTATAGAAATTTGCATCTGCGGTTAATTATCAGAGAGTTGGGGGTTTAATACCCCGACATCTACACTGAGACTGTTTTGAGTAGGGGTCTGAATCCACATATATAAACCTCTTACGAATTACTTCATTCAATAGTCAATCTCAAAACTTCTTCCTTCTTCCTTCTTCCTTCTTCCTTCATTCAATTGTCAATCTCAAAACTTCTTCCTTCTTCCTTCTTCCTTCTTCCTTCTTCCTTCTTCCTTCATTCAATATCATGCAAGAACCTTTGAAATTCCAAGTTAATGACGAAACTTATACAGAAACTTGCCATCCTGGAACATCGCTTTTAACTTTATTACGCAAACTTGGCTATTTTGGTGTTCATCGTGTTTGCGACTCTGGTGATTGTGGTGCTTGTACAGTCTGGGTGAACGATAAAGCAATTCACAGCTGCATTTACCCAGCGATGCAAATTACTAATTGTTCCGTCACCACAATTGAGGGAATATCAGCAAATGAGGAACTTGCACCAATCCAACAAGCATTTTTAGAAGGGCAAGGATTTCAATGCGGCTACTGCACTCCTGGTATGATTATGACCGCAGTCAAATTATCATGTACATCAGAAGAAGAACTGCGGTTAGCTTTAAAAGGAAATTTTTGTCGCTGTACAGGATATCAAGCAATTATTGAAAGTATTCTCTCTTTACCTACTAATAAACAAATCCCCGTAATTCGTGAGGGACAGGGTAAAAGCTCTTTAGAAGATGTGACCTCCTGTGTTGGACAAAACATTCCCAAACAAGATGGAACAGCAATTGTCACCGGAAAAGCATCTTACACGGCAGACTTTTCACCATCAGGGTTACTACATCTTAAAGTCGTGCGATCGCCACATCCCCATGCACGCATCCGCAACATTAATACAGAAAAAGCCTCTTCACTACCTGGGGTTGTGGCAATTTTCACCCACGAAGACGTACCCAGAATACCATACACCACCGCAGGTCATGCCGAACCAGTTCCCGACCCATTAGACCACTACTTATTAGATCATAAGGTGAGATTTGTAGGCGATCGCGTGGCTGCTGTGGTTGCCGAATCATCGATTATTGCCGCACAAGCTTGTGAATTAGTCGAAGTTGATTATGAAATTTTACCCCATGTAATCGACCCCATCCAAGCAATGCAAGATGGGACTACCCCGATCCACAACGAGCCAGAATCTAGACAAATACCAGATAGAGAACATAATATTTCCGGGCAAATTTTTCTGGAATCTGGTAATGTTGAGCAGGCTTTTAGTCAAGCAGATTTAATAGTAGAAAATACTTATAATTTACCAGCAGTCCAACACGTCCACCTCGAACCTCATGTGACAACGAGTTGGTTGGATAATGATGGTACATTAGTCGTTCGCTCCAGCACCCAAGTTCCATTTCACTGCCAAAGATTGCTTTCAGAAATTTTCGATATACCCAAAGAAAAAATTAGAGTTTATAAACCCCAAATTGGCGGTGGATTTGGCAATAAACAAGAGATTTTATCAGAAGACCTCTGCGCTTTAGCAACTCTGAGAACAGGTAAGCCTGTACAGTGGGAATTTACTAGAAATGAGGAATTTACTGCTACAAATAGCCGTCATGCAATGACAATTAAAGTTAAAACAGGAGTGAAAGCAGATGGGACAATTTTGGCGCAAGACATGGACATCGTTGGAAATACAGGTGCCTATGGAAATCACGGTCAAACAGTCGTATTTTTAGCCGGATATATACCTCTAGGTTTATATCGTTGTCCAAACAAAAGATTTAAAGGATTTGCCGTTTATACAAATACAATGCCAGCAGGTGCATTTCGCGGTTATGGTGCCACTCAGGGCACTTTTGCAATGGAATGTCAAATTGATGAAATTGCTAAAGAATTAAATATTGACCCGATCGAAATCCGACAGAAAAATTTAATTTGCCCTGGAGATGTAATTAATATCGGACGTTCTGAAGACCATTTTAACTTAATTGGTAGTTACGCAGTTGAAGAATGTTGGGATAAAGTCACCCAATCACTAGGGTATGTGAAAGGAACACCCCCAATAGTCGAAGGTTCTCTTCGTCGTGGTGTGGGTTTTGCTGTTTCTATGCAAGGTAGCGGTTTATCAAAAATCCACCTTGCAAGTGTAAAATTATCACTTTTAGCTGAGGGTAAATATGAATTAAGAACAGGTTCAGTTGATGTTGGGACAGGTTCAGATACAACTTTAAGACAAATTGCGGCAGAGATTTTGGGTGTAACTGTTGGTGATATTACTATTATCTCTGGTGATACTCAATTAACGCCTTTTGATGCAGGTTCTTATGCTTCTGCTACTATGTATATTTCTGGGCAAGCTGTAAAATTGGCAGCTGAAAAATTGAAACAGGAGTTAGGAAAGGAGCCGCAGGGAAGTAGAGAGGAAAGAAGTGTGGAAATATCATATAAAGCTGATGAATCTACTTTAACTTTTGCAGTTCAAGGTGTAGAAGTAGAAGTAGATATAGAAACCGGAAAAGTTGAACTTTTACGATGCGTGCAAGCCATTGATTTGGGTAAAGCAATTAATCCCAGAATTTGCGAGGGACAAGCGGCTGGTGGAATTGCTATGGGTATTGGTTATGCTTTAACAGAAGAATTACTATTTGACCAACAAGGAAAAATTATTAACCCAACATTACGAGAATATCGCATCCCCACAGCAGCCGATATGCCACCAATGGATATAATTTTAGTAGAAAAAGCTGACCCTCATGGTCCCTTCGGAGCAAAAGGTGTAGGAGAAATTACAACAAATTGTACAGCACCAGCCATCGCCAATGCGATCGCCCACGCTACAGGATGTAGAATTCGCCAACTCCCCATGACACCCTTGATAGTTTGGCAAGCAATCAAAATGGGGAGTGAGGAATAGGTAAAAAACAATCCTAACTCTTTCTTCGTGTTCTTTGCGTCTTCGCGGTTAATTACAATAAATGCTTAAATTCTACCAACAATTTGAGGGGTAAGAGGTTGAACCGCGTAGGCGAAGCCAGCCGTCTCGGCTTAGACGCAAAGTACGCTAAGGAAGAGGAAGAGAAGAAATATTGAAAAATTGATTCAGCCATCAAAGTTGGCGTGAAAGTCTAATAGCACAAACCTCTCATTATCCAAACATAACTTATCTTGCACCCTCTTTCTTCGCGTTCTTCGCGTCTAAGCCGAGACGGCTGGCTTCGCCTACGCGGTTAATTACAATAAATGCTCAAATTTTACCAAAAACTAGCACAAACCTTAAAACAAACTTCCTTAGTCCTAGCCACCATCACCCAGACCAAAGGCTCCGTACCCAGAGAAATCGGCGCAAAAATGTTCATTTGCCCTGATGGTACAACATTCGGAACCATAGGCGGAGGCGCTGGAGAAGCAACAATTATTAACAAAGCTTTGCAAATATTACAAACAGGTGAAAAGCAATTTGTAGAAATTGATTTATCAGGCACAGCGCAACGAGAAACCCAAGGTATTTGTGGCGGCACAATGCAAGTATGGCTCGAATTATGGTCTGGAAGTGAAGCTATCATATTAGTTAATAAAATTTTAAATATCTTAATATCTAGCGATCCCGGAGCAATCATTACACCCTTTGATATTGATAAGAAGCCCTACTTACAAACTGCACATATCCCCAATTCCCCAACCCTAGAAAATAACGCTCTCATTGAACCCTTATTATCACCACCAACACTGTTAATTATTGGTGCGGGACATATTGCTGTTCCATTAGCTCAGATAGCCAAAATCGCCGGGTTTCAAGTTATTGTACAAGACGATCGCCTGAATTTTGCCACCAGAGAAAGATTTCCCGATGCATTACATATACTTGCTCAACCCATCGCTAAAATTGAGAACATCTTAAATAAAATTCCCGATATATATGTGGCTTTAGTGACTAGAGGTTATTTACAAGATTTGGATGCTTTACGACTCTTGGAGAATAGTCAGACAAAGTATCTTGGCATGGTAGGCAGTAAAAAACGAATTCATACTGTTTATCAAATACTGAAAGATGAAGGTTATTCTCAAGAATTGTTACAAAAAATTAACGCACCTATAGGCTTGGATATTGGCGCTTTAACTCCAGAAGAAATTGCTATTAGTATCTGTGCAGAAATAATTAAAGTTCGTCGGGGAGGAAGTGGGATATTGCTTCTTGAATGAAGGAAGAAGGAAGAAGGAATTCGGGAGTTTTAGGACTTAGTTTTTTAACTGCTTCATCGGCATTCTCCCAGAGGAATATAGTTCTTAGGAGTTATACACACAAGTCGTTGTTTTTTTCCTTTCTTTCTTTTCTGAAAAGAACGAACCTTTAGATTAGGAATTTTAGGACTATCTAAAATTTATATAACTCTTGTGCGAGTTTACCGACCTCGATGGTCTAGCACTGGGCTGCGATACCCGATTGCGTGTAAGTTAAATGTGGAACAGATCATAATATTGAAAATTGAGTAACTTTGCGATTATCTTGGCTGCAGGTACTTCTAGCCGCATGGGTACTTGTAAAACTTCTCTACCTTGGTACAAAGATAAAACATTATTATCTTATCAATTAGAAAATTGGTTGCTATTTGATTTTATACCTGTGGTAGTATTGGGCTTACACAACAGTGAAAAGCAAAGAGAGTGTAATCCCGGTAGTATAGTTGTGATTAACGATAATGCCAATGACGGGAAAACAAGTTCTATTCTGTCGGGACTACAGCACGTTCCTAAAGATTTTGAAATGTTAGCAATTTCTGCTGTTGACCAACCTAGAAATCCTAAAATTTATCGGGAACTTGTAAAAGCCCACAAAGAAAATTCGGCACTGATTACTGTGCCCAGATATCAAGCCAAAATTGGGCATCCATTATTGTTTGCAAATAAAATGCGATCGCACTTAGAAAGTATCCGCGAAGAAACGTGGGGTTTGCGTCAAATTATCCGAGATTTTTACTCTCAAATTGAGCAGGTAGAGTTTGATACAACGTCTGTTATTCTAGATATCAACACACCAGAAATTTATCAGAAAGAATTGAGTAATGTCATCAACAGAGAACAATAAATATATTACCTTTCTGCCTTTTTTCTGTGTGCTAAATCAGCCTAACAAGTTACAAGGGTTGAAGTCAGACTGAGTTGATATTCTTTTCGCCAAGATTGGGGAGGTAAACCGTGGTGTTGACGAAACTGCCTTGAGAAGTGACATGCATTTTGATAGCCTAATGATGTCGCAATTTGTGAGATACTTTGGTCTGTATCGCAGAGTAATGACCGTGCAGCCAGCATCCGCCGTTTAACAATCCAGTTATTAATACTCTCTCCTGTCTGCTTTGCAACTCGGTTGGTTAAGTAGGCAGCCGAGTAACCAACAGCATCAGCGACATCGCACAGGGTAATACCTTTATCAAAATTGGCTTCAATGTAGTCGAAAATATCTTTCAGCTGGGGAAGTGTGGGAAAGAATGGCTCGGGTTCTACTGATGTTGTACATACTGATTCTGAGTTGGCATTGCATTTAGCAGTGTACCAATATTCAAAGAGATTTTGCTTGTACAGTCGGCTGGCGATCGCTCTCAACAAATCTTCAACGGTAGCGGGTTTGGTGAGATAGTCATCTGCTCCCAATTCCATGCCTTTGCGAAGAGATGCTTTACTATCGCAACCTGTGAGAAAGATAAAAGGAATAATCGAAGTCATCGGATATTGACGCAATTCAGTTAAAACACTGTAACCATCCATATCCGGCATCATAACATCGCAAATTACGAGGTCAGGTAAATGCTCTTGGGCTTGACGGATACCAACAAGACCGTTTTCTGCACCTATGGGATCAAAGCCTTCAGCTTCCAGACCATCTAAGAAGATGTTGCGAGTAATTGTGTCATCTTCTATGACGAGAATTTTTTTAGACAATTCTTGGATCATTTTTCGTTATTTGAATGGGTGTGAATAAGTGAATGCAATTACTAATACTAAGGGCGAGAAATATTAGCGACAAATAGAAATAAACTAGATAGAGTGGTAATTTTTATCTTTCCTTTGCGTTCTTTGTGTCCTTCGTGGTTAAACATAAATATTTTGTTGAACCACGGAGAACGCAATAGGCGTGAACGCCTTTGGTAGGAGGACGCAAAGAATAAGGGTATTTTAGTTCCACCAAGACGCAGGCTACTTCTAACTCCTAACTCCTTTTAAACTTTCATAAAACATTTGGTAAGGTAATAGTAAACATAGTCCCTATACTAATTTCACTTTCTACATGAATTTTACCGCCATGTAAGTCCACAAGCATTTTGACAATTGATAATCCCAGCCCGGTACCAGGTATATGATCAACATTACTTCCGCGAGAAAATGGGTCAAATATTTGTTGTTGGTCTACTGCCGGAATCCCAATTCCTTTGTCTTTAATTTTAAAAATTGCGTCTTGATTTTCAAAAGTGAGTTCAAATGTGACAACGCTAGCCGCAGGAGAGTATTTTACCGCATTTGAGAGCAAATTTGTAAGAATATGCTGCAACAATTTTGGATCAACACGAGCGCTTATGCAACTAGCTTGATTGTCGAAATAAATTATTTTTTGATTGTCCGTCAAAAACTGCATTTGTGCGACAATATCAAAACAAAAGCGAGCTAAATCCAGTTCTCTGGGTTGACATTCTAATTTTTCGGCTTCTGCTTTACCAAACAATAAAATATCATCTAGCAACTGACTAATTTGTTTAACAGCATCTTGAATTAAGTCTAGATAGGAGCGATTTTTCTCCTCAGTCCATTGACGACTATTACGTCTGAGCAAATCAGCAGAGAAGGAAACAACATTCAGCGGAGTACGGAATTGATGGCAAAGCATAGAGACAAAACGTTCTCTGAGTTCGCTAAGTCGTTTTGCTTGATCGAGGGCATGACGAACTTCTGATTCTGCTCGTTTATAGTCGGTGATATCGATTGCTGTTATCAGTTCGACTGGCTCATTTCCGGTGAAATCCTGCCCTTGGTCAAGTATCCCCACTGTACAAGCTAACCAAGATTCTGTTCCGTTTTTTGTGACAATCAACATCTCCTGATATTGACAAAAACTTCCTCCTTCTTGCTTGTGAACCTGCCTGCGCCTTTTATATTTAATTAGTTGGTCAAGATTAAAATTAGATAATAGTTCTCTTCTTGTGTATCCCGTGAGGATCTCAGCGGCTGGATTGGCGTAACAAAGATTTTTACCTTGAATTAGGAAAATACTTGCTTCTGTAGTTTCTGCTAAAGTGCGAAATCTCGCTTCGTTTAATCGCAGTGCTTCTTCAGTTTTACGCGATTCTGTAATATCCCAAATACTCCAAACTCTACCGATAATTTTGTTATTTAATCGCTGCGGTTCCGAATAGTGGGCAAAGATTCTGCCATCTTTTAATTCTAATATGTCATAACTCTCGCGATCGCTTTGACTTGGCATCTCCCAAACAGCTTCCAGAAAAACTTGCGGCTGTTTGACTTGGCTTTCAAAAAAAACCTTTGCTCTATGACATTTTCTAGATAACTTCACTTCCTTAGGCAGTCGCCACATATCTAGAAATCTTTGGTTATAGCAAAGGATTTCTCCCTCAAAGTTGACTGCAAGTATGCCATTAGAAGTACATTCTAAGGTAGAACGTAACAAAGCAACTGACGCTTCCAGCTCCGACTCTGTTTGTTGCAATTCCTCCTTGATATCTTCCGATTCATCCGCAGCTTTTCTCCGGGCAAACCCACAGCCAAATTTTACACCTTGATATTCTACATACGTAATAGTAACGTCTACTATAAATACTCGACCATTTTTTGTTTGGTAACGCGATTTACAGTTCAAAGAACCCTGAGATTTAATAATTCCCCATTGCTCTAACCAAATATGTGTTAGCAATTCTATATCTATATCGTGCAACGTCATAAAGAGTAATTCCTCACGGGAATACCCAGTCATGTTGCAAGTTGCATCGTTAATATAGAGAAATTCTGCGTTTTCTCCTATACAAAAGGCGGCATCTGTTGTTTGATTGATGAGTAACTTTGCAAATTGAAGCTCATCATCTAGATGTACTTGTGATTGATTTGAGTCAATCAACATAAATTTGTTGAAATTCATAGTTGCCACCCATTGCTTTTGACGAACTGCAATAAAATCGTTAATAGATTTTTTCTGCTGCGTTTATTCCTTCATTCCTTAAATTTAGATTATCAATATTTTAGTTAACAAAATGTAACTTTACAAAATCTTTAATCTTTTTAGAATGACTTTTAATTCATATTTACTTCCCTTTCTATCTGAAAACAACAAGATAAGTTTTTGTGATTAGACAATCACCAATGCAGATAGAAGTTAAATTATTTCAATTTATTTCTTCATGCATCTAATCATGAAACAATTACATATCGCATCTGTCAAAAGAAATACTGGATATTTATTCCCATTAGTCAAACTTTTTTTGTCATCTACCCAAAGAAGTAAAAAATGTTAAGTTACATGGTCATTATACATACAAAACCAATATATAAGAAGAATTGTGCGGTGACCTGATTACACTCACTGCGCTCCTTTTTTTTCAGTAAGAAAAAAGTATAATATAAAACAAAATGATTGAATGAATAGGTAGTTGCATATCCTAATAACTATCGAAAGGTAGAAGTTAAAAGAATTTTCATGATGAGCTTTCCAGGCGTCAGGCGCAGCATAACTAAGAGCAAAAAAATAGACAAGCTAATCAAAAGATTATGCATTGCATCTGCGTATGGGGTTCGGTACTCTTGTTACCAGAAGCACAAGATTTATTGTTTTGCTTGGTAATAAGAATTTATTGTTTGGTATTGAATAAAAAGCCGCAACTTACTATTTTTGCTGAACTAGCCGGATCGGAAATTTTACGAAGAGCTCAAGTGTCGCCACGACAACAACGCCAGCTAAATGGCATCCTCTACAAAAATCGGAAAGTATAACCAATGACTAAAAACTATAGTGCATCGACGACCCCCATTACCACTGAGCCATACCGAGGATTAAAAAAAGACAGCTTTATAGAACATAAAGCACCTAAGATAAACAACATTCCGCGATCGCTGACAGTTGCGGATGCTATCGCCCAAATGTTGGAAATGTTAGGAATCCGTAATGCCTTCGGGGTTGCGGGTGGTGCAATGGCGAGTGTTTGGGGGGCTTTGTCGAATAGCGAAATACAGGTACTGAACTTTCGCCATGAAAGCGGAGCAGCATTTGCCGCAGCGGAAGCCTATTTTGCGAGCAATAATCCTACGGTAGTCTTTACAACAGCCGGACCGGGTATAACGAATGCCCTCACAGGCTTGTTTGCAGCCCGTGGAGAAGGTGCAAAAGTTATTTTCTTATCAGCTTGCACCTCCGCCGCCCAACGCGGTAAGTGGGCTATTCAAGAAACCAGCACCAACACGTTACCCAGCGACGGAATTTTTACCTCCGGAACCCTGTTTAACTATGCAATTACAGTTGAATCTGGGGCACAGTTACCGCAAATATTTCGGAAATTAGCCCTGGGTTTATCGCAACCAGGGGGATTTGTGGCGCATTTGAGCGTACCTACCGCCATCCAAACTAGCTTGATGGATAGTATTCCACAACTGGGTGTTGCATATCCAACTTTAGCGCCATGCGAACAGGCTATAGCTAAATCTATCGAATTGCTTTCCGAAGGTCCCTTTGCTATTTGGGTGGGGTTTGGTGCCCGTAACGCTGCGAACGAAATTTTGGAATTCGCAGAGAAAACCGGTGCAGCAGTGATGTGTTCTCCTCGTGGTAAAGGCATCTTTCCTGAAAACCATCCTCAATTTGTTGGTGTCACAGGTTTAGGCGGTCATGGTTCTGTCATGACATATATGCAAGAACAAACCCCGTTACGTACACTCGTACTGGGGACAAGACTTGGTGAACCCACATCATTCTGGAGTCCGGCTATGGTTCCTAGCGGCGGTTTCGTTCATGTAGACTGCGATCCCGAAGTGCCAGGAGTCGCTTATCCATCATCGGAAACCTATCCAGTGCAGTCTGATATTAAAGCTTACCTGCAAGCCTTGCTGAAGCATTTGCCACAAGACTTTCCTGCTTCAACTGCTTTGAATTTACCTCGTCCTGAACGCGAAGCGGTTCAACCAGCAGTGAATTCTCTGGTGCGTCCAGAAATATTGATGGAAGCAATTCAGAAAGTCATCGTTGAGGGTAGCGACGCTGTGGTCATGGCAGAGTGTGGAAACTCCTTTACATGGTCAACACATCTACTGAGCTTTGCTGATACAAATCGCTATAGAGTGAGTACTGGTGTTGGAGCAATGGGTCATGCAGTCACCGGAGTAGTCGGTGCGGCACACGCTCGCAATGGTAAGGCTGTAGCTATTGTTGGTGATGGCGCAATGCTGATGAATAATGAAATCAGTACCGCCGTTAAATATCAGATTCCCGCAGTTTGGATTGTGCTAAATGATTCTCGATACAATATGTGCCATCAGGGCATGAAAATGTTGGGAATGACAGGTGCAGATGCAACTATGCCAGAGACAGATTTTGTGATGATTGCATCTGCAATGGGTGCAACAGGTATCCGTGTTGAGCGAGAGTCAGATTTAGAAGCGGTCTTATCCAAAGCGATCGCATCCGATATTCCATTTGTAATTGATGTGATGATCGATCCCGATCGTCCGGCACCTTCCAAAGGACGCAATCAAGGTTTGGCTGCTCAAGGAGTTAAACAAAATTTATCTGAAGTTAAGCATATTTCTTTCCCATTAGTTTAAGCGGGAATACCATTTTGAATTTTAGAGGATGTTTATAATGTTAAAGAAAACCGGATAGTGATGCATATCAGTAAGCACAAGTATTTCCGGTTTCTTTCCTCCTCCCCTTTACTTATAAACACTCTCTTCAAATCAAAAAATCAAGTCTTTCATCAATTAGCAATCCATAGAATTAGGAGACAGAATTGAATCTTTTTGAAACTGTTACAGAAATGGGTCATGAACAAGTGCTTTTTTGTCATGGGAAAGACCCAGACATTAAGGCAATAATCGCCATTCACGACACAAGTTTGGGTCCCGCAATGGGAGCAACCAGATTATTACCTTATATAAGTGAAGAAGCCGCTTTAAAAGATGCACTTCGTCTCAGTCGCGGCATGACATATAAGGCAGCTTGTGCTAATATTCCTGTAGGGGGAGGGAAAGCAGTAATTATTGCCGATCCTGCTAATAAAACTGATGACCTGTTGAGGGCATACGGACGTTTTGTTAATAACCTCCAAGGACGTTTTATTACAGGTCAAGATGTCAATTTAACCCCGGAAGATGTCAGAACAATCAGCCAAGAAACTAATTATGTAGTCGGGGTTGAGGAAAAATCTGGCGGTCCCGCTCCGATAACAGCAAGGGGAGTATTCCTCGGAATCAAAGCTGCTGTAGAATTCAAAAACCAAACCCAAAGACTGGATGGCGTAAGAGTTGCTGTGCAAGGTTTGGGCAATGTCGGCAAACATTTATGCCAACTTTTACACGAGGATGGTGCCCAACTATTGGTGGCCGATGTCAGTTCAGAAAAAACAGAGGAAGTAAAGCGTTTATTTGGAGCAACAGTTGTTGAGCCAGAAGAAATTTACTCGGTAAACGTTGATATTTTTGCTCCTTGCGCTCTTGGGGGAATTTTAAATAGCGAAACAATTCCTCGCATTCAAGCAGAGATTATTGCTGGATGTGCAAATAATCAGCTTGGTCAAGAGCAAATACACAGTCATATGTTGCGAGAAAAAGGAATTTTGTATTGCCCAGACTATGTGATAAATGCTGGAGGGCTAATCAACGTTTATAATGAAATGATAGGTTATAACGAAGAAAAAGCTTTCAAACAGTTAAATAATATTTACAATACATTGTTGGAGATTTTTGCTAGAGGAGAACAGCAGGAAATTACCACTAATTTTGCTGCCCAACAATTGGCAGAAGAACGAATTATGAAAGCGAGAAAACTCAAGAATCAGCCGATAGCTGTGAGCTGTTAGTCGTTACAAATGAAGGAAGAAGTAAGGAGGAAGAAGTAAGAAGTAATAGCTAGTACAACACGGCGGAAGGAAACAAATCACCCATTCATAGTGTTGGTAAAGGGATAAGGAGGACAAGGGAGAAAAGGGGAATAAAAATGGTTGGCAGACTTACGTCGTAATGTACTAGTAAAAAATGAGCCTTATGAGTTTAGAGCTTCAGTCAAAAAAAAGATGTTTTTTGACTTGAGTGCAACGTTAGCCTTCCTTCGCGCAGGCTTCCGAAGGAAAGCGGCAGGAAATGCTAAAAAACAGCGTCCTTGTTTCAATCCCACATGAGTGCCCATGTGGGTACTTCTTCCTTCTTCCTTCTTTCTTCGTTACTTAGGGATTGCCACTTTCAACAAAGGATTAATCAGTGGAAAAAAATACGTTTGCCACATCTGCCTATATCGCAACTTCACCTCTTAGTGCATTCGACTATCTTCACAGTTTAAAGAACTTAGACGAATGGACGCTCTATAGCCGCATGGTAGAGCAAATTGACGAAGATACTTGGCTGGGAACTGCATCTGGCTATCAGAAAAAACTCTACTATCACGTCAAGAAATTAGACCACCCGAATTTTTATGGCATTGAGTGGCATTGCGGATTGGAGTATCAGAAATATTATCAGGTTTACCCTGTCCTTCTTTTTCCTGCCGACTACATCGAGCCTGGAACAGATGAAAAAGGCGTGTACTTGCATTGGATCAGCTTTGTCGATCCAAAGCGTCGCAGTCCCCTGATCATGGAGGGGATTCACACCGTTCATACTTCCGAGTGTCGTTCTCTCAAAGGTAATTTAGAACGCAAAGCTGGTCTGACATCTGCAGCCAAAGGTCGTTACTACGTCGAAGCTGACACTATATATGTGAATGCCCCCATATCTATGGGGATTGAATATTTGTCTAATCTCCAAAACATGGACGATTGGGCACACTTGCTCAGAGCAGATGGCGAGATTACTGCCAATTCCGGTGAGTTTCGCGATGAATACGATCGCAAAGTAAAAGTTACTCAGCGACTGCAAGCTATGAACCAATCGTACTTGCTAGAGCATGAGTTTTTCTATCCAGAGTACGGATTCTATCAGCGATCGCCCGTACTTCTGATCCCAACCTCCCATGCTTTCGGCGATCCGCAAGCTCCTGGATTCATCCAGCACCGAATCACATTTTGGAAAAACGGCGAGCAGCTACCTCACGGCAAGCTTCAAATTGAAGACTTTGGAGCTGAGAGTATGAACATCAAACGTCTGCTAGAAGCTAAAGCTGGCAACTTTGATACCTTAGCCCAGGGTTTGAGCTATATGCCAGAGGCTAAATAAAGTTAGGAGTTAGGAGTTAGGAATAAAAGTTTTGAATCAATCTATGAAACTGGAGCAACTTACTATTACATCATTGGCAGTACTTGCCGACGGTCTTGATAATCCGAAAGGTCTTAGCTTCGGTTTAGACGGTAGTCTTTATGTCGCAGAAGCCGGAACGGGGGGAGATGGGGCTTGTGTTCCATCACCAAGTGGTCAAGGTGATTTGTGCTATGGCGTCAGTGGTGCCATAACACAAATCGAGAATGGTATTGCCAAGCGTGTAATAACAGGACTACCTTCCTTAGCATTTCCAGATGGCACAGGAGCTGCGGGTCCTCACGATATCAAATTTGATGTTACGGGCAAGCCTTATGTTCTGATTGGGTATGCGACTAATCCAGCCTTACGCGATACCGTATTAGGGAAAACAGATATTGGCAAAATTATTACTACTAATTTAAGTAATAATACTTGGAATATTGTCGGAGATATAGTTAATTATGAACTTACTAAAAACTCTAAATCAAGTCAGTGTGAAGTTGTCAGTAACCCCTTGTCTTTTTGTATAGATCAAGAGACAATTGTATTAGTTGATGCAGGTGCGAACGACCTCATCAGTGTAAAATTAGATGGCAGCGATCTGAAGGTAATTGCTGCACTTCCCAATCAGATATTAACTAATCCAATATTCCCCGGTTCTAACTCACAAAACTTTGACCGGGGACACGTACCGCCTCCCAGTGCTTATCATGATGCACCAAAGGTACAGATGGAAATTCAATCAGTACCTACAGGTGTTGTCAAAGGTCCAGACGGTGCTTATTATGTCTGCGAATTTACGGGTTTTCCTTTTCCAGAAGGTGGAGCAAAAATCTATCGAATTGGCGCTGATGGTCAACCCACAGTCTATGCCGATGGTTTTACGCAACTCATCGACTTAACATTCGATGCTGAAGGTAATTTGTATGCTTTACAACATATGAATTCCTCAGGTTGGAAAGGTAATCCAGATGGTTCGCTGATCAAAATAGCGCCCGATGGTACTTGCACAACTCTCTTAAGCGGTAATGGATTAGAGTCCCCAACTGCCCTGACTATCGGGGCTGATAACGCCTTTTATGTCATCAACCGGGGTGGTCGTCCTGGAGTTGGACAAATTCTCAGAATTGAGTATGCAGATACCCTCAAACCCGCCGTTGGGTAATCTCTTCCTTTGTAAAAATGGACTTGAATTGCCTAGTCGTCGAGGCATTCAGTCCTAATCCTGCCATTTTCGTGACAAAGCTTGGCGATCGCCCAAAACAAGAGCAAATTTTCAAAATTTCCAATAAAAAATCTGTCTTTGATCCTAGCAGCAATTAGGGCTGGGTATCTTGGGTGTTGCTTTGTCGCTAAAAAGCAAACTGCAAGTAAAGGTTGAAGTTTGAAGTGTAAAGAATAAACAAAGTTTTAAGACTTCATACTTCCTACTTCACCGTTGCTGACGGGGACATATACACCGTTCTTCACTAATATCCAATGTTTCAACTATGAAGCTCAACCAATTTACTCTTACAATTTTTACTCTTTCTATTGCAATTATTACCGGACAACAAGTTGCCAAAGCTGCTTCATTATCGGTAATTGCTGACGGTCTTGATAACCCACGGAACATGGCATTTGCTCCCGACGGCAGCCTTTATGTAACAACCAGTGGTAAAGGTGGTGACGGAGCAGACGGCAGATGTATTCCATCACCCAGCGCTCAATATATTCCTTTATGTGCTGGTGCAAATGGTTCCGTGATCAAAATCGGTGCAGACGGTAAGAAAGAAACTTTTCTTGACAGTCTCACCTCCATAGCATTAGTACCCTCTGGGGAACAAGCTGCCGGACCTGCAGATTTTAAATTTGACTCCAAAGGCAACGCTTATCTTTTGACCGGTGTAGCTGGCGATCCAACAAAACGCGATACCGTGTTAAAGTCTCCCGACCTTGGAAAATTATTCAAAGTAGACTTAATCAGCAAAGCGCTGACACCCCTTGCCGATTTTGCCGGGTATGAAGCTCAGTATAATCCTGACGGCACTGACCTAGTTTCCAACCCTTATGCTTTAGCAATTAAGGATGATAATGCTTTCGTCGTTGATGGCGGCGGAAACACTATCTATAAAGTGGCACTTGATGGCAGCGGTATTAAGGATGTAAAAGCATTCCCCGTTCTAAACGTACAACTAACTACAGACCAATTCCCAACACTTCCTGAAGGTATAGTAGACCCAACCGGAGGCGCACCATTGCCCCCAGGTTATACACAAGCTGCCAATGGTCTACCGGTATCTAACCAATCAGTACCGACAGGTATCACACTTGCTCCAGATGGTACTTTCACAGTAAGTGAATACAGCTATTTCCCCTATCCAGAAGGAGCCGCACGTATTTGGAGTATTGACGAGAATTTGACGACAACAGGGTTTGGTGTTGGCAATTCTCCGGAAAGTGGCAAAGAGATCGCTAATGGCTTTACACAGCTAACTGGTGTCGCATACGACCCCGAAGGTAGTTTGTATGCCTTGCAACACATCAATACCTCAGAATGGAAAGAAATTCAGCAGGGTGGTGTTATCACTGGTGATATCAGCGGTTCAATCTTCAAGATTGCCAAGGATGGTACTCGTTCTACTATCTGGAGCGGTCAAGGGCTAGAGGCAGCTTCTGGCTTAATTTTCGGACCCGATGGTAATTTATATACTTCAAATCGAGCCAGACTGGCAGGAACAGGACAAGTCATCAAGATCGATCCTAGAGACTCACGAAAAGTCCCTGAACCTACATCTGCAATAGGTTTGATTGCTCTTGGTGCTGCAGGTGTAACAGCCGCAAAACGCAAGCGCAGAAGCCAAGAAGAATTGGGTGAAGAGCTGCTAGCTAAGGTAGAAATTCTCTAATTCCCCATTCCCTCAATTTTAGAGGAAATGTGAAAAAGTTCGCTGCCTCGTTTTTGAGGCAGCAACTCATAATCTGAGGTTCCAAAGCAGAAGCCCGGAAACCAAATTTGCTTAAGCACGAGTATAACTTACATTATCGGTACTAGGAATATGGGATTAGTCAAAAATCTTTCACTTGCGTTACTAGGTGCTGGCTTCACAGTTGTAGCAACAGCTGCTCAGGCTTTGTCTGTAACATTAAGCTACGATCGCTCAATTGGTAGCCCTGGTTTCGCACCAGGAGAGTTATTTGTTCCCCAAGGCATAACAGTAGATGACGCTGGGAATACTCTGGTAAGTAACGGTCGCGGTTTGAACCCAGACGGCACCTTTAACCCGAACATTGGTAACACCGTTAGTGTATTTGACCCCAAAGGTAATTATATTGGGGCAATTGGTAAGGGCGGCAAAGGAGTCGGGGAGTTTGACGAACCATCAGCGTTAGAAATCTCTCCACTGACTAAAAAACTGTATGTCGGTGATGTTTTCAACAACCGCGTTAACGTCTTCGATCCTCAAGGTAACTTTATTAAATCCTTTGGGACATTTGGCGGTCTTAAAGAAGGTAGAGCTTTCTTTGGTCCATCGGGTGTGACATTTGACAAAACAGGCAATGTCTACATCGGTGATTTTAGCGGTGATAAAATTAATAAATACACTCCTGACGGCGAGTTACTCGGTAGCTTTGGTACTAGTGGCACCGCAGCTGGGCAGTTCCAAGGACCAGCAGGTCTAAGAATTTCTCCAGTTAGTGGAAATTTCTTTGTGTCTGACCAGTTTAACAATCGTATTCAGGTACTCGATCCAGAAGGTAAACCTCTGTTGACATTCGGCAAACAAGGTACTGGAGATGGAGAGTTTAATCAGCCAATTGGTCTAGAAGTGGATGAGAACGAGAATATCTATGTAGCTGATTCGATCAACAGCCGCGTCCAGGTATTCGATAAAACTGGTAAATTTTTGACTTCATATGGCAAAGCTTCTGCTGCACCACCACCACAACTAGGTGAGCCACCCTTTGGCAGTCCCCTCGACCTCACTCCAGGCACATTTAACTGGACGGCTGGTACAAGCTATAAAGATGGCAAGCTTTATGTCGGCGATTTCTTCCAAGGTCGCGTCCAGGTGTTAAACGTAGAAGGCGGAAGTACCAAAGTACCTGAGCCAGCATCATTGTTAGGTTTAGGGTTATTGGGAGTTGTTGCCACTGCAGGTAAATTGCGGAAAAATCAAAAGCAGAAGGCAGTTGTTAGTTTAGATCGGGAACTGGAAAACACTGCTGTTTAAAATTGATTGAGATTGGTTGCTTTGGGTGGGCATCCTGCTTACTCAAAGCAAAAGCATACTTCCCCTTTTTATGGCAGGACTGTTTCATCCGATAGCAAAAGTATTATTTGCAAAATTGCTCTACGGTACAAAATGTAAGGGATGAATAGTTATCAAATTAATAAATTATCCGTTACATTACATCCGTTTTTTTCCGAGCCAGGGTTTTTTAGGTATAAAAAGGTGTGAAAACACACCCGAAGTCTAAACAAACAATAAATTATATTAATCAGCGTGATGTATTCTACAAGATATCTCGAAACAACAGGTGTTACTTACTTACTGCGTGACTGGCTAACACAACGGGTAAATGCAGAAGCTCTTATCTGGCTCGATGAAAAGCGGGAACTAATATCAAGCGGTGCAAATTTACGAGTGTTTTTTACTGCCTTCAGTTTAGTGCCGAGCTATACAGGGAAACAGAACCTTGAGCTAGCACCACAAGACTTACAAGCTGCTTCTACGTTGCGAAAAAATTGGTTTCCCGGTCATTGGACAGTCGATCAGGCCGCTCGCACATTACTGGTACTGGCTTTACCAAAAGATAGCCCTGAGAAATATCTGCATACCTTAGATCAAGTTTTTACAACCGCCGATATCGGAGAATTGGTAGCGCTGTATCAAGCATTACCACTTCTGCCCGAACCAGAACGCCTGCAAAAGCGAGCTGCTGAGGGAGTCCGCAGTAACATGACCGCAGTTTTTAACGCGATCGCTTTAAGAAATCCCTATCCTGCCGAGTATTTTGACAATCTCGCATGGAATCAAATGGTATTGAAGGCTTTGTTTGTTGGCAGCCCTCTTTTAATTTATGGTCTAGACGCTCGCATGAATCCGGAGTTATTGAGAATGCTTCTCGACTACGCCGATGAACGTAAAGCAGCTTCTCGTCCAGTATCTCTTGAACTCTGGCGACTTGTGGAAATCGGAGGAGGCGATCTGGAGACATGGAGGAACAATTAGAAGCTTTTGCCCGCCTTTTCCCAATTCTGGGAGAGAAAAAAATTCAAAGTTAGGGGCTTGTCTTTACCCGTGAAACTTGATGCATATGACCACTAGTAACAACTAACAACCAACATTTAACATTTATGTTTATAGATCCCCATATTCACATGTCCGCCCGCACTACTGACGATTATCTGGCAATGCGTCAGGCGGGTATTGTCGCGGTAATTGAACCAGCTTTCTGGTTCGGACAACCCCGCACCAATGTAGGCTCTTTTCAAGATTATTTTAGCAGTTTGGTAGGTTGGGAACGCTTCCGGGCTAGCCAGTTAGGCATTAAACATTACTGCACCATCGGCTTGAATTCCAAAGAAGCGAATAATGAAGCCTTGGCAGAGCAAGTGATGGAATTGTTGCCACTTTATGCTTGTAAAGAGGGAGTAGTCGCCATCGGTGAAATTGGCTACGACGACATGAACGAAGCAGAAGACAAGTACTTTCGCCTGCAATTGGAACTAGCAAGAGAACTCAATATGTTGGTGATGATTCACACACCACACCGCGACAAAAAAGCAGGCACCAGTCGCAGCATGGATGTCTGCCTTGAACATGGGTTAAAACCATCACAAGTAGTTGTAGACCATAACAACGAAGAAACAGTTCAAGAAGTATTAGATAGAGGCTTTTGGGCAGCTTTTACGATTTATCCCCAAACCAAAATGGGGAATGCCCGCATGGTGGAAATTGTCAGACATTATGGAAGCGATCGCATCATCGTAGACAGTAGCGCCGATTGGGGTATCAGCGACCCCCTCGCAGTTCCAAAAACCGCCCAACTCATGCAAGAAAGAGGCATTCCAGAAGCCTATATTCGCGACGTTTGCTATCAAAATGCACTCACCGCATACAGTCAAAGCGGTCAAATGCATGAATCAGACTGGCTCAACCCCCCACTAATCGACCAGCGAGAAGTCTACAGCGGTAATTCTATCCTCAGAGGACAGAAACCTCTGATTGAAAGTCGTCGCGATTACGCATTGATTGAATGATGTTATTGGTTATTGGTTAGTTGTTATTGGTTAAAAATTTCTAACTCTTAACAACTAACTCTTAACAACTAACAACTAACAACTAACAATTAACAACTAACAACTTTTTATGAACACCGCGACTTTCACCTCTGACCGAATATGGGCGTATCTCCAAATAATGCGACCGGCAAACATTGTCACCGCTTGGGCAGATATTCTCGCTGGATTTGCGGCATCGGGGTCTATCGTTTTGGCGAATCAAGATACTACTAGTTTGGTTTCACTAGGGTGGTTGTTGCTTTCGACTACGGGTTTATACGGCGGCGGTGTAGTTTTTAATGATGTATTTGATGCTGAATTAGATGCCGTAGAGCGACCAGAAAGACCAATCCCCAGCGGTAAAGCGTCTCGTGAGGGAGCAATTATACTAGGAACCCTGCTTTTGAGCGTAAGTATAATATCTGCCTATCAAGTTTCTTGGATAAGCGCTATTCTGGCTTGTGGAGTTGCTTTTTTTGCCGTTTTTTATGATGCGATCGCCAAACACCACCCTATTTTTGGTCCGTTGAATATGGGGATATGTCGCGGTGGCAATTTATTACTTGGTATTAGTATAATGCCCGTAATGGTAGCAGAATATTGGTTCTTGGCTTTGATTCCTATCGTCTACATCGCTGCGATTACCGTTTTGAGTCGGGGCGAAGTTAGTGGAGGTAAAAGTAGTACAGCAGTCTTAGCTGTGACCCTAATTTTTACAGTTATATTAGGGCTTTGTGGATTGGGATTTTTAAATAATTACCGAATTCTGACAGCATTACCATTTGTTATCGTGTTGGCTGTGCGGGTGCTACAACCTTTTATTCAGGCTATGCGCTCACCAAGTCCAGAATATATCCGAGCCGCTGTCAAGGCGGGTGTTTTATCCCTCATAGTCTTAGATGCTACAATTTCTGCTGGTTTCGCTGGTTTACCATCCGGTTTGCTAGTCTTTAGCCTGCTGCCGATTTCAATGCTACTGGCACAAATGTTTGCTGTAACTTAACATATATTAACCGGAATCCACTAATCGTCAAAAAACCTAATTTTTGGTAAAAACCCTAACCTTAAACGCGATATTTTTGTGGGTATTCCCGGTGAATTGGGGTTTGCCCCCTCAGGTATTGCACTAAGTATAGCAATTATAATTAGGATCAAGCAGAACTCAGGGGTTAGCCGTAATATAAATAAAATTATATGTAAAGTTATGCCTAAATAATTAGCCCTCTAACTTTGGGATGACTACAAGAGTTCAAATAAAGTTTATCTTCATACAGAAATGGTATAACAATTAACTACTGCTAGCGATCGCCAATTCCCAATCTCCAAGATTTAATTTAATCGATATATTATGCACATTTTGATTTATTCCTACAACTATTATCCAGAGCCGATTGGGATTGCTCCTTTAATGACCGAACTGGCAGAGGGACTGGTGAAACAAGGTCATGAAGTTAGGGTAATTACGGGTATGCCCAACTATCCCCAACGTCAGATTTACGATGAATATCGGGGGAAATGGTACGTTACAGAAGTTCATAATGGCGTTACTATTCAGCGTTGTTATCTCCGGGTAAAATCTAAACCCAACTTACTCGATAGACTTTTACTGGAGATGAGCTTTGTTTTTACCAGCTTTCCCCAAGCGCTGAAAGGTTGGCGACCCGATGTGATACTTTTAACAGTGCCACCACTGCTTGTTTCCCTACCAGCCACTTTACTCGGTTGGTTGTATAACTGTCCAGTAATATTGAATGTGCAAGATATTCTACCAGAAGCAGGCATACGTGTAGGTTTGATTAGAAATAAGTGGATGATTCACGCTTTAGAAGCTTTAGAAAAATTTGCTTATCGGTCTGCACATACTATTAGTGTAATTAGTGAAGGGTTTGTAGATAATTTAGTCAATAAGGGTGTTCCAAAAAATAAAATTGTTTGTATTTCAAATTGGGTAAACCTTAATTTTATTCAACCATCCTTAAAAGAGAACACTTTTCGGACGGTACATCAACTTGATGGCAAATTTGTCGTATTGTACTCCGGTAATATCGCTTTAACACAAGGTTTAGAAACAGTAGTTGAAGCAGCAGCCAAATTGCGTCATATTCCAGAAATTGTTTTTGCGATCGTCGGTGAATCACAAGCCCTAGAGAGACTACAGAAATATTGTCAGCTATGCGATGCAGATAATGTTTTATTGTTACCTTTACAGCCCAGGGAAAAACTACCCCAAATGCTCGCAGCAGCGGATGTCGGTTTAGTAGTGCAAAAGCGGAATGTAATTTCTTTTAATATGCCTTCCAAGATACCACTCTTGTTGGCTAGTGGACGTCCAATAATCGCATCAGTACCAGGGAAAGGGACAGCAGCAAAAGCCATCAAAAAAAGTGGTGGAGGAATCGTTGTTGCACCAGAATCACCCGAGGCTTTAGCCAGTGCAATTATGGACTTATATAAAAATCCTAAAAAAGCAGCTACACTTGCTCAGAAAGGAAGAGAATTTGCAGTTGAACGCTATTCATTTGAACAAGCGATCGCCCGTTATGAATCTGTATTTGACTCAGCGATTGCTTGCCCAGAATCCAGATTGAATGTTGTACCGAAATTTAGTTCTACAGAATGAGTCCTGAGTTGATAAAAGAGAGATTTAATAGATAATTAAGAAAAGAGTATGTAACTAAATACAAAATCTCTGCATTAGGTTTGTAGTAATGTTTTGCTTACTCAAGCGTCCTGTTCGTGCGCAGTAAAGCCAGGTTGCGTTAGTACAGGCAAAAGTATTCTATTCCCCCCGACCTACAAATTTCTGAGTTTATAAATAACTCTTATTAATTGAAAGCTATTTCAATCAAATATTATGCCTATAATCTCACACAAGCTCAAACAAACTTGCCAAAACTTAATAGAACAAGTTCGCTTTACCATCTCATCCTTACTAATAGGATCAGAACTGCCAACTTATACCCAAAACTTTAAAAATAGATCCCTAAGTTTATTCGATCGGAACATAAGAAAGGATGAAAATCCTTCTTTTAATGAGGACTATTTTGCCAGACCTCAAAAAGTCACCATAATCGGTGGAAATGGCAGAATGGGGAAATTCTTTAGCGAAGAACTCTCATCCGTCGGTCACAATATTAGTATTCTAGGAAATGATGATTGGAAATCCGCCGATAAACTCTTAAATAACGCCGATTTAGTATTAATTAGCGTTCCCATTGAATATACAGTTGATGTCATCAAACGTACCGCAAAGTATCTTACCCCAACCACTGCACTTTGTGACATCACCAGCATCAAAATCCAACCAGTTGAAGCAATGTTGGAACATCATTGCGGACCTGTAATGGGATTACATCCGATGTTTGGTCCTGCTGTAAAGTCTTTCTCCGGACAAAAAATAATAGTCTGCCCAGGTCGAAAAGATGATTCATTTAAATGGTTATTAAAGTTAATGCAAAATCAAGGAGGTGAACTAATTTTCTCCACCCCAGAAGAACACGATAGTATAATGGTAATTGTTCAGGCAACACAGCATTTTTCTCGATTTAGCCTGGGTGTATTCCTCTCACAACAAGAAATTGACATAGACCGTAGCTTGTCGATGTCCAGCCCAAGTTATCGTCAAGAAATGGATATCGTTCAACGTTTATTTGCTCAAAATCCAAACTTATGCGTAGACATCATGCTAGCCACAGAAGAAAGATGTCAAACAATTACCACTTTAGCTAACACTTACAATCGTCTAGCAAAATTAATCCTGCAAAAAGACCGAGCCGGATTGATTAAAGAATTTGAAACCACTCAAAACTTTCTCTATAAAATTTCCTAGTAAATTCCAAATAATTATCTTGTAGGATAAACTCAAAAGCCAGTGTGGTCACAACCTACAGATATTTATTAAATTGCAAATCCTTCACTCAACATTATTCCGTGTCTACCTTTACATTATTCTAGGTTTCAAAAATTATGGTAGTCGATATTAAGCCGAAAACCGGACTGAATTTGCAACCAATTCATCAGACAGTTGCAGTCAAATTTAACTATAACGTCCATTTTACATCAGGTTTATTTGAGTTAGAAAATCCCTTACTGTTTGAAGTTCTTACTAGCGATGGTCAAACAGAGCCGAAAAAAATAGTAGCGATTGTAGATGCTGGACTTTTGCATAGCCAACCAGAACTAGTAAGGCGTATATCTCGATACACCCAACTTTACGGACGTAAACTGAAACTTCTAGCAGCCCCAATGGTGGTTCCTGCAGGAGAAGCAGCAAAAAACGATCCCAAGTTATTAGACCAGATTCACCAACTAATAGATTCCGTAGGACTTTGCCGGCACTCATATTTGTTGGCAATTGGTGGTGGTGCAGTACTTGATTTAGTCGGATATGCAGCCGCTACGGCTCACCGGGGCATTCGTCTTATCCGCATTCCCACGACAGTTCTGGCGCAAAATGATTCTGGTGTTGGTGTCAAAAACGGCATTAACGCCTTTGGCAAAAAGAACTTTTTAGGAACATTTGCCCCGCCCTATGCAGTGTTGAACGACTGTACTTTTTTGAGTTCATTGAGCGATCGCGACTGGCTTTCTGGTATCGCTGAAGCAGTAAAAGTAGCATTGATTAAGGATGCAAGCTTTTTTGAGTTCATTAAGTCCCATGCCGATGCTCTCCTCTGCCGAGACATGGACGCCATGCAACAGGTAATTTATCGTTGCGCTCAATTACACTTAGAACACATAGCTACCAGTGGTGATCCTTTTGAAATGGGTTCATCTCGACCTTTAGACTTTGGGCATTGGGCAGCACACAAATTAGAGAATTTGACGAACTATAACCTGCGTCATGGCGAAGCAGTTGCAGTGGGTATTGCCTTAGACAGCACCTATTCATACCTTTTAGGAATGCTTTCTCGCTTAGAGTGGCGGCGGATAATTAAGACATTGAAGTCGCTAGATTTTCGTTTATACATACCGGAACTAACAGAACAACTCACTCAAATAGACCATCCTCGTTGTATCTTCCGGGGTTTAACCGAGTTCCAAGAACACTTAGGTGGAGAATTAACCCTAACATTATTGCAAGGCATTGGACAGGGATTTGAAGTCCATGAAGTTAATTTATCTTTGTACAAGCAAGCGATAAAAGTGCTAAGTGCGGAGTAAGGAATTAGAAGTTAGGAGTTAAGAGTGATCAGTTAGGAGTTATGAATTTTGGCGTAGAGTATTGAAAGTATGAAAATGGTCATATTACACATCAACAATGCACTCAATAAGAAGCAATTCATGTGGCTTGCGCTCCTTACCGATATTGCTTCTACAAACTCCAAACTTATAACTCCGCTGCTCCCAACTCCCAACTCTTAATTCAGCAATCATGAAAATAGGCACAGATCAAAACTTTCACTTAACCTATTGCACAAACATTCACCCTGGTGAAGAGTGGAGTAAAGTAAAAGCAAATTTGCAAGAGTATATTCCAACTCTTAAAGCACAGTTAGCACCAGAGGAATCGTTTGGGATTGGGTTGCGTTTGGCAAATGTAGCAACTCACGAACTACTGCAAGGAAATACCTTAGCTGAGTTTAAGTCTTGGCTAGAACAACATAACTTCTACGTATTTACACTGAATGGCTTCCCTTACGGTGGATTCCATTTGCAGGTGGTAAAAGACCAAGTTTATGCACCGGATTGGTCTAAACAAGAGCGTGTGGACTACACTTTACGGCTGATAAATATCTTGGCTGAACTTTTACCAACGGGGATGGAAGGTAGCATTTCTACGGTACCGTTATCTTATAAACCTTGGTTTCAAGGACAATTTTCTCAAGTATCTGTCTTTGATACTGTCAGTCTCCACATTGCACAAGTGGTGGCGGAAATGGTACGTATTCGGATTGATACTGGTAAGCTGCTGCATCTTGATTTGGAACCAGAACCAGATGGATTAATTGAAAATGCTACTGAGGTGGTTGATTATTTCCAAACGTATTTACTACCTTTTGGTGGGGCATATCTAGCAAAGCACCTGGGTATTTCACAAGAGGTTGGTGAGGCTTATTTACTAGAGCATGTGCGGGTTTGTTACGATACCTGCCATTTTGCTGTGGGGTATGAAGACCCGCTCTCCGTTTTCAAGCAATTTCAAGCTGCGGGAATTCAGATTGGGAAGATTCAGATTAGTGCAGCATTGCAGGTGAACATACCCACTGATGTTCAACAAAGGCAACAGGTAGCAAAACATTTGCAGCCATTTGCAGAATCTACGTATTTGCATCAAGTGATCGCTCGTGAGCCGGGAGGCAAATTTCATCACTATCCCGACTTGGAAGCAGCATTACCAAACCTGGAAAATACTACAGCGACTGAGTGGCGGATTCACTTCCACGTCCCAATTTTTATCCGTGATTATGAATTAATGCAGTCTACCCAAGATGACATTGTGACGGTGTTAGATTTGCTTGCTGAGTACCCGTGCAGCCACCTGGAAATTGAGACTTATACTTGGGAAGTTTTGCCTTCAAATATGAAGTTGGATTTATTGGCATCTATTCAGCGAGAGTATGAGTGGGTGCTTTCATGCATTCGGAACCCCATTCACAATTTTGACGGGTGAAGGCAAGCTCTCTGCCCCCAATTCTGGGGGTTGAATTTTATTTTCCCCCCAGTATTGGGGGCCTACCGTGGTGGTGTACAAGTCGTAAAAATTTCTTCTTCGTGTCTTTCGTGTCCTTCGTGGTTAAAACCATATATTCTTTTTTAACCACGAAGGACGCAAAGGACACGAAGAAATAAAAGAATAAGCCTTGGAGAGTAACAATTTTAGGACTTGTTTGTACACCGTAGGTATTGGGGGCAGGGCAAGTGATTCTGGTATAAAATCTAAATTAAACAAAATTATGAAAAAAACGGTTGTTCTCAATGTAGTGGGATTGACACCTAGCCTCATCGGTGAGCATACACCCGCACTATCACGTTGGGCATCTCGCGGGCAAGTGGTTTCGGTAGAACCTGTATTACCTGCTGTTACTTGTTCAGTACAAGCAACTTATCTTACAGGGCAATACCCGGAAAAGCACGGTATTGTCGGCAATGGGTGGTATTTTCGCGATGAGTGCGAAGTTAAGTTTTGGCGGCAGTCTAATCAATTGGTTCAGGCTCCGAAAGTATGGGATATGGCGAAAGCCTTGAATGAAAATTTTACCTGCGCCAATTTATTCTGGTGGTATAATATGTATTCGTCGGTTGATTATGCAGTCACACCGCGACCAATGTATCCTGCTGATGGCAGAAAAATTCCGGATATTTATACCCAACCTGGAGAAATGCGATCGCGTCTCCAAGAAGAACTCGGTCAGTTTCCTCTATTTAATTTTTGGGGTCCCAACACGTCGATTCTTTCTACCCAATGGATCGCCGATTCTGCTAAATGGGTGGAAGAACATCATAACCCAACGCTGACTCTGGTTTATCTACCGCATCTGGATTACTGCTTACAAAAATTTGGGCCGATCTCCCCAACCTCCCTTGAAAACGAGCCTGTAGCAAAAGATTTACAACAAATTGATGCAGTTTGCGGTGATTTGATTGAATATTATGAAAATCGCGACGCTCAAGTCATAGTTTTATCAGAATACGGCATTACACCTGTATCCCAACCCATTCATATAAATCGCATCCTCAGGGAAAACGGTTTGCTGGCAGTGCGGGAAGAATTAGGACGAGAATTGCTTGATGCTGGTGCTAGTCAAGCGTTTGCAGTGGCAGATCATCAAATTGCTCATGTTTACGTCAACGACCCGTTTTATATTCCGAAAGTGCGATCGCTTCTAGAATCGATTGACGGTATATCTCATGTGTTAGATGAGTCTACGAAATCTGCGTACCATTTGGATCATCCCCGGTCGGGAGAATTAATCGCAATCGCTCAACCAAATGCTTGGTTTACTTATTATTATTGGCTGAATGACAATTTGGCACCTGATTTTGCTAAAACTGTAGATATTCACCGCAAACCCGGTTATGACCCTGTAGAATTATTCCTCGACCCAAAAATCAAACTTCCCAAAGTCAAAATCGGTTTGAAGTTGCTGAAAAAACAGCTTGGGTTTCGTTATTTAATGGATGTTATTCCTTTAGATGCTTCTTTAGTGCGCGGTTCTCATGGCTGTATTCCGCCTTCGATAATGGAAGCACCCTTGTTCATTACCCAAGAAACTAACCTGCTTGAATCTTCATCAATCAAGGCAGTCGATGTTTGTCAGTTAATTCTCAGACATCTCATGAATACTAGTTCTAATTAATACTAGTAAATATTGTTCAGATGCATTGGCTTGTTTTATCTACCCTTTGATAGAAGATTATCTAACCCTAGAGGGAGACGATTATTCAAGTTAATAATATCAAAAATTTGCTTGATAAAAATGTATGGACATAACAAAAAAATAGGTACTTTTATCGAAAAATTGTTTATGTATCGAATGCTTAATATTTAGTACGCTTAACTCATGCAACGAAGTCGCGTTCGCTCATGTAATTTTCTCCTAGTATTGTTGACTGTTAACTTAAGATGTCAGCAGTCAACACTTTATTACTTGCTAAAACCCGACCTGATATAATTTTTTTTGATAATTATTAGACAATGCAAAAAACCACCTAAATTGCAATAAATTCAAGTTTACATTCTCTGCTCAATAATCTTTGTTTTATATTTTTGTAACAAACTCTGTATTATTGGTTGGTCTACTAGTTTAAGAGAAATTGCCAATGATTGTTGATTTTCACTGCTATACAACCCTCGGTGGTGTGCATATATCTCGATCCATGTCTGAAATTAACATGGAAACCGCCCTTGAAGATATTCTGTTTTACGTGAATTCTCAGCATGGAGGTTTACTGACTAGCAGTTATGAATATCCGGGACGATACAAGAGATGGGCAATTGGTTTTGTGAATCCTCCCTTGGAACTGACGACAAGAGAGAATGCTTTCACATTAAGAGCGCTTAACGATCGCGGTGAAGTCCTCTTACCAATTTTATACGAGCGTCTATCAACACATTTGCAATTACAAGAAGTTATATTAGAGAACCAACAAATAGCTGGGTCTGTAAAGATTACAGGACAATTATTTACAGAAGAAGAACGCAGCAAACAACCTTCAGCATTTACAATTGTGCGGGAGATTTTGCATATTTTTTCTAGCCATGAGGACGAGCATTTAGGATTATATGGAGCGTTTGGTTACGATTTGATTTTGCAGTTTGAACCAATAACTAAGCGGCTGGAACGTCCAAATGACCAGCGAGATTTGGTGTTGTACTTGCCAGATTCTTTGATAGTCATTGATTATTACTTGCAAAGCGCTTATCGTGTAGAATATGAATTTGAGACGGCGCATGGTAATAGCACCACAGGATTGCCTCGGACAGGAGAATCTGTAAATTATAAAGGCGATCGCCTCGTACCCAAACAAAAAACTGACCACGAACCGGGCGAGTATGGGAAACAAGTTGACGTAGCGCTTGATTATTTCCAAAGGGGTGATTTATTTGAAGTAGTTCCTTCCCAAAGCTTTTTTGAATCTTGTGAAGAAGCTCCCAGTAAGTTATTTGAAACCTTAAAACAAATTAACCCCAGTCCCTACGGATTCATTTTGAATCTTGGTGGAGAATACTTGATTGGTGCGTCCCCAGAAATGTTTGTCCGAGTGGAAGGCAGGCGCGTCGAAACCTGTCCGATAAGCGGTACTATTACCAGAGGGCAAAATGCAATAGATGATGCAGACCAAATTCTGGAACTGTTGAACTCACGCAAAGATGAATGTGAGTTGACGATGTGTACTGATGTAGACCGGAACGATAAATCTCGGATTTGCGAACCAGGTTCAGTGAGAGTAATTGGTCGCCGTCAAATTGAATTATATAGCCACTTAATCCATACAGTAGACCATGTAGAAGGTTTGCTAAGACCCGAATTTGACGCTTTAGATGCATTCTTGAGTCATACTTGGGCGGTTACAGTAACAGGGGCACCCAAACGTTCTGCAATTCAGTTTCTCGAACAGCATGAACGCAGCGCTCGACGTTGGTATGGCGGCGCAGTTGGGTACTTAAGTTTTAATGGCAATTTGAATACTGGCTTGATTTTGCGGACAATTAGGTTAAAAGACTCGATTGCAGAAGTTAGAGTCGGTGCTACCGTACTTTATGACTCTGTGTCAGAAGCAGAAGAACGAGAAACAATTACCAAAGCTGCGGCATTATTTGAGACAATTCGTTATGCCAAATATGGGGCAAAAATCGAGGAATCCATCACCACAAAGTTCGGTGCATCTATTCCGGATGTGGAACCCGGCAAGCGGATTTTACTAATTGATTATGAAGATTCATTTGTTCATACCCTAGCAAATTACATCAGACAAACTGGCACGACAGTCAAAACTTTACGTCATGGTTTTTCAGAATCACTATTAGATGAAGAACGTCCCGATTTAGTAGTATTATCTCCCGGTCCTGGTAGACCGAGTGATTTTCAAGTTCCCGCAACAGTTGCAGCTTGCGTGCGGCGGCAAATTCCCATTTTTGGCGTCTGTTTGGGACTGCAAGGAATAGTCGAAGCTTTTGGCGGTGATTTAGGAATACTCAACTATCCTCAACACGGTAAATCATCGCAAGTTTTAGTAACTGACAAAAATTCTGTACTGTTCAAAGACTTACCACAAAAATTTGCAGTCGGGCGATATCATTCCTTATTTGCCATACCAGAAAGATTGCCAAAAGAACTGAAAGTAACAGCAATTTCTGAAGACGACGTAATTATGGGCATCGAACATGAAACACTTCCGATTGCAGCCGTTCAATTCCATCCAGAATCTATCATGACTCTAACAGGAGAAGTTGGTTTAGCAATCATCAAAAATGTTGTTGGTGCATACACAAAAAAAATACTAGTTGTTGATTGTTAATTTTAAATTGATAGTTGTTAGTTGTTAGTAGTTATTTGTTTCTATTAACCAATAACTACTAACCAATAACCACTAATTAATAACCAATGTTATGAACTACCCAACTACCGGCTCACGTCATATACTCGAAGAAATCGTTTGGCAAAAAAAGCGAGAAGTCGCGCAAATGTGCCAAGAATTAACATTAACTGCTTTGCTTTCAAAGTTAACTACTGCACCACCAGTGCGAGATTTTCTCAAAGCTTTGCAGGAAAGTCCCAACCAACCGAGTTTAATTGCAGAAGTTAAAAAAGCATCACCAAGTCGCGGAATCATTCGGGCAGACTTCGATCCAATCGCGATCGCTCAATCCTATCAGCAAGGTGGTGCATCTTGTCTCTCCGTTTTGACAGACGAAAAGTTCTTCCAAGGCAGTTTTGAGAATCTACATAAAATCCGTCAAAGTGTGGATTTACCATTACTGTGTAAAGAGTTTATCATCGACCCATACCAAATATATTTCGCACGAAGCAAGGGTGCAGATGCGGTATTGCTAATTGCTGCTATCCTTTCAAATCAAGAACTTCAGAGCTTTTTGCAACTAATTCACGATTTGGGCATGAATGCTTTAGTAGAAGTTCATACTGAATCCGAATTGGAGCGAGTCCTCCAGCTTGATAATTTGCGCTTAGTGGGGATAAACAACCGCAATTTAGAAGATTTCACAGTCGATATCGCCATCACACAGCAACTTTTGACACAGCATCAGCAACAATTACAAACTTTAAATATTACTGTTGTAAGTGAATCTGGTCTGTACACATCTGCTGATTTATCTTTCGTAGCCCAATCAGGTGCCCGTGCAGTTTTGGTAGGAGAATCCTTAATCAAACAACCCAATATAAAACAGGCTGTGCAGAACTTATTAGTCGGTGAGTGCTGAGAATTTAGAATTGCAACAGACAAGAGTGCAAAAATCTCTTTCATCTGTGTCCTACCCTACGGGAAGCCGAAACGGCTACTGCGTCCATCTGCGGTTAAACAAAAAAAAGCATTCGCATTATTTGAATGAGATATGATTAACCCTAACAAATGTCAGTCCAAAAACTAAAATCTAAAATTAGCATGAATCATATTTCCGAACGCTTCCAAAAATTACGAAAACGTAATCAATGCGCGTTGATCCCCTTTATCACAGCTGGCGACCCCAACTTAGAAACTACAGCCGAGGCTCTACGCATTTTAGACCGTAACGGTGCCGATTTTATTGAATTAGGTGTACCCTATTCTGACCCCCTAGCAGATGGTCCTGTCATCCAAGCAGCAGCAACTCGTGCTTTGCAACAAGGCACCAAATTAGAGCAAGTATTAGAAATGCTTGCAGAAGTTATCCCCAGTTTGCTTTCCCCAGTAATTCTATTTACTTATTACAACCCCATCCTCAACCGAGGAATTGAAAATTTTCTCAAACAAATAGCTAATGTTGGAGTGCGGGGATTAGTAATTCCCGATTTACCCTTAGAAGAAGCAGAAGAATTAATCCAGACTGCAGTACCATTTGGGATAGAAGTAATTTTACTCGTGGCTCCTACTAGTTCCCCAGAAAGAATAGAAGCGATCGCCCGTCAATCTCAAGGCTTTATTTATTTAGTCAGCGTCACCGGCGTTACAGGAATGCGGTCGCAAATCCAAAACCGCGTCAAAGATTTGTTGGTGGATATGCGTGGCATTACTGACAAGCCTATTGGTGTTGGTTTTGGCATATCCGAACCTCAGCAAGCGCGTCAGATAATGGAATGGGGCGCAGATGCAGTAATTGTTGGTAGCGCTTTTGTGAAACGTCTAGCAAGCGGTACCCCGTCCGAAGGACTGCAAGCGGTAGAAGAACTTTGTCGAGAACTAAAAGAAGCAATAAATTCACCCTCACTACAAAAAGTAGGCTAAGTTTAAAAGTCCATCAGTCCAGCAGTCGGTGAGTATAACATTTGCGTAAGTCCTAGTAGTCTTAGACCCGCAAAGCAGTAATCCCCATTACCCAATAAAGGATTTTAATCAGTGGTAAGCACTCCAGACATCAAAAATATAATTGAGCTAGCGATTTTGCGTCCCGACTCTTTGGGCAGGTTTGGCAAATTCGGCGGTAAGTACGTTCCAGAAACCTTAATGCCAGCATTAAGCGAACTCGAAACCGCATTTAAGCAATATCGTGACGAACCCAGCTTTCAAGCAGAATTGCAAGGTCTTCTCAAAGACTATGTAGGAAGACCCAGCCCTTTATATTTCGCGGAACGTTTGACAAAGTATTACGCCAAACCTGATGGTACAGGAGCGCAAATATACTTAAAACGTGAAGATTTAAATCATACAGGCGCTCACAAAATTAATAACGCTTTAGCTCAGGTGTTACTAGCCAAACGCATGGGCAAACAAAGGATTATTGCTGAAACTGGAGCCGGACAGCATGGTGTAGCAACAGCCACGGTATGCGCTCGTTTTGGCTTGGATTGCGTGATTTACATGGGTATTCACGACATGGATCGCCAAGCGCTAAATGTATTTAGAATGCGGTTGATGGGTGCGGAAGTCCGTCCAGTAGAGGCGGGTACAGGCACATTAAAAGATGCAACATCCGAAGCAATTCGCGATTGGGTGACGAATGTCGAAACCACCCACTACATCCTGGGCTCTGTAGCAGGTCCTCACCCCTACCCGATGTTAGTACGTGATTTCCATGCCGTCATTGGTAAAGAAACTCGCGCTCAATGTCAAGAAAAATGGGGTGGATTGCCAGATATTCTTATTGCTTGTGTCGGTGGTGGTTCCAACGCAATCGGATTATTCCATGAGTTTGTGGATGAAGCATCCGTTCGTTTGATTGGTGTGGAAGCCGCTGGAGAAGGTGTGGATACAGAAAAACACGCTGCAACTTTGACAAAAGGACGAGTTGGTGTGTTGCATGGAGCCATGAGTTATCTATTGCAAGATGATGATGGACAAGTAATTGAAGCGCATTCAATTAGTGCAGGTTTGGACTATCCCGGTGTAGGACCCGAACACAGCTACTTAAAAGACATGAATCGCGCTGAATACTACAGCGTCACCGACAAACAAGCATTAGCCGGATTGCAGAGACTCTCGCAACTCGAAGGAATTATTCCCGCATTGGAAACAGCACATGCGATCGCCTACTTTGAAACCCTTTGTCCCCAATTAGAAGGCAGTCCCCGCATTGTTCTCAACTGCTCTGGTCGAGGTGACAAGGACGTTCAAACTGTAGCAAAAGCTCTGGATTGTTAATTGTTCGTTATTAGTTGTTAGTTGTTGGTTATTGGTTATTACTTCTAACTAATCGTAATACCAATTCTGTATGAAGATGCACATAATCAAGACCCCCCTGTAGTCCCCCCTTGGCAAGGGGGGACGGCGTAGCCGGGGGGTAATATATGCAGCTTCACAAAGAAACGGTATAAGTTAGTTATGACCAATGACTAATAACTACTAACCACAAGCATACAAGCCTTGTTTGGTAATGAAAGAAGCCCTTCTCTACAAGACTATTGGGATATTTCATTTCAAATTCCCTTTCAGAAATTCCAAAAAAATCATTCTGTCTTGTTAGGTATGCAAGCCTCGTCTGGTCAGGTTAGATGCTGTTTCCTACTGGATAATTTCTTTTTTGGCATTTCTTGAAAATCAACAATCAACAACCATTAAAAAATCATGATTGTAGTATTAAAATCTGGTACACCTGCTGAAGAAATTACCCGCATCAGTGAAGAACTTGCTGAAAGTTGGGGAGTAAATGTCGAGAAAAGCATCGGCGAACATAAAGTTATTTTGGGAATGATTGGAGACACTGCAACCCTCGACCAGAGACAGATCCAAAAATTGAGTCCTTGGATTGAGCAAGTGTTGCGAGTCGAGAAACCTTTTAAGCGGGTGAGTCGAGAATTCCGCTATGGAGATGCCAGTGAAGTACTTGTGTCCACACCAAATGGTTTCGTACCTTTTGGCGAACATCATCCAGTTGTGATAGTTGCTGGACCATGTTCCGTTGAAAATGAAGAGATGATTATCGAGACAGCAAAGCGGGTGAAGGCAGCAGGAGCAAAGTTTCTCCGTGGTGGAGCATATAAACCCCGCACCTCACCTTATGCGTTTCAAGGTTATGGTGAAAGCGCTTTAGACTTATTAGCAGCAGCTAGAGAAGTAACAGGATTAGGTATTATCACTGAGTTGATGGATACTGCCGACTTATCTGCAGTCGCCAACACAGCGGATGTCATCCAAATTGGAGCGAGGAATATGCAAAACTTCGCTTTGCTGAAAAAAGTTGGCGCTCAAGATAAACCTGTATTACTAAAGCGTGGGATGTGCGCCAGCATTGACGAGTGGTTGATGGCAGCAGAATATATTCTGGCAGCGGGAAATCCGAATGTGATTCTTTGCGAACGTGGGGTTAGAACCTTTGATACAAAATATGCCCGCAACACATTAGATTTATCCGTGATTCCAGTATTGCGATCGCTCACTCATTTACCAATCATGATTGACCCCAGTCACGGTACTGGTAGATCCGAATACGTTGGACCGATGGCAATGGCCGCGATTGCAGCCGGCACAGATTCCTTAATGATTGAAGTTCACCCTAATCCTGCTAAAGCTCTATCCGACGGACCTCAATCTCTAACTCCAGAACAGTTTGACAGCATGGTTGAGCAAATGTCAGTGTTTGGGAAAGCAGTCGGTCGCTGGTCAGAGCGTAGTTTGGTAACTTCTGCTTAGTTATTGGACTGGCGGATTTTCAAACGCTTTGCGACGTTGCTGAATCATGCGGCTAAATCGGCTCGTATCTACAGAGGTTTTGAATACATCACCAAGCTGATTTTATATTTAAATTTAGCAACGTCAGCAAAGCCATTGCTTGAAAAAATAGTTTTATGATTGGATAAACCAATCATAATTTTCCATTACTTTAGCAGTAGGCACTGGCATATAATAGCCGATTAATTATCGAGAATAACTATTAGACAGTGCTTGCTTGTTGCTCTATTGTTATTTGTTGATAGAGCGGACAGGATGCCCACCCATTTTATATTTAATTACGCCGATCTACTTAATGATAATTATTTAATATCAAATCCGGATATCTAGTACAGGTCGGCGGAAATAAAACTACCATCTGAAATAGGCAAAAAGCTTATAACATAGGTGTTCTTTCTTTTTACCTTCTTACAAAGTTAGGCGCGACGGAAACCGACTAAGCAACACTTTGCGCTTTTTACTTTTTAATGAGTGCCTTGTTGTACTAGTTAGAATTTGAACCCATCCTACAGGCACTACAACCTACACTCCTGACCTATTTTTAAACTACAATAAGAGCTTATTTCTCTGCAATGAGCCTACCTTTCAAGAAGGAGTAAGCCTAATGTGCAATCCAAAAAAAGGTGCTTAAAATAACCTGGAACTCGTCATACAAAGAATTTTATATCATGCGGGTTAAAGGCATCTAAATATTTGACAAAGATATCAAAAAATTATTCATTGTAATCTTAATTATTCTTGTTTAGATTATGAAGGTAAAGGAGTTCTAATTACTGTTTTATTTTTGTTAACTAAAAAATGGGTTATAGCAATCTACAAGGTGACCCGATAAGCTTTATAGGCTTATAGTTAATAGCTAAATTTGGTGATAAAAATACAACAAGAAAGTTACGAAATTGATCCAAGTTCTTGTTGATGTTCGCAGGCGATCGCAATTTTTTACCGAAAATTAAGAGGATTATTACTAATGGCAAATTCTACTGATTCAATGTCTGGTGGTAGCAACCCAAACTCCCTTGGGCAATCACCTTGGGGTCGCTTAGGCGAAGTCGGTATCGACGACTTAGGTAGCCTTTTCAGCGGCGTAGGCAATCAATCCAGTGGCGGGGGCAACCCTTTTGGTGACAACCCGTTAGCTGCCGAAGTACTGTTTGGTGGTGGTGGTAATAATGGGGGATCGCCCTTTAGTAATTTAAGGACAAACATTGACAAGCTAGTTGGTGGCTTGACAACTGGTAGCAACCCGATGTCTGGTGGTGGCGGTCAATCTGGTAGTGGTGACAGTGTGTTTCCGCAATCACCCACCGGTGGCGCAAGTAGCGGTATCCCTATCCCCATTGAAGGTGGCGGTATCGGTGGTCCTCCATCTGGCGATCTCAGCGACCCGTTTGCACCTGGAGGCGCGTTTGACATCCCATCTGCTGACACCTTTGATTTAGCTAGCTATGGCATCCCAACTGAGGGCAGCTTCGATCCAGCTAGCTATGGCATCCCAACTGAGGGCAGCTTTGATCCAGCTAGCTATGGTATCCCAACTGGTGGCGGTATCGGTAGTGGCGCAAGTAGCGGTATCCCGTCATTTGGTGGTGAAGGTAGCGGTATCCCGTCATTTGGTGGTGAAGGTAGCAGCATCCCATCATTCGGTGGTGGCGCTGGTAACACTATTCCCTCATTCGGCGCTGGCAGTGGTAGCAGCATCCCCTTTGCTTAGAGTTTTAATTTAAAGTCCAAATTTTGGGTTGCCTTAGTTTATGGGGCGACCCAAATTCCTTGTGAGCTACTAATCAATAACTAGCTTGCACTCAATAAAAAGAACAAAGTCATAAAACGGCCTTGATTCTGTTCTAGAAAATTATTGTTCTAAAAATAGGAGGATTATTGTTGATGGAAAATTCTATTGTGAATTCTGTTGATCTTAGTAGCAACCTATCTACTAACTTAGTTAGTTCCTTGGCTGGTAGCAGCCCATTGAGTAGCAGCAGTTTATCGAGCGGACAAATTAGTAATGGTAGCGGCAGCCCGTTTGCTGGTGTCAACGTAATCGTTGGTAATGGTCAATGGATAATCGATAGTGAAAGCACACCAGAGAGTATTTCGTCAGCGTTAACGGCTTCTGTTGACAAGTTGATTGACTCCGTATTTGTCAAATTGCGTGACAAACTACCTTTAAATGACGCTGACAATGGTTTGAACGATAAAAACCCATTTGCTGATGGAAACAACCCGTTTGGTGATGGAAATCAGCCTTCGGCACCAGCTTTGGATTTATTGAATGCCAGTGGGGAAAACTTACCCAATGGGGCTGCCAACTCGTTCGATGACAGCAACCCAATTGCAACTGGTGGTGAGAATCCTTTCGCAACTGGTGGTGAGAATCCTTTCGCAACTGGTGGTGAGAATCCCTTTGCAACTGGTGGTGAGAATCCTTTCGCAACTGGTGGTGAGAATCCTTTTGCAACTGGTGGTGAGAATCCCTTTGCAACTGGTGGTGAGAATCCTTTCGCAACTGGTGGTGAGAATCCCTTTGCAACTGGTGGTGAGAATCCTTTCGCAACTGGTGGTGAGAATCCCTTTGCAACTGATGGCAGTACATCTGAGCAACCATCTTTCGACATATTGAAATTAGTCTTTGGTGAAAACGACAAACTAACGTTCTTAAACGGTACTGACAATGGTTCCACTGATGGCAGTATGCCTCAGCAATCACCCTCCGAAATCTTGAAGAGCGTCCAAGCTGATATCTTAAGCGTAACTAAAACTCTTAACTCTGGAAACCTGTTTGCTGGTGGTAACAATACGCCTTTGCAAACACCCTCCGATCTATTAATGCTGTTCAAGAATGATATGTTCAGCTTCAATAGCGGTCTCAACGCGGTCAACCAATTGGCAAGTGCTGACAACTCGTCTGTAGGTGGTGCTAGCAACCCGTTCCTCAGCCTATTTGCTGGTGGCAGTCAGGATAAAGAAATACCTTTCGATATCTTGAATGTCGCCCTTGAAGGCATTTTACCCTTCAATGGTAAAGATAACGTGTTTAGTACTAGCGAAGGCGAAATACCCATTGGTTATGGCAACCACGACTTTGGTAGTGATAACGCAACTATCGGTAATGCCAATTGGGATTACGGGAACTTCAACGCAACCATCGGTAATGGTAACTGGCTTTGGGACTCCAGTACTGACAACGCAACCATAGGTAATGGTAATTGGAATTTAGACTCCACCCATGACAACAAAACCATTGGCAATGGTAACTGGAATTGGAATTCCACTAGTGACAACACAACCCTTGGTAATGGCAATTGGCACTTCGGAAATAACAACACAACCCTTGGTAATGGTAACTGGGACTTTGGTAGTAACAACACTGTGATTGGTAATGGCAACAAAATTTTCACTAGTAACAGCATAGTCATTGGTAATGGCAACTGGTCTGTAGTTATTGACAAATCAACTAGTGGTGCCACTGACTTACTCAGCCAGCTAGATACATGGGTGTTGTCAATGGGAGTAAAAGATGCTACTGATAACTTAGTGGATAGCGTGATGGGCACACTAGGTAAAGTGTTCGAGCCGTTAAAAGGCGACCTTACTGCATCAGGTACTAAAACTTATAATCAACTCTTCTCCCAAAGCAGCCATTCATAAACAGTTAGAGTAATCCAAGAAATAAATGATCCTGTAGGATATGCGAAACGCATATCCTACAAATACACGCATAGAAAAGAGGCTTAAGTAGGTGAGCGTAAATAAACACAACTATAGTTGTGTCCGCAGCGTTGCGTAGCTACTCTACGAGAATGCTCCGCAAACCCATAGGGTGGAGAATCAAAGTTAGCGTTCAGCGTTTCCGCAGGATAGCAATTCGCTTGCGGTTTTGACCTTTTTACATTTTGTTACATAGTTAGGTTTATTCGTGCCTACCTACTTATCCTACGAGTTTTTTTTAATTGGAATGCTCTTAGTACTATCTAAATAAATTCTGCGTTTAAAATTGAATAATCTCAAACTCCATTTGATGACTATTGAGAAAATTATGAGTGAAATGATCCACCACATTCGTATCGCTCAATTCTAAATTATAAAAATCTACAGTTTCATGCTCAAAATATGGTCCTGCATGCCAAGTTCCCGCACTTAATTTAATAAAACAATTCCCTGGAATCCGAAAAGCCGCAATCTCCTCTAACGCTGGTTCATTAACATCATTATTCGGGGGTGCAACTGCAATTAACCAATCTTTCCCTTCGAGAGAACCCAGACATTGGGTGCATTCCACATGGCGAGTAATTGTATGAAATTTGCGCCCTCTACCTTGCAACCGCATAATATAAAATCTGGGAATGCCATTTTGCAACTTTAACTGGGCATCTTCCGCATCGAATCCTTTACCGTCTTTACTAGCAGAAATTACTTGTCCGTAGCGCTGAAAATTTTCTGGCGTTATTAATTGGGCTTGTAGTTCTTGTATGGTTTTTGAGCTATTCATATGAAAAAAATGAAGGATAAATGATGAATGTTAAAATATCACGATCTTAACTACAGCTTTTCCTAAATTCATCGCAAATTATTGAAAGGCAGAGGTTCTTCACATTAGGCATACTCGTTGCAAACATTCCGTCAAAGATACTTTAACGCTAGGTTATCGCTCTCGGATAGCTTCGCTAACGCAGGGTTTCGCCACAAAAGAAGAAAATCTTGTACTAAGATACTTGAAATTCCATTTTATCCTTCATTATTCGCTCTTCACTCCTTAGTTTCTAATTCTTTAGAAATGAGTGATTTGGGAATAATTGAAGCTTGTTTGTCTGAATTGGAAGGTTTGGTATACCACCAAGCCCAAGCAATTAAAACCGCCTGAAACGGAAGTCTGGCAAAATACAAAAAGGTTGAATCTGGTATATTTTCAAGCTTAATGTGATTAACTGCCATATTGATATTAGCTGGAAAAACAGCAATAAAAAGTGCAATTAATCCCCAAGCTGCAGCTTGACTTACAGGCGGGACTAATAAACCGATTCCACCGAGAATTTCATAAAAGCCGCTTAGATAAACTAATCCTAAAGGATAGGGAAGTTGTGGTGGTACGATTCTGAAATATTGGTCGGCAACGGTAAAGTGTGTTATTCCAACGATAATGATAGCTACTGCAAGGATAACACGTAACAGTTCTTTGTTTTTCTTGATGAGTTCCATCTTTTGTGAGTACAAACTAATTACCTAAAGCACTCCTTTAGTTTTACCGCCTCATTTGGTTTTGTCTTCTGCCAAGAGTAGGAAAAATCAGCCTGCTATACTATAGAGTTGAATAATCCGCTTCAATATTTAAAGTCAAATCAAAAATAGAAAACGAAAACCGCTTATTGTGAGTATTTAATGGATAGGTGTCCCAGCTATCCATCAATAGACAACCACAGCCCAAGAAATTGGTTTGTTGATGGGTGGCAGTAAGAATTAACTAAACCCAGCAGCAGAAAGTTTCTGTTTGGTATCATCTGTTGCAACAACCATTGTCGTTTTAGTATTAATGTACTATCATGCATCGTTATATCTCAGGGCGAAGCTAAATATGGTAATGTCTGGAGAATTCAAGCAAGTCTCTCCCCAACTTCTCTTGAAGCTAAAAGAGAATCCAGATTTTGTCAGGGTGTTTATTGGTTCAGACTGGATATCGGAATTAGATTACAAACAAACCATTGAATATCTTTGTCCTCAAAATATCTTAAAAATCAAGCTCGATATGCCTTTTAAAACATTGAAGTTTGATTTAACTCCAGTAATTAACTTTTACGGGAGGATGAAAGAACTCTTGGGGATTGTAGATTGCAGGAAAAGAATTGAGCCACATATTAATGTGATTCTTGCAGAAAGGAAAGCTGATGCTTGCGAACTGCATACATCCTGGGCAGAACTAGATTTTTTCCTGGCAGGATATTGGTACTACGAAAGGATTGATAAATCGGCTGGGGATAGTTTACCTTTGATTGAGAAGTTTCACGAGTATAATATTCCGCTTGTCAATGCTAGTTTTGGTGGTAAAAAGATAGGATACGCAACTGATTCTGGAGCGGTAAGATATTTGATGCCCAATCAGGTTAAACTTGTGGCAAAGGCATTATCCCTGATTTCTGCTATCAATTTGCGGAGTCGATGTGAGATATTGATAGAGTGTGCGATTGCTCAAGGGAAGTATTATCCTGAGTATTGGGAATGTAAAAATGACTTTGATGGCTTCGTTGAATGTTTGTATAATCCTCTTGAACAGTATTTTAAAGATGCTGCCGATAAGGATTATGCGATGTTGTTCTATTTGATATAGAAGCGGTTAGACTGGGTGTATTCTATCTTTTATTAATTATTTTTATTTCTTGAATTAACCTATGGTGGGAGACGATACGCACGCTTTATAAGTTTAGTGTCATGGGTGCGTTATCTTACTGTTGTTGTCAGTGGATGTCTTGCTAATTTGGGTGGTGCTTATCTGACTTTGGTGCAGGTAAGATATTTTGTTGAGTCAATGAATGCTGGTAAAGGATTTATTGCGATCGCGCACAGGATGAATTTTTGACACGTGGTATCAAGAAAGCGACAAAAGCTTTACAGTTAAGACTATAGCCTTTGGGTCTAAATCTACCCTATCCGTTTTTGGTCATATTACTATAGGCAATCGCATTATTTGCCCTAGTGAGCCAAAAAACTAAGTCTACACGACGATCGGCTTTGGAAGTCCATTATTTCCAAGAAAATTGTAGGGGTGAATAAGGATGTTTTTTTTGCAACTGTCTATTGCTATTTTTGCAACTATGACAGATTGTAGTTCCAAACACCAACTATGATAATATTTGCTTGATGGTACCAATAGCTTTGAGTGTTTTTCCCTAAATATTAGCGTGGACACTCAACTTATTGAGTGACAAACGAGCAACCCCATTTTAAGCCGCTCTTAGCCGTTTGAAGGTAGTCTCGTATATCTTCATGAGAATAAAACTTCTCTAAGAAGGAGGTTTTCTCAACAGTGGTTTGATATACATCATTGCTTTAAAAGCGTCTCATTATATTATGAATAAGCGACCGTTAATATTAGTTGTAGAGCAAAATCTACACAATTTAGAAATACTTAATTTTCATCTAAAAACATTAGATTTTTCCTGTATTTGCACCAAACAAGGGATGAAGGCTTTAAACCTAGCACAAGTTCACAAGCCAGATTTGATTCTATTAGATATTATGCTACCTGATATGAGCAGCCTGGAAGTGATTAGTTACCTCAGACAAAACCCAGAAACAGGCAAGATTCCCATAATTGCGATCACCGCTGTCACTAGTTTAGAAGAACGGGATCTAATTTTTTTAACAGGGGCTGATGATTGTGTTATTAAGCCCTATAATCTTAATGAATTAGAAATTGTTATTCGCCGCTATCTGAATCACTGGTAGTCTTCTGTTTTACCTTCAAAATAGATTCACTCCTTGCGAACATCAGGTGAATCATCTAACATCACAATAATACCAGTATGACCTGTAGTTAAAGTTGTATTACTCATCATGTCTAATACGTGATTGCCAATAACTTCCTCAATCAAATTTTTAAGATGTGGCTTCATTGACTTGTCTAATACCAATTCTGTATTCGGAAAAAGTTTTGAGTTTATGATTTTTTTTAACTCATAACTCAGAACTCTCACATTTTCAGTTTACTTTGTCCCAAACAAGCGATCGCCTGCATCCCCCAAACCTGGAATAATATATCCATGCTCGTCCAGATAATCATCGATAGCAGCAGTATAAAGCGGTACATCTGGATGGACTGTACAAAAATGGTCGATACCTTCTGGTGCAGCGAGCAAGCAGATAAACTTAATTGACATCGGATTGGTTGATTTCAAGCGTTCCACTGCAGCCACGGCTGAGTTACCAGTTGCCAGCATCGGATCGACCACGAGCATATCTCGTTTGTCTACATCATGGGGAACCTTGAAATAATATTCTATTGGGATAAGGGTTTTTGGGTCGCGATACAATCCAATATGTCCCACTCGTGCCGAGGGCATTAATTCTAACATTCCATCTAAAATACCTTGTCCTGCTCGCATTACAGAAATTAGTACCAGCTTTTTATCGGGTGCAAGTATGGGCGCATTCATTGGAGCGAGTGGCGTTTTAATTAGCTCATGTTTTAGAGGTAAATCTCGTGTTACTTCATAAGCTAAGAGCAAGCTAATCTCCTTGAGGAGGGTGCGGAATTTGGTCGTACTGGTTTCCTCTCTCCGCATCAGCGTTAGTTTATGTTGAATCAATGGATGGTCAATTAATGTTACTTGTTTGTGCATATGTGTGAATTTGAAACGCCGAGAATGCCGAGATAAGGGTTTATAGTATTGCCAAGTTAACGCAAGCAATACAGATTGGTCAGATCCCAGACTTCTTAAAGAGGTTGGGGATCTTGAATTGAAGTGGCAGAATACTAAGAGTTAAAATACAGTGCCATCGCTTTCTATTTGTATGGGGGGTATACCACCTGTTCTCTTGGAAGCGGCGATTTTTCGGCCCGCAGTCCAAGTTCCACCTTGGAGAATTTTCACTAATGGTAATTCTTCTGGACTCATACCCAGTTTTTCCCGTACAGTAACGGCAATGCGATCCAAAAGAATCACAGTCAAAGCCCGCCATTCAACTATAGGTTCAGATGCAACTGGGTGGGATGAGTGCAAAACACTCAGATTTTTGACGCTTATTAGTCCCAAGTCGATGCATAATCCCCCATTGCGATATTCTGGTAATCCAGTCAGAGCATCTAAACCAGTAATTTCTAAACCGAGTTCTTGTAGGGGTTCGAGCAGAGAATAAGTCAGCCATTGGGAAAGTTTGTGAAAAGGAACTAAACCATCATCAGCAACAGCACTGTGTTGCCAAACATCCCCCAAATTAACTCCATCAACTTCGATTCGTCCAGACCAAATATCACTCAGTCCTTCTAGAACTGCACCTAACACTGTTGTAGCGGCTAACTTATTATTTGTAGCTCGTTGCAACAGATAATTTAGTAGATTACCCGGACGGGGATTTTTGTTTCCAAACATGGAAGGTGAAGACAGCAGAACTTCACCTAACTTTTGCAACAACTTCAACCGTCCAGAAAGTCCCACCAAAGGATTTTCTGAATTTACCTCAAACGCATTTCCTAATTCTTCTTCCGTGAATGCTTGCATTTTTTGGGCATCAACTTGTAAAGGATGATTGTCATTGCTTGAAAAAGCCCCTTTACAAAACATCCGAAAACTGGCTATGGCCAAACCTTCACTCCGCCTAAAACCCAGACCAGTTTCTCGCTCATAATAAAGCCAAGCATCCCCCGCACCTGCATCCAACAACACACTAACAATCGCCAAATCAAACTTAGCGATCGCTTTCTCTTCATCCGTCAATCCCAGCAACATCTCATCCAAAGATGCCAACCTGGACACCCCCCCAGCTTCAAAATGCCGCCAACGACTGTGAAACGGAATTTCGTTGGCAGGGTACTCAGAACGCATCACCTCAATTACATAATCCGCCACCCCATCCAACTGCGTCAAATCGCAATCAAAATGAGGAGACTTGCCCTCACACACCATCGATAATATCTGCCCACAACGCTCCCGGATAGCAACAGGCGATCGCAAAAAAGCAATCAACTCTCTTGGCGTTCTCGACGTCTTGGCGGTTCCTATCTCCATTTTAAAACTCCTAACTCCTCACTCTCTACTCCCTACTCCAACCCTCGCCCCTTGACCTCAGACAAATCATCACTATCCAAAACCTCACCTGTGGTGTAATACCCAGCCGCCTTCTTAGCCTCAATTTCCACCCGCGCATCTTGGGGAATCAAGTCATCAGGAATCGCGATTCTTTCCACAATTTGAATTCCCGACTGAGTAATCGCATCGAATTTCATATTACTCATCGACACCATCCTGTCAATACGGGTGATACCCAGCCAATGCAACACATCCGGCATCAGTTCTTGGAAACGCATATCCTGTACACCCGCCACACATTCAGTCCGCTCAAAATAGGCATCCGCGCGATCGCCTCCAACAGAACGCTTGCGGGCATTGTAAACCAGGAATTTCGTCACCTCACCCAAAGCTCGACCTTCCTTCCGAGAGTAAATAATTACACCAGCACCGCCTTCCTGTGCCGTTTGTACGCAGACCTCAATTCCATGCACCAAATAAGGGCGACAGGTGCAAATATCCGACCCAAACACATCAGAACCGTTGCATTCATCATGTACCCGCACAGCTAGAGGCTTACTTGGGTCTGTAATTGCGGCTATATCACCCACGATATATACCGTAATACCGCCAATTGGCGGCAAAAACACCTCTAAATCACTTCTGGTTACTAATTCTGGGAACATTCCCCCAGTTTGTTCAAATAAAGCCCGACGCAATTCTGCTTCTTTGATTCCAAACCGCTTGGCAATTCCCGGCAAATACCAAACCGGCTCAATTGCAGCTTTCGTCACCACCAAATCGCCACCGGGCTTCATAATTTTGCCATCAATTTGCAAGCGTCCTTTTTCTACCGAAGCTAGCAGTTCTGGCATATTGATATGTGCCTTAGTAATGGCGATTGTCGGACGGATGTCATATCCCTGTTCACAATATCCCGAAAACACCTCTGGAGCGATCGCGCCAAAGGGGTCGAGAGAAACAATCCGATCGGGATTGCTCCAACTGGGATGCGGCCCGAGATGTTCTATTGGCGATGTATTGGTAAAGTCTGCCCTATGGTCTGACTGTAGGGCACCGCTTGCGACTGCTAGCGCCCGATAAATAGCATAACTACCAGAGTGGGTACCAATTACGTTACGGTGTGTCTGCTTGGCAAGGGTGGCAATAATCGGACCCCGTTCCATTGGATCGCTGGTACCCCATTGAATCGGGAGCGGTTTCGGACCAAAGCTACTGGGATGAGAAGTCAGAACAATATGCTTGGAAGCGCCGTTTTGCTTTGGTATAGTCATGAGTTTTTTGTTTTCTTTTTTTCGATTATGATTAAAGATGATTTGTCAACTACCAATAGACTGTTTTAATTTGTAAAGTTTGACGAGTTAACAACCAACTGCTGATAAATTTAAATGTCGAGTACAGGATTAATCGTATTGCAGAATACAAAAAACAAGGCATAAATTGTTTTAAGTTGCAATTCGTGCTTTTAAATTTAAATCTGGGTGAAAAAATGACTTATCTGATAATTTTCTGCGATATCTGAGCAAAATATACCACCACCAACCTCAAATTCATGGATTCTTTATTTGTCAATTCCTTACTTGAAGACTTGAAAAATACCGATGAAACGATTCGCGAACAAGCGACAAAGAGACTTTGGCGAATCTGGTATCAGGAAAAAGGTATTTATGGGCTGGAAATGATTGAACGCAGCCAAAAATTGCTGGATTCCGGAGAAATTAATCAAGCTGAGGCAGTGCTAACAGAACTTGTGGACGATCAACCCGATTTTGGCGAAGCTTGGAATCGTCGGGCTTTTCTTTATTACACCACTGGAGAGTATCAAAAATCTCTGGTTGATTGTCAGATGGTACTTGAACTCAATCCAGCCCATTTTGGTGCCCTTCATGGTATGGGTTTGTGTTATGCCGCTATTGGTCAGTATATAGAAGCGATCGGAGCTTTCCGCCGTGCCCTAAAAATTCAACCTTTCTCACTGGTAAACCAAAAATTGATTTTGGAATGTACTGCCAGATTGAGTTAGTATATTTCACTGTGTATCCAGTAATGTTTGTTGTTTTTGGTCAGTAGGACAATTTATGTTTGTGCCAATGAGAACTCAGCACCATCATCAAGTTCTCGAACAAATACTGAAAGACCAGAACAATAAGCAAAACTGGATAAAGTTATTTTTGCTATGAGCAGAGTTAGCATAAGGTAAACATACTGAATTTTATCAAGCAATCGCCACCCTTAAATATCAAATTAAACTCTATATTAAGTAAATGGCATGATAGAGCCATCAAACAAACACGAAAACTAATCTTAGTACTCTGCTACCTGGTGCGCTTTCAACTCCAGAAACCTTCGTTAAAACTTTCCGTTACAGACCTCTGCGTTTAAAAAAACATCCAAACTATATGAATTTAAATGCCCTAATAGACTCTCTCCCAGGTATGGAAATAATCACCGATCCCACACAAGTAGCCAAACTATCCCAGGATTATCATACCTTCAGCCCCGTTCTTGTGCCCAAATTAGCAGGAAAAGTTGGGGATATAGCAATACGTCCCTCTTCAGAAGCCGAAGTTATAAAAGTTGCTACCTCTTGCGCGAAACACAGAGTACCCGTCACAGTGCGGGGTGCAGGAACAGGCAACTACGGGCAATGCGTACCCCTCTACGGTGGTGTAATCCTCGATATGACACGGATGCACAATATACCCTGGGTAAAACCAGGAGTAGCGCGAGTCGAAGCTGGAGTAAAATTAGCTGCATTAGATAAAAAAGCCTCTTATTGCGGCTGGGAAATACGGATGGCACCCTCCACCTACCGCACAGCGACAATCGGTGGATTTATTGCTGGTGGTAGCGGCGGTATCGGCTCTATTCAGTATGGGTTGCTGGCTGATAGAGGTAATCTCTTAGCGTTGCAGGTAGTGACATTGGAAGATCAACCCCGTGTAATTGAACTGCGTGGTGATGATGTGCAAAAAGTTAACCATGCTTGGGGGATTAATGGGATTATCACCGAAATCGAAATCGCATTAGGTCCAGCTTATCCTTGGGCAGAAGTAATTGTCACTTTCCCTGACTTTATGGCTGCGGCAAGATTTGGGCAAGCTTTAGGTAATGCAGATGGTATGATTAAGAAATTAATTAGCATCTTTGCATCTCCAATTCCCCAATATTTTACTTCCCTACGACAATATATTCCCGATGGAACTCACGCTGCATTGTTAATGGTTGCGGAATCAAGTTTAGAATTATTGCCTGGATTGGTGCAGCAGCACGGTGGCCAGATAACATATCAAAAACCCGCACAGGAACCTGGCAAAGGTGGGCATTTAGCAGAATTCACTTGGAATCATACGACCTTACACGCTCGCACCGTTGATACTTCCATCACTTATCTACAAAGTATGTTCCCGAACGATAAAAGCCTGGAAATGGTGGAGCATATGTATCATCATTTTGGGGATGAAGTCATGATGCATTTGGAATTTTTTCGCGTGAACGGTGTAGTAATTCCTGGTGCGTTACAACTCGTACGTTACACTACCGAAGAACGTCTGAATGAGATTATGCGCTATCACGAAGAAAATGGCGTGTTTATTGCCAATCCTCACACATATATTATTGAAGATGGCGGGAGAAAAGTAATTGACCCAGAACAGTTGAAGTTTAAACAAATGGTCGATCCTCATGGATTGATGAATCCTGGTAAGAGTAAAGTCCTTTCATTTCAAAGTCAAAATTAGCAAAAATTATTTCAATTTTATGTGAGGTTCCGCTTTATACTCTCCAACTAGCTGCTACGGCTTAAAAATCAATAAAGTCCAGCTAAATAGTTATGCAAAAAACCTGATAAACCTACCGTTTGCTGACGGGATAAGCAAAGCAAACGGTAGGTTTATCGCATCCCTTAATTTCTGGAAACCATAAAACCGTAGTCCTGTTTAATGACCTTTTACTTCTTCTGCGTAGCAAAGATACAGCAAATTTCAACTTTGTGAGGTACAGAAATACCCCTCCCCAACCCTCCCCTTGCCAAGGGGAGGGGGTGTACTTCATTTACTTGCAAAGTGCTGTAATCCACATAATGCAGACTGTAAAGCCTAAATAACCTAATACAGTAAACCATTCTTGCCATCTACTAAATGTGTTATTCATCTACGTAATAGAGTTAATTTTGACAAGCACATTACTTTACTTCATTGACTGTTACATGAGTATTTTGACAACGGATGTAGCTAAAACACATTTAAACTGCATATACCAATGAGTGGGGTGGGCATCCGTGCCTCTTCCGAATATTGAAAGTAATGTGGAACAGCTTATTACATCCCTCATCTATCCTTTGCTTGCAGTCAAGCCCCGATTATTTATCTTTCCACAGACGCGATCGCTTTGGGAACTTTGGCAGTCAAAACATCATGTCCGTCAGGTGTCACCAATACATCATCTTCAATCCGAATGCCAATCCCAACCCAACGGGGATCGATTTCCGGCTGGTCTTCCGCAGGTTTGGTATCTGGTACTATATATAGTCCAGGTTCCACCGTCAAGACTTGACCTGGTTGCAAAATCTGCGGATTATCGTCCCCATGCTGGTAAACACCAACATCATGCACATCCAACCCCAGCCAATGTCCGGTGCGGTGCATATAAAACGGCTTATATTTTTCTTCCTCAATTAACTTGTCAATTTCACCTTTGATAATGCCAAGTTCCACCAAACCGGATGTTAAGACACGGACTGCTGTATCGTGGATATTTTTGTAAGGTTTGCCTGGTTGCACTTGAGCTAGAGCAGCTAATTGCGCTTCTAAAACAATCTCATACAAAGCCTTTTGTTCGGCTGTAAACTTACCCCCCACAGGAAAAGTCCGAGTAATATCAGAGTTGTAATAACCGTATGCACAACCAGCATCAATTAGCAACAGTTCCTTATCCTGCATCTGTCGCGTATTTTCTACATAATGCAACACGCAGGCATTTGCACCGGAAGCCACAATTGAAGGATATGCTGGTCCTATCCCACCCCGTTTTTTGAATATGTGTTCTATTTCCGCTTGGATTTCATATTCATAACGTCCTGGTTGGGTAAATTCCATTGCCCTAATGTGTGCCTCAACCCCAATATCAGCCGCTTTCCGCATTAATTCCAATTCAGTCGGACTTTTTACAAGTCTCATGGAATGGAGAATTGGCCCACTATCTTCAATCCCAATTGGACCTGTGCCTCGTTTGGGATAAGTCCGCATCAAACCCTGCCAATGGTTGAGAATTTTATCGTTAAAAGAGCGATCGCGTCCCAAGTGGTAATAGATGCGCTCGGCTTTCTCTATATATTGTGTTAATTTCTCATCCAATTCGGCGATCGGGTAAGCTTCATCCGCACCGTACACTTCTTTGGCTGCTTCTATCCCACAACGATAACCACTCCAAACTTCCTTCTCCCGATCCTTGGGTTGTACAAACAGTACAAACCGATGTTCTGCGTGATGCGGTGCTAAAACTGCCACCGCTTGCGCTTCGTTAAACCCAGTCAAATAAAAGAAATCGCTGTCCTGACGATAATTATATTCAACGTCGTTGTGCATCACCGAAGAAGGCGCACTGCGGAAAATAGCCGTTCCGCTGCCGATTTTCGACATTAATTGCTCACGACGCTGGCGGTACTCTGCTTGCATTGTCTGTTTTTATTTACCGATCGCGAATAATCTAAGCGTAACGCCAATACAGCAAAGAAGTCAGGAGGGTTAAGTGTCTAACTAGTTTCTTCTATATATATAGATGGTGAAAAATATGGCAAGATTTGCGGTTCACACCCGATTGTTGCGCTTGTGTTATTGAGTTAGCCGGATTTTACCTATTGCCCGTGGGACTAAACCAACGAAAAAATCAACAGTCAAAATCGACACAACTGTTGACTAATACAGATTCTGTCCTGACTTACAAGTAAAACTAGATACAAATTTTTAGCGCATCCAAAATAAATTTCCAGAAATCTTGGAAAAAGTATTGACAGGAAATTAATCGCCCAGTACTATAAATAAGTGCCTGAGAGACGGGACGCGAAAGCGGAGGTCACAAAGGAAATCGAACCTTGA